>Ga0115564_10000811_pt1 | contig 30376 bp, 27 predicted proteins | sample COGITO_mtgs_1105_7_FD_88680 | JGI IMG/M metagenome (GOLD analysis project Ga0115564, IMG submission 88680) | Pelagic marine microbial communities from North Sea - COGITO_mtgs_110523 | ecosystem: Environmental > Aquatic > Marine > Epipelagic | place: Germany:Helgoland, sampling site Kabeltonne...
GAGTTTGGGAAGCTTGCCAAGGAAGGTGTAATCCACGTTCTCAAGCGTGATTGCAACCTTGTCAGAGCCATCTGCAGTGATTGAAGCAATATTTGTCATAAAAGATGCAGGACCCTGATTGACATCCAGAATTCTCTCAAGTGACGTTACCACTCCCTCAGCAGTTAAATCTGAACCATCGTGGAACTTGACGCCAGATCGTAATTGAAATGTAAATGTCAAGCCGTCATCTGAAGTTTCCCAGCTCTCAGCAAGAAGAGGTCCAATGTCGATAGTTCCAGGCTTGTATTCAACAAGTCCTTCATACACGTTGCGGGCAAACACAAAGCCGTCCGAGCTAAAGACGATTGCCGGATCTAATGTTGCAGTTTCAGCAATATTTGAAAAAACAGCAGTGACGGGCGTCGAATTTGACGCTTCATTAGTCCCGACTGGCGTCGAATCTGACGCTTCATTAGGACCGCTGGAACACGATGCGACAAAGATGCTGACAGATAGGAGAGCACCGAGTCTGATCAATTTTTTTCGCATTTTGTTTCCTTTCATTTATGTTGACTTAGGGCGCCATTAATTGGCGTAGAACTCCTTAGTGACGTATCCATTTAGTATGTCTCTTTGAATCTCACTTTGATCGCGCTCACTTATTGGTCCATATCCACCCCCTCCCCCTGTTTTTACCCAGATTCTCGACCCAAGCGAAAGAGGAAATCTGTTCACTTTCAAAATTTGTTGAGGAAGCTCTGACTCATCTCTCTGGACTAAAACGGTCGTAGAGATTGCATCTTCGCCACCAAAAAGTCCCCATCCAGGCGTGTTGTGCCGCTCAAACCAGAGAGAGACGGTTACGTCATCAGTTAAGACTTCATACTCTCGAACAACACCAAGACCACCACGATGTTTGCCACGGCCACCAGTATTGACTCCAAGGGAATATTGATGGATTCGGATTGGATATCGACTTTCATAAACTTCGACCGGATAATTTTTTAAGTCGCCACCACCGTAATTTATTTGAGCACTTGCACCATCGCCATCGGCATGTGCGCCCCATCCAACTCCGGTAGCTTCGCCAGTGAAGAATTCATCACCAGTTTTTGGGCTTTTCCCAACGAACAAAATATTCATAGCATCCGAAGGCTGTCCTCCTACGACTCGATCTGGGATTCCAGACGATAATGCCTTGATAAAGAGATCAATCATGAGGCCCAAATGGGGGTAGTAATACTGACAGGCCGCTGGCTCCTGGGCATGAAACACAGATCCCACATCAGTGAGAACTTTGAGATTCCTAAATGTTCCCGCAGTTGCTGGAACATCTGAATTTACAAGGAACTTGAAAGCCAGTCGCGCGGCTGAAATAGTCTGAGCAACTCCACAATTAAGGGGTCCACCTGTTTGTGGCGAAGAGCCACGAAGATCTAGTTCAATCTGATCACCACTTACCGTGACTTTCACTTTGATCGGTACAGGTTTACCACCTGGGCCTTCAGAATCTAGAGCGCCAGATTCTTCATAAATCCCGTCAGGAATCTGGCTAACCACCTCATGGTCTAGCATTTCACATTGACGCCAAATTTCTTCTGTTGCTTCACGGATTACTGCCTCGCCAAATTTGTCGTAAAGGGCTTGAAGCCTATTTTCACCCGTGCGACATGCTGCAATTTGTGCGTGCATATCACCCCAGATTGAGCGGGGTAGACGCGAATTTCTTGTTAGAAAATCTAAAATTTCGGTCTGTGGAACGCCTTCACGATAAAGACGCGTCGGCCCAATCCGATATCCTTCTTGATAAATTGACGTGGAGTCCATTGCTTGACTCGGATCTTTCGCACCAATATCTAACCAATGCGCTTTAGTAGCTCCAAAGCCTACGAGATCTCCTTTGTAAAAAATCGGTGAGAAGATAGACACATCGTTGAGATGGCTTCCAACAAGATAACTGTCGTTAACGGCATACACATCGCCAGGCTTAAAGATCTCCCAACCACCAAAGTGATTTCTAGTTTCAGAGATTGCAGACTCTAGTGCCCCTAAGAAGATTGGAAGGCCTGGTGCCTGTCCCAAAAGATTCCCTTTCCCATCAAATAAACCTACCGAGCAATCTTTCATTTCATAAATAATCGGCGTATAGGCACTTCGCACTAGATTATTATTCATTTGATTTGCAATTGAATCAAAAGAATTCCGAATGACTTCAACGGTAATTGGGTTAATAGCCATTAGATACTCCTTGTAATAACGATATGACCGCCGATTACAACTTTTGCTTGCCAACCCGGATGAAGCAACGTTGTGCAATCCGCTTCTAGAATCACAGCAGGACCACTAACAGTCTCACCAAATTTAAATTGATCTCGTTGCACAATCTTTGATTCGGTCCATTTTTTATCAAAATGGACTGGGGATAGAATCTCTTCTTTTTGCTGACTAGATTCTGGGATGTACTGCTCGCTTTTCACGCCGTTTAATCCAAGAGCGCTCATTCTAATATTTACCAACTCAACAGATTCTCCAGGATTGTTATGGCCGTAGCGAGATAAATGTTCGGCTTCAAACATGAGAGTTAGCTCACTCAGAGCCTTATCTGTGCTCCATTCACCAGGCCATTCAACTGTCACCGTATATTCTTGTCCCACATAACGAAGATCTGCTGCAGGCCTGAACTCTTGGAGATTAGCTGGAATTGATTCTGAGTCAAGAATTCCTTTGGATTGCGCCCGCAGTTTATTGAGAGCTGCATCCAGCTGAGGCAAACTTGTTTCATGAAGCAAGGAATAAAAGTTAAGAACTTGGTCGTGCCGAGTATCTGCTTGGAGCATCCCCCATGCTGAGAGGACGCCGGGATTCGCGGGAACCACCACAGACTCAAGTTCGAGTTCTTCTGCAATGGCAATTGCATGAAGTGGCCCTGCGCCTCCAAATGCGACCAAAGTAAAATCTCTTGGATCAATCCCTCGTGAAACTGTAATTTCGCGAATAGCGTTGGCCATCGAGGCATTAACGATGGAAATGATTCCAGTAGCAACTTCTTCTGAGGAGAAATTTAATTGACTTCCAACCGAATCAAGAGCATCGCGTGAGGCCACTGAATCTAACGGCAGGCTTCGACCAAGTTTTGCTATCTGAGGCAACCGACCTAAAAATAGATTTGCATCAGTTACTGTTGGCTCCTTGCCACCTCGGCCGTAGCACGCAGGACCAGGCATTGCACCAGCCGAGCGTGGGCCAACTCTAAGTGCGCCACCTGCAAGATAAGCAATCGATCCACCACCAGCACCAATAGTATGCATGCTCACTGTAGGAGAGAGTATGGGCAATCCTTGCAGTTCGGTCTGCAATTCAATATCAGCCTTCTTATCGATCACCAAGCTGACATCAAAGGATGTTCCACCCATGTCGACGCAGATCAGTTGATCAAAATCTAATTTCTTTCCAATTTCGACACCCGCGATAGTCCCTCCCACAGGTCCCGAGAAAAGCGTTTGGATTGCCTTGGCTCTAGCTGTAGATGCACTCATGACTCCACCATTTGACTGCATAACTCTTATGGAAGATTTCACACCAATTTCTTCCAATTTCTCCCCAAGCTGAACGAGATACTCATCAATAATCGGGGCAATATATGCAGAGAGAGCAGTAGTGCTGGTTCTTTCATATTCTCGCCACTCTGGAGCAACTTGATGGGAAGGGACTATGAGTACTCCAGGTAACCTGGAAGAAAGATAATTCTGCACTTCAATTTCATGCTTTGCATCCTTATATGAATGAAGCAACACTATTGCCACCGCATCGAACTTTCCTTCGATTTTACTTGCAATGGCTTCGAGTTCTGGGAGCTCTATCTTTGTGACTGTTTCCCCTTCGGGAGTTAACCTCTCACTTACCTCAAAAATATCAGAACGTGGTATCAACGGTTTGGGTGATTGATATTTGAGGTTATACATATCAGGTCGATTTGCCCGACCTATTTGATAGACATCTCGAAAACCTTTGGTTGTAATCAATGCAATTCGAGATCCACGTCGTTCAAGAAATGCATTCAGCCCAGCAGTTGTGCCATGCACAAAATAATCAATGTCTTGAGGCGATACCTGGAGACCTGAGATCGCATCAACGACGCCGTTTGCGAGCCGTCCCGATGTTGTCAAGGATTTTGATGTCGAAATTCTTCCATCTGGTGAAATGGAAATTGCATCAGTAAATGTGCCACCAATATCTACGCCAATCCGGTTCATTGATTTGAACTCCCTCGATAGACAAATGTCAAAAGATTTAACTTGCTTTAAATTTTGGCAGAGCCCACAGGCATTCCGTGACATTTCGAACTCTAACTCAAAGATGTTAAAAAAAAAATGCTTTATTTGAAAATAGCCAAATGAATCACGCCTAATTTGTCAAATTGAGAGTTTCTTTCTTGCCGTGCGACATACGAACAATTATTTTCTCAACCATACCTATGAGTTGTTGACGGCAACTTAAAAGTAGACCAAAAACGGCAAGTTGGTTTCAAGCGGTCGTCGCAACAAATTCACTTCTGGGAGGTTGTTGTGTCTACTCGTCGGATACCAAAAGGGCCAGGTCGTCGCCCCAAGTCTTTGGAGCGTCGATTGTTCATGGAAATGATTGCTAAAGGTGTTTCCATTCGTGCTGCTTGCCGTGAATTAGGCATAACCCGTTCGGGTGCTCACCGTTGGCTGCATGGGGCAACGGTGATACTCAAGGATGGGCGGGTGAAACAGATACCACCAATAGACAGAATCATGGCTCGCGAGATCTCTCCTCGCTACTTGTCAGAGCTTGAGCGAATACGGATCGCTGATCTTCTTGCTCAAGGGATGAATGCCTCACAGATCGCACATGAGCTCGGTCGTGCAGTCTCAACGATTAGCCGCGAACTGCGACCTAATGCCCACGCCACATCCAGTTACCGGCCTTTTCATGCGCACGCTCTTGCAGCGGGACGCCGTCACCGACCCAAGGAGTTGAAGGTTGTTACTCATCCTGAGTTGGCTGCCGTGATTGAGAGCAAGCTTCGAGTTCGGTGGAGCCCTGCCCAAATCAGTCGGTACCTGAAAGCCACCTTTCCTGATGATCGGAATATGCATTTGTCCCATGAAAGTATCTACGTTGCGTCATAGCGCAACAAAAGTCCACTACATTCTGCCCTGCGAAACTCACCGCTGCGCACGGGACGTGATCACCGCAGGGCCCAAATCAGTCGGGTCATGCCACGTAAACGTTTCGCCCAGCCGATGCTCAGCATTCATGAACGTGACTTCGACCCCACCGACCGATCAACTCCTGGTAACTGGGGAGGGGATTTGATTATTGGTAAGGGTCAACGTAGCGCCATAGGAACACTGGTGGAAAGGAAATCCCGGTAGGTGAAACTGTTACACCTAGGTTGGAGGGACTCCACCAGCCTGCATCACGCCATCACGCCATCGCGGCAAGCATGAACCCCTTGCCACCGCACCTGCGAATATCGTTGCCGTGGGACCAAGGAACAGAAATGGCCCAGCACCAAGAAATTAGTCGAGACACCAACATGAAAGTGTATTTCTGTGATCCAGCCAGCCCAAGGCAGCGACCCAGTAACGAGAATACCAACGGGCTCCTGAGGCAATATTTTCCGAAAGGAACAGACCTGTCAATCTATAGTCCTGCAGCCCTCGCACGAGTTGAAAATGAACTCCACAACAGGCCGCGCCTCGTGCTCGGAGACGCAACACCAGAACAACTCTTCACCCAAATGCTAACCTTGACGAACTAGCAAAATTGCGACGACCGCTTGAAACCACCCAAGTTAAAAGTGGGCCACCTGAGCATTATTGGACAGGTGATTACTGTGGAAGATTGGTCAGAGATTCAGGTTTTGGCTCGCCGTGAGGGTGTGAGTCAGAGGGAGATTGCTCGTCGTTTGGGGATTTCGCAGACGGGGTTGAAACCAAAGTGAAATGATCATGCAACTATCGTGACAATGGTTAGCAAATTAAACTTGCTGGCAGTTAGGACTTTGCGTTAAAAGAGCGCAGAGGCAAGATTTCGATACTGTCTGAGTGGAAATTCAGGCGAGTCACCGTTGAGCACCTGCACGCAGACTGAACTTGCCCCAGCTGCAAGTTGTTCGTCAACTCGTTCCACGATAGCGTCAACTTCACCCCACGCAATGATCGCATCTACCAAACGGTCACTTCCCCCGTTTTTTATTTCATCATCATCGAAACCGAGGCGATTCAAGTTACTGGCGTAGTTGGGCAGACTCAGGTAGAGATCCATGTGATCTCGCGCAATAGCGCGGGCAATTCGCGGGTCACTTTCAAGTACTACACCCTGCTCCGGAATCAGTAGCGCTTTTTGACCCATCGTCTCGCGCGCACGTGCAGTGTATTCAACGGGTACAAAATACGGGTGCGCCCGATGCGCGCTCCGCCGCCAACTGGAGCATGCGCGGGCCGAGCGCTGCGAGAATAAGATTCAAAGCCGGAACTCCAGGTTGCTGCTCTGCTAGTTCATCCAGGTAGTGAACCATCCGACTATAAGGGCGTCCATATATTTGCTTAGTTTCCTCGACCATGGGACCGTGGCTTGCCCCGAGGCCAAGCAGGAATCGGCCAGGGTGTGCCCGATCAGGGGCTTTGTATCCCGCCGCGGTTTGAGTCACGGATGAGTGCCAAATACTCAGGACGCCGCTAGCAATCGTGAGGGAGTTTGTGGCGTCCAGAAGATCACCGAACAAAGCCGGCACACCATCGTCGAAACCAGCGGATAGCCACAAACTTTCATAGCCGAGGGCTTCTATCTCAGCCGCCACTTCGCAAGCTTCAACTCGTCGTGAATGATCTAGCCAATTCCCTCTGCCCCAAACACCTACCGGCCGATTTGTCACTCGTGAACTCTACAAGGCTGTACTTGTTTTCTCCTGCGCACTAGTTCGGCGGTGAGCCCCTCACTTCGCAGAAGCAACCAGCACTGGGATAAGCCGGCCAGTTTTCCCTGCATATTCGTCATAGGGCGGAAACACCTCGACAGCACGCTGCCACCATTCATTCCGTTCAACCCCTTGAACCTCCCGCACCACGTAGTCAAGAGGAACTGGACCATCTTGAATCATGATGTTGGGATCTTCCATCAGATTGAGGTACCACCCAGGGTTTCTTTGGCTACCGCCAGCGCTAGCAACGAGGGCGTACTCACCATCATGCTCGACACGCATAAGCCCAATTTTACGGACCTTGCCACTTTTTGCACCCATCATCGTGACGATCGTGATCGGTATTCCAGTGTCGCGAAGTGTGTTCGCTTCCTTACCGCCCGAAGCTTCATAGGTTGCTACTTGATCGGCAACAAACTGACTTGTGCTTGCTTCATACTCGCCTTTGAATGGCATGTCACCCCCCTTAATCCTCCTTTATTCTACAACATCTGCCAAGACAGATGGGAGTGCCCTACGAGACTCACGAAAACTGCCCGCGAAATGCTTTCCGTGCCTCACGTAGGAATGCCCACGTAACGGTGAGCATCCTCAGGCATGAGAAATGGGTTGTCTATGATGTCTCGCGCCGAGGTCACTACGAGATATGGCAAAACGTACGTGAAGGCTGCGAAGGGGGACAAGGGCCGGATCCTGGATGAGGTCGTGGGCGTGACCGGGTGGTCACGGGATAACGCCCGCCGCCGACTTATCTCGGCCGCGAAGCGGCCGCCGGGTGGTGGTCGACAGGTCGCGAAACGGGTCCGGAAACCGAGGTCGCCCAAATACTCTTACGACGCCGTGAAGGTGCTGCAGCCGGTGTGGGCGGCCTCAGGTGGGCAGTGTGGGAAGTACCTCGCTGCGTCGATGAGAATCCAGCTCGATGGACTGGAACGCCATGGCGAGCTCGTCGATGGCGTCGACCGTTACGGTCCCGCGGTGCGTGAGGAGCTACTTGCGATGTCAGCGGCATCGATCGACCTGTACTCGAAGCCGGCCAAGGCCACTGACCAGATCAGGGGTGTCTGGGCGACGAAACCGTCGCCGTTGTTGCGGTCCTCGATCAAGATCCGCAAGTCTGGTGACGAGGTCGAGGCCGAGTTCCTCGAAGGCGACACGGTCGCGCACTGCGGCCCGACGCTCAAGGGCGAGTTCGCCCGCACGCTCAACCTCACGGATGTTCAAACCGGGTGGGACTGCCCCGAATCGGCGTAGAACATGCAGGAACACGAATCCGAATGCTCATCAACGACCTGAACATCCTGATCATCAATATCGAAACCGGAGAAATACTCTGCGACTTCCAACTCGACCCCACCAGAAAACACCAGCCCCGCGGAATCAAACCAGGACCAAAAAAAGGAACACCCCGACAAGGCGGAATGCCCAAAAGCTACAAATTCAAAAAGTAAACAAAGTCCCGGGACAGGGGTTAACTGTGTCCCGGAGCCTCACAAGTAGCGGGGACAGTGTGTTGGTTCAGGACATCGGCGACACATCTTTCAAGTCATCGGCGACATTGTCCGATTCGTAGTGATGCTCGGCGATGTCGAAATCTCGTTTGGTCATCACCGCCCCGTTCATCGATCATCAGTCCCCTGCAGAGGTCGCCGCGAACTACGGCGTCCACCGCTCCTGGGTCTATAAACTCAAAGCCCGCTACGAGGCCGAGGGCGACGCCGCGTTCGTACCCAAGTCACGTCGACCGAAGACCTCACCGATGGCGACTCCGGGAGCAACAGTCGAGCTGATCCTTGACCTACGCCGCAAACTGGCCAAGTCTGGCTTGGATGCCGGCCCCGACACGCTCGCCTGGCGCCTTGCCCAGCATCACGACGTCACTGTTCGACCGCGACGATCAGCCGCCACCTGTCCAAAGCAGGCCTCGTGATCGCGGAGCCAAAGAAGAAACCCAAATCCTCCTACATCCGTTTCGAAGCCAAGATGCCGAACGAAACCTGGCAATCAGACTTCACCCACTACAGGCTCGCCGACGGCACCGATTGGTCTGCTGTGGTGATTTCGGACGGTGGGCCCTCTTAAAATGAGGGTTCTACTGGAAAGTGAGATCCGGAGAATGACTGCAGCACGTAAACGGTTCAGCCAGGAGTTTAAGGACGAGTTGTGTCAGGAGGTGATTGCTACTTCCAAGCCGATCAGGGAAGTAGCCGAGGCCTATGGTGTGGGCACGGAGACGCTGCGGAAATGGTTGAACAAGTACCGCCACACTCATGGTGGCACCGAGACCGAGTTGACTGTTTCGGAGCGGGCCCGGCTCAAGGAGTTGGAGCGCGAAGTCTGCGACCTTCGTGCTGAGGCCTTGTTCCTAAAAAAAGCAACGGCTTACTTCGCGAGGGAGCAGCGACAGTGAGCAAGTACGAGTACATCGACTCCTGCAAGAACGATCCCGCGCAGATCAACCCCGTGTTCAAGATGTGTACTTGGTTGACGGTGTCGACCTCTGGGTTTTATCACTGGTTGGCGAGGCCACAGTCGGCGACCGCGGCCCGCCGTGGGGCGTTAATGGCACGGGTGAGGCATTTCTTCGAGGCGTCGCACGGAACCTGCGGCTACCGCAGGATCCACGCGGATCTGGCCGGCGAGGACACCGAGTGCTCACCGGAGTTGGTGCGGCAGATCGTGCGCGAGGAACACTTGATCCCCTGCCAGCCGCGACCGTTTCGGGTCACCACCCAAGCCGATGCCGAGGCGGTAGCTCAGATGCCGGGTATCAAGTTCGTCCGTGACATTACCTACATCCACACCTGGGCCGGATTCATTTACTTGGCCACGGTAATTGATTGTTGTTCTAAGAAGGTAGTTGGCTGGTCAATCACTGATCACATGCGCGCCGAGCTCGTCAAGGACGCGTTGAAGAACGCTGCGCAACGACGGTGATCGAGCCTCGTGCGATCTTTCATTCCGACCGCGGCAGCGTTTACACGTCGGCCGACTACCGGCTCTTGGTTAAGGACCTGGGCATGCGTTCATCGATGGGCCGGACCGGCGTGTGTCGGGACAATGCGATGGCCGAATCGTTTTTCTCAGCATTGAAGAACGAACGCGTCTACCGGACGGTTTACGCCACCAAGGCCCAAGCCAGACGAGATGTCATCGCCTACATCGAGGGCTTCTACAACTCCCGCCGACGCCAGTCAGCGCACCACATCGGCATCGGCCGAACCCACGCCCGAACCCACGTCATCCTGCTCATCCAAGACCTCAACGTTCGCATCGTCAACGCGGTCACCGGCGAACTTTTACGAGGGCTGATCATCGATCCAGAACGGGACTACCGGCCCCGAAACACGCCCCGAAAATGAAGATCAGCCTAACCAATTTACAGGTTCGGCTGTCTCCGATCTCTTGAGAGATCACACGTCGTAGCGGGGACAGGATTTGAACCTGTGACCTCTGGGTTATGAGCCCAGCGAGCTACCGAGCTGCTCCACCCCGCGCTGCCTTTTTTATCTATATTAACTATACGTCAGTGCTCCAAATCACTTGTTGGTGGGTAAGCCTAGTTGCGCACGGCGTACATCCATGCGAACTCTTGAACCCCACCGCTGGGAGTTACATGCTCCTGAGTGTGCGAGTCAATTATTGTGAAGTCCCCGGCAATCGCCGCGGTTAACTCATCAACGCTGTGCCGTGCAACTGGCAATCCAGAGCATGTTTGCGGGCCGTTCTCAGAGAAGGTTCCTAGGATCAAATAGCCGCTAGGCACAAGTGCCTCAGCAGCCATCAATAAATATCGCTCCTGATCTTCCTTATCTGTGAGGAAATGAAAAACCGCTCGATCGTGCCATAGGCCATACATTCTCGTGGGCGTCCAGTCACGAAGATCCGATTGAATCCACTGGACTTGGCGGCCTTCAGCCTTTCTTTGGCCCTGCTCTAATGCAAATTCGCTGACATCGACGACCGTAAGGTCGGTGAATTCCTCATCGATGAGTTGATGAACAAGCGGGGAAAGGCCGCCCCCGATATCTATCACCGGGGTTGCCTTGCCCACATTTACTGTTATGAATTCAACTTCAGGCGAACTCTCTTGAAACCAACTGAGCTTGGATGCTGGATTGTTTTCATACCGGTCATTCCAATGATCCGCCAGACTCATGCGATTTTCGACTACGCGCTGGTTCCGTCTTCAACAACCACTTCAGGTTCTTCTGGTGGTTCAACTTCGGTTGGCTGAGGATTGAGGATCGCTTCAGCCGCGGCTATCCGAGCAATAGCCGCCATGAGCCGATCTTGAGCCTCACCATAAGCCGCGAAGTCTGCGTTCGCGAGCGCTGCCTCACCATCAGCGAAAGCACGCTCCGCGTCCTCGAGAGCCGCCGTCAACTGCTCGACTGGATCTGCCGGCGTTGGCACTGGCGTATCCGGATTATCAGGATCGGCGGTGTCGGGAAGAGCTGACCCACCACCCAGATCAATATTGGGAATCGTCTCAGGAATAGCATCCGGATTTGTATTCAAAACCTTTGCGAGCGCAGCCGCTAAGTTGTCCTCTAGCGCAACGTTCGCGCCATACCCGGCAAGAACCTTGCGCAATAGTGGGTAACCGTCGGCAGCCGCCCGAATGTATACCGGCTCTACATAGAGCAATCCGTCATTGAATGGCAGTGATAGCAAGTTGCCCAGTTCAACTTCGGAACCACCACGGCGCAAAAGCGAGAGTTGCGAACTCACTGTTGGGTCTGATTCGAAGTTGTTCTGGACCTGCTGAGGCCCAGGAATCGTCGTGTTACTCGGCAATTGAAGCACTTGGATTTTCCCGTAGTTCTGCCCTGGATCCGAGTTAACTGCCATAAACGCCGCCAAAGTTTGTCGCCGCTGCGGCGCGAACGTAGTTGTCAGCGAGAAAGCCGTATCGCTATCACCTGGCATTTGTAGAGTCAAATAGTAAGGCGGTTGGAACACTTGAGCTGGGGTAACCGTTGGATCAAATGGCACGATCCACACATCGGTACCGTTGTAGAAAGTAACCGCATCGGTCACGTGATAGCGGGACATGATGTTTCGTTGAACCTTGAATATATCTTGTGGGTACCTCACATGATCCAGAATGTCGTCAGACATTTCACTTTTTGGCTCCACGACGTCAGGGAAAGCTTTCATCCAAGTTTGTAGCACCGGATCCGATTCATCCCATGCGTACAACTGGACAGTTCCTTCATAGGCGTCGACAACGGCTTTGACCGAGTTGCGCATGTAGTTGACCTGATCACGTGGAAGTAATCCTGATTGCCCAGCCCGATTACTGATTGCGTCACTCGTTGCATCAGAGAGTGATACTCGAGATGAATATGGATATTCATTAGACAGCGTGTAACCGTCCACAACCCACTGAATTCGGCCGTCGGCCACCACGGGGTATGGATCTTGGTCCAAGGTCAACCACGGGGCCACCTTCTCAACGCGAGTGAGCGGCGTGCGGTCCCACATGATTTGAGATTCCTCATTGACCAAATCTGAAAGCAAAATATTTGTGTCTTGGAATTTGGTTGCAAATAACAGTTTTCCAAAGAACGAACCCATAGGGACTCCGCCGTCACCACTATATGTATTTGTGGCCTGACCCGTGGGGTTCGCATCATCGGGGTAGTCCAGTTCGACCGGCGGGGTTCCCTCGGGTGCGCCAACAATTGAAAACTGCGGGCTCAACTCACCGAAATACACCCGGGGCTGGGTGACTTCAAGTTCGCCCACGGGCGGAATGTCATATGCAAAAAAGTCAGGGGTACCGTTATTTAAGCCGGTGTTGTCGTAAGCGCTCACGAAGCCGTAACCGTGCGTATACACGGCCCGATCATTGGTCCAGTTGCGCTGTCCATCCGGGATTCCCGCCAGGTTGATTTCTCTCAGAGCAACTACGGCACCTCGGCGACCTTCCGGCAGGTCGTAGCGATCGACATCAAGGGTGTTGTTAAAGGCGTAATAGCCACGGATTTGCTGAAGCTGGTTATAAGTCGGCGAAACCACAGCGGGATCAAGCAAACGAATATTGCTCAACGTTCCCGCACTCGCGTTGAGGGTCTCTCTCGTCGGAGGCGACACTGAGCCCGCATAATCTTCGATTTCTGCGTCCGCGATTCCGTAGGCGTCCCGCGTAGCCTCAATGTTTCGCTGAATGTACGGTTCCTCTCGGACCAATTCACTTGGACTTACCTGGAATTGCTGCACAATCAGGGGGTAAATGCCGCCAATGACCACCGATGTGAAAACCAACAGGCCCAGGCCAATTGTTGGAATCATCCAGTGCCTGCGGAAAATATTGAAGATGAACAAAGCCGCCACTAAAACTGCTACGAAAATCAATATGTTTAATGCTGGCATCACCGCGAAGACGTCCGTGTATTTCAGTCCGGTGAAACCGCTCACGAGTTCTTCACTCTTGGTAACTAATCCAAAGCGGTCTAAGTAGTAAGCCACTGCTTTGAGTAGGAGGAAGACTGCCAACAATGCTGAGAGCTGCGCTTGCGCTGCCCGAGTTGCCCGCTCACCTTTGGGTTGAAGTCGCAATCCGCCATACAGGTACTGGACCGCTGTCACGATCATGAGAGACAGAATGACAAGAGCGAAACCGTAGCCCAAAATAAAACGAAAGAATGGTAACTCGAATGTGTAAAAAGAAAGATCCCGACCGAATTGCGGATCAACCTGGCCAAAAAGGGTTGAATTCTGCCACAGCAAAAACGTGCCATATTCACCTGAGCCAGCAAGGCCCGCAAAGAACGAGAGAACGAAGACAATCGCCACTGCAATCCACTTGCGGTAGGGCTCAATGGCAACCCGATAGCGCTCAAGACTTGCTTGTTCTGGTGTTGCTCCCACGTAAGAAGGCCGCGTACGAAATGCAATGAGCAGTGCCAGTGAAGACACCACGAACATGATTGCAAACATGATTCCAAACATGATGGCGCGAGTGACTAGAGAAATTGTGAAGACCTGGGTCTTCTCAACCGAGTCAAACCACATGAACTCGGTGTAGAACCCGGTAAAGATCACGAAGGCAACTACAACGCCAACCAAAATCAGTAAAGTGGGAAGCAATACTCCCCCGGGGCGCTTTCGTTCAAGGTCAGGACTCATCGAATTTACGGTGCTCACCCCCTTAACCTACGTCACACCTAAAACAGTCGCACTACGGCGTAGCGGGGCATGAAGTAACCGCGATTCCAGCCACCCAGTGACCCAACTCCTTCAGAGCATCTGCAAGCGAGGTCACCGGGGTGACCGTGAGTCCATCGGGAATATGCCCCTGGGCCTCCGCGCAGTGCTGCTCGGGCATGAGAAACAGCTTCGCCCCAGCAGAACTAGCGCCGCCGAGCTTCTGACGAATCCCGCCGATCGGCCCAACTTCACCCTCGGGAGTGATGGTGCCTGTGCCAGCTACGTGGCCGCCACCGGTTAAGTCAGCAGGGGTGAGTTTGTCGACGATTCCAGTGGCAAACATCAGACCTGCACTAGGGCCGCCCACGTCGCTGAGCGTGAAATTGATATCGAATTCTGCCGAATATAGTTTGCCTACAGAAATCCCGAGATAAGGCTTATCCGGTGCGTCTGGGTTCTCGCCAGAGACCACGGTCACCGTTTTATCTTCGGACATTCTGCGAATCTTGATCGTAAATTCGGTTCCCACCCGCGAGCCTTGCACCGCTTCAACAACATCGCTCGGGGAAGCCACTTCAACGGCGTCTATTGACAGAATTTCGTCTCTGGGAAGGAATACTTCGTCAGCTGGTGCACCCACGATCACCGCGGTTGCTACGACTCTCGTCTGGACCGGTAAGTCTAGGTAGTTGAGTGCCGCTGCGACCGAGTTTGATTCTGAAGTGCTGAACAGCGCCGCATTTCTTGCTTTAACATCTTCTCCGCTCACGTCATCGGGATACACCAGCTCACGTGGAACTAAAGCATCAGAGGCATCAAACCAAGAGCCAACGGCGTCCACGAACGTCAGGCCGCCCCTGGGCCCTCCAGATTCCCGAACCGTGGTCATGTCTAAATCTCCACTGGTCGGGAAGGTTTCGGTGCCGGAGATTTGAATGACTGGACTACCGTCGACTTCGCCAATCACATTGAAGGTTGGACCAGGAGCAAGTTTAATAAACGGGACGGGCAACAAGAAAGCGATTCCTAAAATACTCAATGTCACAGCCACGCTCACAAGGAGAGTAATGGTGCGACTTCCCCATTTTTCCCGTGAAACGACAGACTCTTTACCGATCGGCAATGATTCCTTCACTGGACTATGGTACTGGGGGTGGTTATCGGGGTCAGTTATCGCCGCGGCGAGCGAGGGCCACGCTGTCCATGTGGCTTGTTCATTGCTTCTCGCATGGATGCATGTTGGCCCAAATCATGGTCTTCTGTCTCTCTACGGTAGTAATTGACGAGCGCACTCACAGCAACGCCAAGAAGCACCGCTGCTAAAGGGATTAGCCACCAAAGCAATGTGCTCACGCTCTTTGCTCACCCTTTCGTTCCCACTGTCAACTGCGCCTAAATTTTCAGCGCACACATCACTCTACCGGAGTTCGCCCTAGGCTCAGAGCGGCCGCCCAACACTCGATTGTGATAAGTCACGCAATTAACAAGTTGGGGATAACTTGTCCAATTCCGGCACGCCATAATCGTAAAACTGTGTACAGCCTGTGCATAAGCCAACTTCACAGTTGGAGTGCTTGTCGAGCAATGTCAATGAGTTGCTTCACACTGTAATCAAGCTCGGGCATAGCGGACTCCAGATCCCACCACCGTGTCGGCGCATCCTCGGTCAGAATGCATTCCGATTGGGAATCCACGATCGCCAGGAACTGAACATCCCAGTGCACACTTTGGACAACTTCACCCCTGGCCGATTTACAGGGAACATCATGTCGATCAAATCGGGCAGGCATTGATTGCACCTCAATCTCGCGATAACCGCTTTCCTCAATACATTCGCGCAAGGCCGCATCGCGAAAACTTATATCTCCCGGTTCAATGTGTCCGCCCATTTGTAACCAGCGCTTTACCCGTGGGTGCATTACGAGCAAGACGTTGGCGCGCAATGGGTCAATCATTAAAGCGCTCGCGGTGAAATGTCCCTGCTCTCTCTCCCGAGATAACGAGCTAGGCTCGCGCTCAAGGAGCTGGTGGTACTCATCATGTAGGGCGCGCTGCCCCCCACTTGGAGAGACAGACCAGCCGTTGAGTTCTCCGGCAAATTGCTCGACTCGAGCAGGATCACGCATTTAGCCTTGGTCCTCGTCCTTCTCGAAATCGCTCATGGAGATATCGTCAAATGCGGAACCGCCCGCAACCTCCTGCGCAAAACCCAGAGGATCGGCCAGCGCTTCAGCGTCTGGCAACAAATCGGGGTGGTTCCACAGGGCATCTCGTGCCTGGACACCGGACTTTGCCCGAACCGCAGCAAAAATTGTGTTGGCCTCACGGAAAAGTTTCGGCCGCAACTTCATGCCCACCAATGTGCTGAAACTAGTTTCTGCCGGGCCGCCTGTTGCCCGACGACGGCCCATGGTTTCCCGCAGTTGCCCCAGGCTTGCGAGGCGATCGCCCGCGGCCTGAGTCACAACTTCGTCGACCCAGCCCTCGATTAATGCGAGCAGCGTTTCTAGGCGAATAACCGCCTGACGCTGCTCAGCCGTGTCCTGCGGCTCCAACACGCCTGATGCCATGACTTGCTGCAAGGCTTCCGGGCTGGTCAGGTCAAATCCTTCAAACTTTTCCCCCAAAGATGTTACATCAACATCCATGTAGCGCGCATACTCCTCAACCGCTGACATCAAACGTGGACGAAGCCAAGGAGCGTGATCAAATAGACGCTGGTGCGCGCTCTCGCGTAGCGCGAAGAAAAGAAAAAGGTCACGCTCTTCAATACCGAGCCCTTGTGCAAACTCTGAGATGTTCAATGGAATCAATGCCCTGGTTCCCGCAGGGGCCAATGGGATCCCGACATCAGTTGAGGAAACCACCTCTTTCGCCAGCGCCGACAAGGCCTGTCCAAGTTGATAGGCAAATGCGGTGGCTCCGAGCTGTGTGACCATGCCCAGCATCGGCTTAAGCATTGCCATCAATTCAGGTGTCAAGCCGTCAGGCAACATTGCCTTGAGCTCCTGGGGCAACTGATCTTCGAGCCCATTGAGATCCTCGCTGTCCGCGAGCCCGGGCAGCATTGTTTCCATTCTTTGCGACATTGTCGTGGCGATAGGCAAAATAATTTTCTGCCACACTTCAGCCGTTTCAACGAGCCACTCACTACGTGACCACACTTTCACCACAGTGCTACTTGCCGGAAAAGTCACGCTTTCATTGAGCCACAGATCAGCCAATTCCATCGCGCTTTCGACTGCCCGCACCGACGCATCTGTCACACTTGGATCAGTGCCGAGCACCGATCGCGCCACTTGCATAACCGTGGACCACGGGAGCGGTCCTTCGTTTTGAGACTGCTGCAACATTTGACCGAACTGGGTGAACATGGCTCCAAGGTTGTTCATGTCGAAGCCACCAGAATCACCACTATCTGACGCTCCAAAGCCGAACGGGAATTGTGCCATGGCTTTACGGTAATACAGCGTTGCTGCATTGGCTGCCTCGGTTGGCCAGCAAGTAGTTCACCCTGTGCGAAATCTGGCACCACGCTCAGCGGATGAACCAGATATATTTAAAGGGGCAACCCTGCTGGGCCGCCCCTTTAAAGAGTTACTGAGATAAAACGCGGTATTTAGGCTTTGCCCAAAATGCGCGTTACTTTGGTGCCGCACGTTGGGCAGATGCCCTTCGCGAACCGGCGACCATTGGTTTCTTCCACGTGTCCGGTGAATTCACGCTTGGCTTTGCACTTAACGCAATACGCCTCGCCGGTATAGCTTTCCTCGGCCATGGGTCCTCCTGTTGACAATCTCCGCCGCAGCGGTGGTGGCGGGCGCCACTCTCGTGGCCCTGGGGCCGACTCCACCATAGGGCAGAAAAGGTCCCCCTCATGCGCTACGCACAGGCAGAATTCGGCGTGGCGGCCAAAAACTCGTCAATTTATCCGACAAAACGGACATTTGTCTAAAATGACCCTCCTTCGTACGCCCGGCCCTGCGGGCCGGCACAATTCCTCCATGCCTACTCCCCCGCAGGATCTGTGCTCGGCAAGCGCCATGTACGAGGAACTGGCCACCCTACTTTCCATCGCGTCAACAGGAGGCACGAACAGTGAGCAGGACGCTCAAAAGTTCATGGCCACGCTCATGCGCACCGCAGGCTTGGAAGTGAGAAGCTGGGAGATGGACCTCAAAACCATCACCGCAGACCCACAATTTCCCGGTCAAGAGGTGTTGCGCGAACAAGGGCTGGGCGTTCTCGGTATTTGGCGTGGCTCCGGTGGCGCACCCGCCCTTCTGATTAATGGCCATACAGATGTAGTACCTCCCGGTGATGTGCGCGCGTGGAGCGCAGATCCTTTTACCCCCCGCGCGACCACCGTTGACGGTGAAAAAGTGATCATGGCCCGCGGGGCCTGCGATATGAAAGGCGGTCTGATTGCAGCTTGGGCAGCAGTAAAATTCCTGCGTGCAAGTGGTTTCACCCCAAGAGGAGATCTGCTCTTTGCTCCCGTGATCGGCGAAGAAGACGGTGGTCTGGGCACTTATTCATTGATCACCGAGGGCTTGCCGCAGTTTTATAGCCTTACCGAACACCAAGTCGCGGGGGCGATCATCCCCGAGCCCACTTCACTAGCCGCTATCTCAGCCAACGGTGGAGCGTTGACATTTCGTTTACTCGTCCACGGTGCTGCTATCCACGCTTCACGCCGAACCGAAGGTGTCAGCGCGATCGAAAAATTTTATCCGATATACCAGGCACTCGAAATTCTCGAAGCACGCCGCAATGTAGATGTCGATTCACGAATGCGGCGATGGCCAGTCGCCTATCCCATTTCAATTGGAACGGTGCACAGTGGCGACTGGGCATCAACGGTTCCGGACTTGCTCGTAGCCGAAGGCCGATTCGGAGTTGCTCTTGGCGAGGACATCGAATCTGCCCGATCGATATTTGAAGAATGCATTCGAGACGCCTCTGCTAAGGATCTATGGCTTGCCGAAAACCCGGTAGAGATTGAGTGGTGGGGTGGCCAATTCGCCTCGGGGCAAACTGAACCACGATCAGAACTGATCAAAAATCTCCAGAAGGCACACTTACAGGTTGTTGGCGCGCCACTTGAGGAATACGGAGCTCCCTACGGTTCAGATTTGCGACTGCTTACGGGTCTGGCGGCTATTCCCACCCTGCAGTACGGACCGGGAGATGTTTCGATCGCTCATGCTCCTGATGAATATGTCCATACTCGCGAACTTGAAACAACTGCTCGCGTCATTGCACAGGTGATCCGAGACAGCATCGGGTAAATCTGCTTATATCGAAATCGCCTGTGGATTGCATCTCGCCATCCACAGGGGCTCAGATTGACAATCACCACATGATTGATTCGTTTGCCCAACGCGCCTACCCCGAATACAACTTTTGTGTCCCTGTAATTAGACGAGCGCATGGCGTAATCGAGTTGGGCGACTACACATTGAGTCCTTCACCCGGATTTGAGACTGTCCAATGGTTCATTGCTCTTGATGGCTCAATGTGTGCTGACCAGGCCAGCAGGCTCGGAGCGCAGCAACTCAATCTGCCGTTGGCCCTCATAAGAAACCTGGTCGATCATGGATTTAGATCAGGCGCACTTATTGATGCTCATCACCCACCAAGTTCATCGCGCTGGGTTAACAACAGGGGAAGGGAACGAATGCATACAGATTTGGCCTGCGTCCAAAAGCACAATATTAATTATTCGAACGCCCTTGGTCTCTCAGATGCTGCCGAAATTATCGATCACCGCAATAACACGCTAATTGATGTGGTCGGCCAAGGGCCTCTTGCCCGAGCTGTTTATCGGATCGGATTGGACTCTGGTTTCCAATTCACGCAGCAGCGCTCGTTGGCGTCTTTCGTAATCTTTGTCAGCAACTCCCATCCGCACACTTTTGACCATGAAAACTCTCACCTATGTAACCTTCCGCACCTTCACGTGGCCACTCGAATGGACAACGCCACAATCGGGCCGCTGGTGATCCCTGACTCAAGTTCGTGCTTTCGATGCGCTCACCTACATCGGTGTGATACCTCGCCGGACTGGATGCAAGTGGATCTTCAATGGCGACGCCAGACAAATTCTGGTCAAAGCGATGCGATTCTGACCCATTACACGGCCCTACACGCTCTGCTCATTATTCGACATTGGATCGACGGAACAGCACTCACCAACACACTCTGGAGCGCGAAACTCCCATGGCCGCGATTTGATCCACAAAACGCTCCGCCACATCCACTGTGCGGATGCCAACTGCACGGCTCAACTCCCACTGCCACAACCTGACCGTGCGCAGCTATTGATTAGGCCGGACAATAGGCGGGTGCCCGAATTACCGAGAAATGCGTTCACGCGTGGGATCCGCATGGCTTCCTTGCCCGCAACCTACGCCGGGCGCACCGCGCTTGGCCTTGGAAAACGTTTAGGTGGCACACCTGCCGAAGCAATTACTGCCCAAATGTCTGCCCGCACGGCTGAACAGATGTTCAAAGTCCTCGGGGAGCTCAAGGGCGGCGCCATGAAACTCGGCCAAGCGTTGAGTATCTTCGAGGCCGCACTGCCCGAAGAGTTCGCTGCTCCATACCGAGCTATGCTGACAAAACTGCAGGACTCAGCCCCCGCCATGCCAGCCAGCGCAATTCATAAAATCTTAACTGAAGAATTCGGCGAGGATTGGCGCAATCGTTTTATTGAATTCAGTGATCAACCTGCAGCCGCCGCATCAATTGGTCAAGTGCATAAAGCCACTTGGCATGACGGGCGCGTGGTCGCAGTAAAAGTGCAATACCCCGGAGCCGATAAGGCGTTGGTTGCGGACTTAAACCAAATGATCCGCATGGGCAAGCTTTTCGCTGGCTGGATTCCCGGTCTTGATTTGGGGCCCCTCCTTAAAGAACTGAGGGAGCGGGCAATTGAGGAACTTGACTACCTACTCGAGTCACAAAATCAGCGCGCATTCGCAGTTGCATTTGAGGGCGATCCGGACTTTCACATTCCACACGTTCTCGCCGCCGCGCCACATGTCTTGATCAGCGAATGGATTGACGGGCGGCCGCTATCAGACATCATTTCCAATGGAACCCCAGCCGAACGAGATCGCGCTGGGTTGCTCTATGAACGCTTCCTGCTCGCGGGTCCCGCACGTGCGGGACTGCTGCATGCAGACCCGCATCCAGGAAATTTCCGAATCACAGCCGACAACAAGTTATGCGTACTTGACTTTGGAGCCGTCTCGCGGCTCCCTGAGGGATTACCAATTGCCATGGGAACCCTCCTGAGGATTGCCCAAAGTGGCGATGCGGAAGACGTCCTTGCGGGCTTACGCGCTGAAGGATTTGTAAAGCCCAATATCGAGGTGGACGCCGACCAAATTCTCAACTACCTGGAGCCCTTTGTGGAGCCAACCCGTCACGAAAGTTTTCATTTCAACCGGGACTGGATCCGTGGTGAATTCACAAGGCTCAATGACATGAAAGGCCCCGATTTTACCATTGGACTGAAAATCAACTTGCCACCCTCCTACGCATTAATTCACCGGGTCTGGTTGGGCAGCATTGCGGTGCTGTGCCAACTTGACGCCAATGTTCCGGTTTTGGCTGAACTCAATGCTTGGGTTCCAGGATTTTCGGGCGCCCCAAGTTCCGCCAGTGCCTCTAATCTTGAGTCTTAATAATTTCTAGTAGCTCGGCACCGAATTCGGTCAGCTTTGCCGGACCGACCCCTGGAATAGCCGCCAGTTCATCAAGATCACTCGGACCGATTTCAGCCATAGCGGTCAGAGTTGCATCCGTAAAAACTATGTATGCGGGAACACTTTTCTCCGCAGATCTATCCTTGCGCCACGCCTTCAGATTCTCAAAAATGATTTCGTTGGGTTCCCCAGGACAACTTTGACAACGGCCAATTGTTCGCTCCGACGGTGTTACTAGTCCTTTGCCACACACCCGACATGGTTTAGGCCCGGTTCGCTTCCGCGCGTGCTTCACTTGGGACCCTCCACGCACAACTGATCCGGTAATCGATAAGCCGCTATCAGGAGTGGCACTTACTAGTTCTTGCGACAACCGGGTAAAAAATCTGCTCAATGTTCGACTCGATTTTCCGCCAGGGGCGCGCGACTTTGCCCAACTCACCTCAAGCACTCGGGCTGCGCGCGAGACTCCCACGTACGCCAAGCGCCGTTCTTCATCTACTTCATCTTCAGAATCTGCATAGGACAGGGGAAGGAGACCCTCGCTGCACCCGACAAGAAAAACGACCGGCCACTCCAAGCCTTTCGCCGAATGGATCGATGCCAGGGTCACAGCGTCGGCGGTTGGCGCGTGCTCGACGAAAGCCCGGGCATCCAAGTCTGCAATGAAATCTGTGAGCGAAGTACCTGGATCCACTTCCTCCGCCATAGTCATGAGGGCTAGGAGCGACTCCCATTTTTCACGCACGGCACCCGCACCGCGAGGTGTCTGCGGGCTCCACCCGGTACTCGATAACACGTCGCGGACATGCTCGGCAAGGCTGGTAGGGACTAACCCCGTATTTTTAGCGTCCCCACGCAAAAGAGTTACGGCCGACTTTATTTCAGGACGTTGGAAGAACCGTTCCGTGCCGCGAAGCACCAGCGGGATGTCAAGATTTGATAAAGCTGTCTCAAATTCAGCAGATTGCGCATTAATCCGAAAAAGCACGGCAATTTCAGATGCCAAAGTACCCGCACTGATCAGTTTCTTAATCTCAGCCGAGACTTTCTCCGCTTCGTCATTGTCGTCGGCGTAGGCCGAGATTTTTGGCGCAGGGCCACTTGCTTGTTGGGAACGCAGGGTGAGCGGCTTTGACCGGGAGTCAGCATGAATGACGGCATTAGCCATTGCCACAATTTCAGGTGAGCATCGATAGCACCGCACTAAATCAACAAGTGTTGAATTTGGGTAGGTCTTGACAAATTCGGTGAGGTATTTTGATGAAGCACCCGTGAAGGAATAGATGGTCTGACTAGGGTCCCCCACCACGCAAATATCGTCACGTTCACCAATCCACAGATCGAGAACACTTTTTTGCAGTGGGTTTACGTCTTGGAATTCGTCGACCGTGAACCATCGATAGGCCGAATGTACTGCGCTTTGAATGTCGGGACGGGTCCGGATTGCAGCCGACATCAGCATCAGAATGTCATCGAAATCAAGTAAGTTCCGATCCTTTTTCAGCGTCTCATAGGAGTCCATTACCTTTGCCAGCGTTGCTACATCAATGGCGAAATCTCGCTTTGCTTTGTGGATTAACGCCGAATCCATCATGTTGGACTTGCACCACTCAATATCGCCACTGACGTCCCGAACCAAGGCTTTGTCACTATCAACCTTGCAGTGCGCCAAAGAACGAGCAACCATGGAAGCCTTACTCGACATGAGCTCAGGGAATGCCGTACGCGATAACTGTGGCCAAAAAAAACGAAGTTGCCGCAATGCGGCCGCATGGAAAGTGCGCACTTGCGCTCCTGGGACTCCCAATCCAAGCAAACGATGCCGCATTTCCCCCGCTGCACGATTGGTAAAAGTAAGTGCCAATGTCCGCTCTGCCTCACTTGCCCCAATCATGACCGAATAAGCAATGCGATGAGTTATTGCTCGAGTCTTTCCGGTTCCCGCCCCAGCGAGCACTCGGACTGGGCCCCCAACAGCTAAGGCCACCTCGCGTTGCTCCACATCCAATCCTTCAAGGATGCTGTGCGCGCGCTGCTCTGAGTTCACCCACTGATCTTGTCATGGGGATCTGACCCCCTCGCAACAACTCCGGATCACCCGTAGACTAGGGCTATGAGTAATACAGCTTTGGTAACCGTCTACACGACAACGTGGTGCGGGCCGTGCAAGCGTCTGAAGGCCCAAATGGGGCGAGCAGGAATTGAATTCACCGAAGTGAACATTGAAGCCGATCCGGCCGCCGCCGCTTTTGTCGCTTCGGTCAACGAGGGCAACGAAATGGTGCCCACCCTCAAGTTTTCTGATGGATCAACCCTGACTAATCCGCCCATCGCCGAGGTAATTGCCAAACTTGGGGACTAGCTTTTTGCTAGCGAAATGAAGAACTGCTGGGCAGTATTTCTCCATACCAGCGGGTGATCAGCTGGTGGGCAATGCTCACCCGTGGTGGCAAGTGCAACTTCTGCGCCGAGCACAATTCCATGATTTCGGCCCGGTCGTACCACAGGGCCTCCACGATTTCCTCACCATCGACGCAAATGTCGGTAGTTATGGCTCGCGCCTGATACCCCAACATAAGCGAGTTAGGAAACGGCCATGGTTGACTCCCCAGGTATTCAATACTGTCCGGATCAATGGCAATCCCGGTTTCTTCACTCACCTCGCGGACCACTGCTGCCTCGGCTGATTCGCCCGCCTCAACGAAACCTGCGAGGACCGATGCCGATCCGATCTGCCATCGGCTTTGCCGGGCAAGAAGCACTCGGTCATCGGGGTCCGTTACCAACATGATTACTGCCGGATCTGTACGTGGAAAATGAATTGAGTTATCTGTAGTGCACCTACGAGTCCAACCGGCATCGCTGTGAACCGTCTTGCCTCCGCATCGAGGGCAATGCGTATGCGTGGAATTCCAATTGTCCAAAGCAATGGCTGCTACCAGCAATCCAGCATCGCGATCATTGACAAGCGCCCCGCCCGCCCGCAGGTTCAGCCAAGAATCGGGATCATGGGCGGAAACAAAATCGGCCTCAGCCGAGACTCCAAAAAAAACTATTCCGGCATCACGGCCCAGAAAGTACGTCGGCGCGTTTTGGGGAATATCTTCGAACTTGAAAACCACAAGATTTTCGCCGTCAAAGGGAAACTGCGAATTATGCACACAAATGAACCGGGTGCTTGGATCGATGAGTGATTCTGCAATCCACTCAGAATCTTTGCGCAAATGCGCGCTGCGGTCAGTTGCGCTTCTAGAAAGTACTAAATCGGTTAACCTGGGCGAATGTGCCATGGAATCCTTTCAACGAGAACCAACCTACCCTCTGAACAGATCACCTGCACATAGGCTTTGACCGTGAACGTGTTTATTAGGCAACTCACCGGCATTCGTTTGGTTGCTGCCGTCTGGGTTTTGCTCTACCACTCACAGGGCCCCTTGGATGCAATCGGTGTGTTGAGCATCCCCGTTCTCCCAGATTTTATTCGGGTCGGCCGACTGGGTGTGGATTTATTTTTTGCCCTCTCTGGTTTCATCTTGGCGCACACCTATTTGAGTTCACTTGGCGAGCGGCTCAAAGTGAACAAGTCTGCGAGATTTTTGTGGCTACGACTCGCACGCATCTATCCCGTCCATGTGGTTATGCTTGTAATAGCGGGCTTTGCTGTTACTGCTCAATCAATCGTTACCGGTGAGGAACTCAACCGCAGTTGGGTTAACCCATGGGATTTCATTAAAAATCTGCTGTTGATTCAGGAATGGGGCTCAGACCCGCAGCGGGGCTGGAACTTCGTGGCGTGGTCACTCTCAATGGAATGGCTCGCCTATCTGATTTTCCCCTTCATGGCTCTTGTTTTGTGGCGAATGCATAAGCACTTACCGACTTGGGCCTTGTGCCTTTTATGGATCATGTCACTTACACCATTAGTTATTTATGGGCTGGGATCCTCAGACCCTTATTACACGGAAAATTGGGGTTCTACTTACCGGGTTCTTACGGCCTTTACCGCCGGTGCAATTTCCTACTTGGTCGTGGATCGACTTCGTGAATCTGATCGCGCAGCGGCCATGTGCGATGTATTGGCCTTTGTCTTGCCAGCAATTGTTGTGGCCGGTTCCGTGTTTTTGGCTTGGCTTCCTGCGGCTGTCGCGCCCATTACTTCCACAGATCCAGATGCCGAACCGCTTCCTCCCCTTTTTCACCTCACGCTAGTGCCTGTTTTAATCGTGTGGATTGGCGTCCTTGCACTGTCACGTCGGGGCATGGCGAATCTGCTGGCAACAAAAATTATGGTGTTTGGCGGATTCATATCATATTCGCTGTACATGACGCATCTTGTCTGGTTTGGATTATGGCGCGCGGGCATGAAAACCTTAGGTCTTGAAAGTGGTCCCTTGTACGCGCTTTCGGTCGTATTTCTGCTTGGCATGTCGTTTGTGATTGCTTATGTGATGTGGCGTCTCGTTGAAGAGCCGGCGCGGATTCGAATGCGCATTTGGATTGGAATTCGTCCAACTCCCACCGAAGAAGCGGGTGAGGCCATTGTCGAGAACACCGGCCCGACAGCTGCTAAGCCAATTGACGTTCCAGATCGTGAATAATTCCATCAGTGTCAACCGGTAGTTCAGTTCCTAATGCCAGCATGACGAAGGCGGTTTGGACTTCTTTCCAATCAACTCCGGCGATTTGTGCCCACGCGAGTCGATAAAAAGCGAGTTGGGTTGGATCAAGGTGGTCGGTGCCCCCCGTTTTCCAATCAACGACGAGATACCGTCCATCAATTTCGAAGACTGCATCGATATACCCTGTAACAGAGCGGCCCATAATTGTAAGACTGAATTGCTGCTCAACAGCGACCGGTGTCAGCTCTGCAAAGCGACTCGACAGAAATGCTTTTTTGAGGTTGCGCACCGATTCAGTGTCGGTTCCCACTCGGTCCCAAGCACCCTCCAATTCATCCCAGTCGAATAGTGTCGCCAGGCCGTAGTGGGTTTCAATAAATGCATGGATTTCAGTACCTCGCGCCGCAATGTAGTTCGGCTGCTGGGGCATGGGTCGGGCAAGTTCTACCGCGAGAACTTCAGGTTCGCGCAATGCACGCAGCATGCTGCTCGCTCCCAGACTCCGTGGCAAAGCAACCGTGCGGATAGGTGAATTAAGCCGTTCACGCTCTTCCCGCAATGCCGCGAGTGCACTTTCCCAACGATCCACGGTGACGCTGTCATTATCGGCCAACTCTGCCAGAGGGGTCGCGCCCTCGTGCACAAATTCGGACTGTCGAATGAGTTCCTCCCGAGTGCCTTGTGGCACAGGTAGGGGCCACGACCACTGCTGCGGGTCTTCGCTTCGCTCGGGTCGATCACCATCAGGTCTCGGCGCCCAAAAAGGAATATTGGCACTCGTCCCGGCAAGGAGGTCATGGGCTGCCGTCAGGAAGGGGTGTGGGCCATGGGGAGTTTTCCAATTCACGCCCCACCAACTACCACTGAGCGTTAATGAGTCTTTAGCCCGAGTCAAGGCGACATAAGCCAACCGTTCAACCTCGCGTTCCTTGAGCGAATCAAAGTGTGCCAAGTAGCCTTTCTTGAGATCTGTCTCAGAGAGTTTGGTCAGACTGTAATCAGGGAATGCGGCGATCGCAGCAGACGCATCTTGTCGCAAAGGCCAGGGTGCCATAGTCGCATCTGTGCTCCAATTGCCGCGCACTTTGCCACCGGGGAAAGCCTTGTCACTGAGGTTGGGGAGGTACACGTGGGTGTACTCCAGGCCCTTTGCTTTGTAGATTGTGATGAGCTGTACCGCACCTTTTTCCACCGGTTGCTCAAAATCCAGACTTATGTCGAATCTTTCAATGTCGTTCAGCCGAGAAATAAATGCTCCGAGGGAAACCCGACCATCAGCGTCTGTGAAGTCCGCTGCCAGATTAATTAATTCGTTGACTGCAATCGCGTCATTGGCATTGAGTTGACTTTGAACATCGATCCCAGTCACGCGAATAACCCGCCCCAAAAATTCAACCAGTGGCTCCCCCACATGCGGACGCACGGATCGGATCACACCCGCCATTTTCCCGAAGCGATTAATCGCGCTCGTTGAATAGTGGTCAAGTGAACCAAGATCAAATAATGCATCAGAGAGCGAGACGACATCGACGAGATCGATTCCCTCAACTGCCGAACTGAGTGCCTGATCAATACTGTGGACTTCGTGGTCACTGTCATCTTGGGACCGTCCAACCGTCTTCGCGAGTTCAGCAGCGCGAGAGCCTAATGCCGCCAAGTCCCGTGCGCCAATGCGCCACTTGACACCACTGGCCCAGCGCACGAATGACGGGTTAGCAGTTGGTTCGTGGATGACTTCCAGGATTGCGCGAAGATCGATGACCAGTGGGTGCGATAGTAGCCCAGCCGCCGAGTGCAATTGCACAGGAATCCCCCGGTGTTGCAATGCATCACGCATGCGTAACAGATAGTTTCCCGTTGTCGCTAGCACCGCAATGTCGTGATCAAGACCAGCCGCGTGAATCGCTTCGTGCTGATCGGCGATTCGGTCTGCCATCCAGGAAATCTCCTGATCGGCGAAGTCGAAAAGTGCGAGGGTGATTTCACCTTGAAGCTCGCGGGTTGGATCCAAACGTTGCACGCTCGGGTGCTCAGCCCGCAAATTTTCCGATATAAGATTTGCCAGCTCAAGAATTTGAACTCCAGAACGACGATTTGCTGACAACGGATACACACTCGCTGGCTGATCATCTTTAGTGCGGAATTGACGCGGGAAGCTGTTGATGTTCTCAACACTGGCCCCACGCCAACCGTAAATCGCTTGACACGGATCTCCCACCGCCGTGACCGGAAACCCACCGGAAAATATTGTTTCCAAAAGAATACGTTGGCTAATGGACGTGTCTTGATACTCATCAAGTAGCGCGATTTCAAATCGGGATCGAATCTGCATCGCGACTTGCGGAAATTGGGTAACGATCTGGGTGGCTAATCGAACTTGGTCGGAAAACTCGATAAGTTCGCGCTCTTGCTTTAACTCACGCCAATCTTGCACGAGTCGCGAGAGAGCGATTCGCCGGCCCGCAGTACTCACAATTTTCCGCAGTGATGCATTTGATCCGCGCAAGTCAGCCACATAGGAGATCAATTTCAGGTCGTAGGCGATCACCTGCTCCGGGTCGATCGCGAGTTCACTCAGCTCAGAATCAAGTGCCAACAACTCAGAAGTCAATTTTGCCGGGCCAACAGAGATACCCGAGAGATCTCGTGGCGTGTTGCACACCAGCCGGTAAGCCAATTGTTGCCGTTCCCCATCGGTTAAGACATCGGTACTGAAATCACGCCCAAGGAGGGCTCCAAATTCCTTGACAATCCCTGACGCAAAAGAGTTGTAGGTAACAATTACCGGATCGCCACTTTCGGACGCAAAAATTTGTGGGTCCACATCCATTAACTTGCTAATTCGCGACCGGGCCGACTCCAATAATTGTGCGGTTGCTTTAGTAGTGAAAGTTAGTCCGAGAACTTGTTCAGGTGTGAGATAGCCACTCCCGATCAGAAATGCGATGCGTGCTGACATTGATGTGGTTTTCCCTGATCCTGCACCTGCCACCATCACGGCAGGTTGGAGCGGAGCCTTGACGGCACTCAACTGTTGTTCCGAAAGCGAAAAACCCAGAATGTGCTCGAGATCTGCATTGCTGAGCTCGTTATGTGATTGCGTCGTCATCGATCTCACTCTCGTTTATCAGCACCCTGCTGAAAATATCGGATGATTGTGTCGGGCACACAAGCGTGTAAGAGCAGTACCGACACGAGGGGTTCACCTGCGGAACAAACGTTTCGGAGCGAATGATTTCCGCAGCTTCCCCAAGTTTTACTTCAATCCACGTGGGTGAATTATCAAAATTAATCGCTTCCTGTCTTTGTACTTTTGGTTGTGATGCTTCTACTCGTAATTGCACAAGGGCCGCACCGAAAGGTGGATCCTCGCCCTCGTCGTCTAATTCCACAACCTGGTGATCTCGCAGAAGCAATTGATACACTCCTAATTGACCGTTCTGGACTATTGCCGCTTTTGTGGGTGGAGACTTAACATTTTTAAAATCTATTGCGACGAGACGGCCTGATTCGTCGGTTTCAACTCGGTCCAGGATTCCACTGAGATCGATTTTCTCTGGTTTTCCGCTCGGTGTAGTGACCGTGAGTGATGCTTGATACCTGCCTTCGGCTGCGACGAAAACTCGTGGTGTCAGGTTGTGGTAGTCAAGGAACAACTCCGCGGCTTTATAAGCCTGCGCGAGATCAGAGTCTGACTGCCAGTGAGCTTCATAGGCTAATGCTTGCCAGGAGTCGCTTATGAGCCTTTGAATTTGCTCAGGATTTTGATCCAACTCGCCTTTGACTACGTATTCAGCTATCGCATGAACAATGCTGCCAAATGCTGTTGCAGAGCCGCGCGAGACTTGCGCTTTAACTTCACGGTCCAAGAACCACTTCAATGGACATTCCAGCAGCGAATCCAGCGAACTTCCTGACATGTGGAGCGGCGTGTGTGTCTTGCGGAC
>Ga0115564_10000814_pt1 | contig 30285 bp, 16 predicted proteins | sample COGITO_mtgs_1105_7_FD_88680 | JGI IMG/M metagenome (GOLD analysis project Ga0115564, IMG submission 88680) | Pelagic marine microbial communities from North Sea - COGITO_mtgs_110523 | ecosystem: Environmental > Aquatic > Marine > Epipelagic | place: Germany:Helgoland, sampling site Kabeltonne...
GCTTAGCGGTGAGCACAGGCAACTGGAGTATCTGCAGACTAACCCCGGCGGGCTGGTTCCAACCATGTCCACCGCTGAGGGTACATTAACCCAGTCTCTGGCGATTATCGAGTACCTGGAAGAGCGTTGTCCTAAACCCAGCTTACTGCCGCAGGGTGCTATGGATCGTGCTCAGGTGCGTTCGATTGCCTATCAGGTTGCTATGGATATTCACCCATTAAATAATCCTCGAGTGACTCAGTTTATCGAGGCTACAGTAGGCTTAAATAAGGAGCAGAAGCTGGATTGGTATCACCACTGGATTGCGCAGGGATTTGGCGCCTTGGAAACTAACCTGAAAGTACTTAACAGCAATGGGCGCTATTGCTTTGGCGATAGGGTGACCCTGGCAGATATCTGCCTGATACCCCAGGTCTATAATGCCCTACGCTTTGACTGCCCCATGCAGGACTATCCACTGATTAATGCCATTTACCGACACTGCACCGGACTGCCTGACTTTATTGCCGCCAGCCCGGAATCTCAACCGGACTGTCCGCCTAAGTAAAGACCGCTTAATAAGTTACAACTAACCCGAGGTCCATTCTATCCCGATGAAGCGCCATGTTAACTCATCAGGATAAATGCGGTGTTGCGTGAAAAAGGCTGTGACATTAGGATACGGCCCGTTTACAACTTCATGCAAGCCTCGGTAGGCATTGGGCCGGGCGTTTTAAAACATCGAATATGCCTGGCATCGAGTACTTGCTCGGTGATGTTAAATTTACACTGTTTAGGGTAACCATGACTCAGAAATCTATCCATATCGGAAATCAGCTGGTTCAGGGCGAGCGTCAGAGCGTTTCTGGTGAATACGTCAGTATTAAGGGCGAAGAGTTTTATAAGATCGCCAACTATAACCAGATGAAAGACTTTTTCATCAGTGTGGTCAGTGATTCAAATCACTGGATGTTTATTTCTACTCGCGGTGGTCTTTCAGCGGGGAGAGTAGATGCTCAGAGTGCGCTGTTCCCCTATTACACAGATGACAAGATCAGTGACTCTTCACCGTTTACCGGCAGTAGAACCATTGCTCTGGTTACCTCTGGTGATAAGACCTCATTATGGGAGCCGCTTTCTGAGCAGTATGCCGGCGTCTATAAAATCACCAGAAATCTCTATAAGAATGTCTATGGCGACAAGCTGATCTTTGAAGAGATCAACCACGATCTTGGCCTGACCTACAGCTATGCCTGGCGTACCTCGGATAGGTTTGGTTTTGTAAAGACAGCCAGTCTGGTCAATAACAGCGCAGAGTCTGTCAGTGTAGAGATTCTTGATGGTATAGAAAACCTGATTCCCTTCGGCGTTGAGTCCGATGTGCAGAACTCTCTGAGTTGTCTGGTGGATGCCTACAAGAAGAACGAGCTTCAGACGGATACAGGCCTTGGGCTATATAGCATGAGCTCGATTTTGGTTGACCGCGCTGAGCCCAGTGAAGCCCTGTCGGCTGCTGTAGCCTGGTCTGTGGGTATGGCGGGAACTACCAAACTGATCTCCTCAATCCAGCTGGATGCATTTCGCAAAGGCCAGGTTGTAGAGCAGGAAGCCAATGTCCGCGGTCGAAGAGGCGCTTACTTTGTCAATGGTACTTTAGCCTTGGCGCCCTCGGCAGAGCAGAGCTGGAGCATTGTTGCGGATGTTAATCAGGGCCCGGCCGATGTCCGTGAACTGAACGCCTATATCAATAGCGACGCTAATATTGCTCAGGATATAGAAGACGATATAGCTCTGGGTTCCCTTAATCTGGCCCGCATCGTAGGTACCTCCGATGGATTACAGGTGACAGAGGACCGGCTGAGCGCTAACCACCACTTCGCCAATGTACTGTTTAACGTGATGCGTGGCGGTCTGTTTGTGGATAATTATGCTGTCGACAAAGCTGATTTGGTTAGTTTTGTAAAAGGCTTTAACCGGGTTGAATATCAGAACTCCTTGAGCTTTTTTGAGGGCCTAGATGACAGCTTTCACTACAGTGACTTGATTGCTGCCGCTGAGCAGACTAACAACGCCAGCATACAGCGTCTGTGTATGGAGTATCTGCCTCTGTCCTTTAGTCGCCGCCACGGCGACCCATCACGGCCTTGGAACAAGTTTGCCATCCAGGTCAAAAAAGATGATGGCTCTCAATTGCTAAATTTTGAAGGCAACTGGCGAGATATCTTCCAGAACTGGGAAGCTCTAAGTATCTCGATTCCTAACTATGTTGAATCTATGATCAGCAAGTTTGTTAACGCATCCACTGCTGATGGCTACAATCCCTATCGCATTACCAAAGCTGGCATCGACTGGGAGAAACCCGAGCCTCACGACCCCTGGGCCAGTATTGGCTATTGGGGTGATCACCAGATTATTTATCTGCTAAAGTTTTTGGAGCTTTCCAGCGACTATCATCCGGGTACTCTAGAGAAATTCCTCAGCGCAGATCTGTTCTGTTATGCCAATGTTCCCTACCGAATTAAGGGCTATGAGCAGCTGCTTAAAGACCCCCATAACACCATTGATTTTGATGAGGAGCTGGACAGTCTAATTGATCAGCGCGTTGCGGCTGTGGGTGCAGATGGTCGATTGATCTGGGATAAAAACGATTCTGTTTACAATGTTAATCTGACCGAAAAACTGCTGGCTACAGTGTTGTCAAAGCTGTCCAACTTTATCCCCGAAGCCGGTATCTGGATGAACACCCAGCGCCCGGAGTGGAACGATGCCAACAATGCGCTGGTGGGCTATGGCGTATCCATGGTGACCCTGTACTACACCAGACGCTATCAGCAGTATCTGCTGGATCTGTTCTCCGAAGTCGAGTTCGATCAGGTAGAAATTTCCACAGAGCTGGTTGAGCTGCTCAATAGCATTAACAGCACCTTTGTGGATAACCGTCACCTGCTAGAGGGTAAAATCAGCGACACAGATCGCCGCCTAATACTCGATCGTCTGGGTCGTGCTGCTGACAGCTTCCGGGCTGGTCTCTACAGTCATGGCTTTGCCGGTGGGCGAGTGGCTGTTGAAACCTCCCAGCTGATCGCCTTCTGTCAGACCTCCCTAGAGTTTATTGATCACAGTATCCGCGCTAACCGTCGTCAAGATGGTCTCTACCATGCCTACAACCTGATGACAGCTACTGAGGATGGGATCGAAATTACCTATCTATACGAGATGCTCGAGGGTCAGGTGGCCGTGTTGAGCTCTGGTTATCTGAGCCCTGAAGAGTCCCTGGCCGTGCTGGAAGCGCTGCGCCAGTCCGCCCTCTATACAGAGCGTCAAAATTCTTATCTGCTCTACCCAGACCGTGAGCTGAGCAGGTTTATGGATAAAAATATAATTCCACCATCGCAGCTGCAGCGTTCAGCTCTGCTGCAGGCCCTGGTGGCCTCTGGTGATAGCAGTCTGGTTGAGTCTAACTCACAGGGCGGCTATCACTTTAACGGTGCGTTTAATAATGTAATGAGTGCCCAGGCCGCTATGGAGTCGCTGGCTGAAAATGGTTATGCCGATTTGGTGGCTCAGGACCAGGCTCTGGTAGAGGAGATTTTTGAATCTGTCTTTAACCACCGTCAGTTTACTGGTCGCTCTGGCGGCATGTATGCCTATGAAGGGCTGGGTTCGATCTACTGGCATATGGTATCCAAGTTGCTGTTAGCGGCGCTGGAGAACTTCCAAAAAGGTCTGGAGCAAAACAGTGACGCAGAGACCATGGGTCGATTGGCGGATTGCTATTTTGATATTCGCTCAGGGATTGGCTTTAACAAAACCCCAGATAATTATTGTGCCTTCCCTACAGACCCATACTCCCATACCCCGGGCTTTGCCGGCGCCAAACAGCCTGGTATGACAGGTCAGGTAAAAGAGGAGGTCATTGCTCGCTTACAGGAGCTGGGTGTCTCAGTGGTCAATGGATCTGTTACCTTTAACCCCTTTATTCTCAGAAAATCTGAGTTTCTCTCGGGTTCAGATACTCTGGTTTACTTCGATACCAGTGGCGCGCGCAAAACCCTGCCTCTGAAAGCTGGCCAGCTAGGCTTTACCTATTGTCAGGTACCTGTGGTTTACAGTCTGGCAGAGCAGACCTCGATTGAGCTGAACTTTGCCGATGGCAGTAGCCAGAGCATTGCCTGCAATAGCATAGAGTCTGAACTGTCGATGGCTATATTCGACAAGAAAGGTACAGTGAGCCAAATCCATGTGGCGCTGCAGCCTGGGCTTGAGTAGCAGATTATATGGCACACTGCGCCACAGCAAGCCACAAAAAAGCCGCCTGATCAGGCGGCTTTTTTTATGGTTTTAGGTTGCTGAGCAGAGAGTCTATGCTAGCTCGCAGCGGCGGCGCGGGCATCTAGTTGAGCGCGAATCTCATTGGCTTTTTGTTCGTCCAGGTCATAATTGAGCATTACAAAGATTGCCAGGCTGGTGCCAATGCAGGGGATCAAAATATAGCTGAGACGCAGAAGGGCCAGAGTTTCGTCGCTCTGTACAGCCACATTTTGGTCAAAGCCAATCAGGCTAAGTATCAGGCCTGAGCCAGCACCGGCTACAGCGGCGCCAAACTTCACCATCCACCAATAGATTGCACCGAAGGTACCTTCACGGCGCTCGCCTGTCTCCAGTTCATCCATATCACAGATATCTGCAGTCATAGACATCATGATGGTAAACAGTCCGCCAATACCAAAGGCAAACAGAGGAAGCGGTATAAACATCATCCAGGGATCCTCTGGCGAGAAACCCCACCACAGAAGAATATAACCGAGCAGAGACACTGACTGAGAGACGATAAAGGTGTTCAGCTTGCCATAGGTCTGTGCACACCAGTTAACCACGGGGATTACCAAAAAGCAGGTAAACAGGGCGCCCACAGAACCAAATAATGTTGGCCAGACACCAGCGGCAACCGGGTCGCCCGCATTCATATAGTAAACAATAATAAACCAGGAAAATGCGGCAATAACTTGAAAGGCATTAAACACCAAGAACGTAGCCAGACAGACTTTTCGGAAAGCTCTGTTGCGCAGAGTGGTCATAATGCCGCTACCGAAGTCCCGAACACTGTCCATCAATGTGCCGTCGTTGGCGGCCGATTGATTGCTATCCTCAGCTGTATTGGTAAAGGTACAGAAGATTGCCGGTACCAGAGCCAGGCTCATACAGATGCCTGCCACCCAGATAGACAGGGTTCTGGCCCCCTCAGTGGCCGACTCAAACCAGCTGGGGTCGTAGAGAATAATCCAAAACCAGGGCGCTATTACCCAGGCCCACTGACCAATCCATTGCGCAATAGCCATTAGTCTGGTGCGCTCGTGATAGTCTGAGCTCATCTCGTAGCCCATGGCTACATAGGGCACGCTAAAGATGGTCATGCCGATCCAGAAAATACTGCACCAGGTGAGAAAGTAGTAAAAATTGTACATCTCGGTATTTTCTGCAGACAGTTGCCACATCATGACAAAGGAAAATCCGGAGATAATGGCGCCTATAAACACATAGGGTCTACGCTTGCCCCAGCGAGAGACAGTATGATCTGAGATATAACCCATCAGCGGGTCGGTGATAGCATCAATCAGTTTGGGAATAAGAAAAATCAGCGACCACAGCAGCGGGCTCATACCCAGGCTCTGTACCAGCAGCACCATAAAGATACCCAGTGCCGCAGGGAACATCTGGTTGGCCAACATGCCAATACCCCAGGCGATTTTTTGGTCGAGGGGAATAGGCTGATGAGCCCTATTATCGGAGCTCAGGGGCTGGGCTGCAGTATCTTGAGACATAGTTTTTATCGCTATTATTGGTTGTTGCTGCTTCTAAATCAGCTTCCCAGCAGTATAGGAGAGGCTCTCAGCTAAGTCGTGGCAGTTTCGACTAAGACGGGCAAATTTGCGGTGGCCGCGCCACCGTGGCTATCCACAACCAGTACAAACAACCTGTATTCCCCAGGTGCAGGTGCCGGAAACTCAACTCTATCCAGGCTAGTGTCACCCCGTTGATGCCAAACAGTCTCGGGTCTGGGTTCAAAATCGCCGCCATCGCTCTCCAGTTTCTTATCCACCTCTTTGAGCAATTCCCAGTGGTAGCTGAGTGTTTCTGGCTGTTGATAATCAACTGTCACTCTGGCTGCATAATTTTTCTGTTCTGTTAAGTAAATACTCGCCGGTGCCTGCAGACCCTCAATATCCAGGGACAATAACCTGGCCACTGGCTGTTCAGGGGCCTGGCTGGTCCACAATGTGCCCATCACCTGAGCCGATTCTGTATGTTGGCCCTGCTCTAAAAATACGCCGTACCAGGTGGGGGTGCGCTCCTGCTTCTGCCCCCAGAGAAAGACAAAAGAGCCCAGACATTGCCGACGATCTGCTGCTATGTAGTCAATATAACGCTGTTGATAACAGCCGGCCTTAACAGAGCTATTGGCTTCAAATGGTCTGTCCCAATCTGTACAGGCTGATTCCCAGTGGCCGGTAGCACCCCATTCAGAGACTGTATAGGCTCCGCTAAAACCACTCTGGGAGAGATGGTCCGGCAGTTGGTCTATTTCGCCATAGAGTTGGAATGACAGCAGGTCCAGATCGGGGCAGCGGGCTACCACTAACTTGATCACCTCTGGTTCGGCGCCTGCCAGCATGGTAGTGGTGGGGTGGTTGGGGTCCAGCCGGTGAATCATTTTGGAAATATCATCCACCGCATTCCAGACTTTAGGGTTGCTGTGGCGCAGGTTCAGTTCGTTGCCTATGCCCCACATCAGTAACGCAGGGTGGTCTTTGAGAGCCAGTATATCCTGTTCTATGGCCGCTAACTGCTGCGCCACAGCTTGCTTGTCGCTGTAATCAAAGCCATGTCTCTCGCGCGCCACATCCAGACCCATACAAACCATCAGCCCGTACCTCTGAGCCTCATCGAGAATCTCTAACCCGGATTTTTCGCCATTGTCCACTCGCCAGGTTCTAAATGCATTGCCACCATAGTCGGCGAGACTTTTAATACTGCCGAGCTCAAGTCCAGCACCTTTGATATAGAAAGGATTGCCGTCGACACTGAGTTGATAGTTTTGAGACTGTTTTTTTAATTCTACTTTGCTTGGTTTCATTTCCAGATTCACTGTACCCGACAACCCTTGAGTTTACTTTAACTGCGTAGGCGTCAGACAGGCCATTCATCCTGATAATAGCTACCGTTCGTCGCTAATACGGCTCAAGACTCATCTGGTTGCTTTGATAAACCAAATATCGGCTCGTATACTTGGCCGATAAAATCAACCAATTATCTGCTTTCTACAGGAACCTCCATCCGTGTCTACTTTTTTAAAAGCCATTGTGCTGTGCCTCAGTCTAAGTCTACTAGTTGCCTGTGGCGCAGCAGATAGAGGTGCGGACGAGCATCTCCAGAGTCCTACAGCGGCAGAAATATTGGGAAATCCAGACTATCCAGCATTTTCCTATGGCGGCTACCGTGGCAAGAGCCGAGATCTGGCTCCAACCCATGAACAGCTAACCGAGGATTTAAAAATACTCTCTGCCATGGGTATTAAGGTGCTGCGCACCTACAACACCTCCCAGTACCCTCAGGTAGAGCGGCTGTTAGCGGCGATTAAAGCTCTGAAGGATCAGGATCCAGAGTTTGAAATGTACCTGATGATCGGCACCTGGATCGAGGCCCATAATGCCTGGGATAGGGATGGTCGCACTGATCACCACAGAGGCAATATCGACAACAACACCAGCGAGATAGATACGGCGGTGGCCATGGCCAACCAGTATCCCGATATTGTTAAGGCCATTGCTGTGGGCAACGAAGCCATGGTGCAGTGGGCGGTCAATTACTTTGTCTACCCCAAGACAGTTCTCAAGTGGGTCAACCATTTGCAGGCCCTAAAAGCCTCTGGTGAGCTAAACCCGGATATCTGGATTACCAGTTCAGACAACTATGAATCCTGGGGTGGTGGTGCCAAGTTTTATCAGACTGAAGATTTAGCCGCACTGATTAAAGCGGTAGATTTCCTGTCTGTGCACACCTATCCCTTCCATGACTCTTTTTATAACCAGGATTTTTGGGGTGTGTTGGCAGACGAAGAGCAGCTGTCCAAGCAGGAGATGACAGCAGCAGCCATGGCGCGAGCAGTGGACTATGCCGCCTCACAGTACCAGGGAGTGGCAGACTATGTAGAGAGTTTAGGTCTGGATAAACCCATCCATATAGGTGAGACTGGCTGGGCTTCCAGCGACTCTGCTGCCTATGGTGCCAAGGGTTCAAAAGCAGCGGATGAATACAAAGCAAAGCTATTTTACAACTATATGCGGGACTGGACTGACCGGGCCGGCATGTCGTTATTCTATTTCGAGGCCTTTGACGAACAGTGGAAAGACTCAGGGGATGCCTGGGGTTCTGAAAACCATTTTGGGTTGATAAGGCTCAATAATGAAGTGAAATACGCCCTCTGGGATATCCTTGATCAGGGTGGTTTTGACGGCTTGACCCGCGACGGCCGACCTCTGGTAAAAAGCTATGGTGGCGACGAGGCAAAACTGTTGGCTGATGTGCTCAACCCGCCCTTTAAGAGCCGCATGGCGATTCGTAAAACTACTACAGTAAATCCAGCTGCTGTTCCCGGAGAAGCTGTAACTGCTGATCGCTATATCGCGGTGCATGAGTCTATGCAGCCCTCCGATAGCAATAATATGACTTACCCCAGTGCAGTTCTCAAACTGATCCCCTGGGAGGGCACAGTCAGTATTGAGATGTCTCAGCAAGGTGTGGTGAGCATAACAACTCGCACCAGTGACTGGTGGGGCACCAGTCTGGAGTTTCAGGCTGAGGTGGGCGAAAACCTGGAGAATTTTAAATCTGGTTATCTGTATTTTGAAATTAGAGGTGATGCAGATGTTAGCTTTAATATAGGTTTCCAAACCGGGCGCTATCTGGATGGTGATCAGATCAATAGTTTTGCAGCATTTGGGCCAGGCACAGCCAACCAGGTGACTGATCAATGGACCAGCTATAAGCTGTCGATAGACGAATTAAATGCTGGCACCGACCTCAAAGACCTGACCGGTATTCTGTCTTTGCTCAGCCAAAATCCTGGCGAGAATAAACAGATTTCCCTGAAAAATATTTACTACAGCCGGGACTAACCATCGCCACTCAGGTGGAACAGAAATGGCTTGGGGGTCACCTATTTGGGTGAGGGTCTATATTAAATGTTGCAAAAAAGGGGAATACTGGACTTCACAAAAACTAAAAGAATAATAATATGCAAAATAACCTCTCTGTATCCAGACAATCATTGTGGGCCCTGTCTCTAGGGCTGAGCTTAACAGCCTGTTCAGGCGAAAATATCGAGCCATCCAGCGAGGCATTTAGCACTGCCGCAGATGTGCATTCCGACAGCAGAGTTATAACTGAAACCGCTGAGATTGATGCGCTGTTAAATAGCCGAGAATTCGGCATTCTTGGGGGCCAGGCTAATCTATTTGACATAGAAACTGAACTGCTAGAACCCAGTTTAACCCAGGCTGCCAGTTCCACAGTAAAAGAGGCAAACTCCAGCGAGCGCAACCCCTATTATGGCGACTTGCATGTGCATACCGCCTATTCTTTTGACGGCTATGCATTCGGCACATTGGCCTCTCCCTATGACGCCTATAGTTTTGCCAAAGGGGAGGCGATTTCAAATCCGGGTGGCTACGATATGCAGCTGACTGAGCCAATGGATTTTTATGCAGTCACAGATCACGGCATGTTTTTGGGTCTGGTTAAAGCTGCGGCCGAAACCAACACAGAATTTTCTAAGAATAAATTTTCAGAGCCTTACCATGACCTGAACGCCCCGGGCAATTTCGGCACTGATATGTTCAGCAGGTTCAAACGGCTGCTGACCTTCGCCGATTTTATTCCCAGCGCTGTCAGCGGCGTATTTGGTGAGCAGCTGAATCGCCAGGAAGTGCTTGAGATCACCAGAAGCGCCTGGGCGGATACCATTGATGCCGCAGATCAGTTTAATGATCCCGGCCGCTTCACCACATTCGCCGCCTATGAATATACCTCGTCCACTGCCAGCATGGGCAATTTACACCGCAACGTGATCTTTCAAGACACAGAGACATTACCCCGCGAGCCTTTTTCTCGCTTGCACTCCAACAATCCGGAAGACCTTTGGGACTGGATGGATGAGTTGAGAAGCAAGGGGGTCGAGAGTTTGGCTATACCCCATAACTCCAATGGATCTAACGGTCAGATGTTTAAGACAGTTGATTGGTCCGGCACCCCATTCGACAATAGCTATGCGGAACAGCGCAGTAGAAATGAGCCTATTGTGGAGATAACCCAGATCAAAGGCACCTCGGAAACTCACCCAACCCTTTCAACCAGGGATGAACTGGCTGGCTTTGAAATCACGCCTTACCGAGTGGCCACCGGTGCGCTCAGCCAAATTAAAGGCTCCTATGTGCGCGAGGCATTATTAACCGGTTTGGCCATTGAGACACAGGGCACGACAAACCCCTATCAGTTTGGTTTTATTGGTTCCAGCGACACACATTCTGCAGCAAGTCAGAACAATGAGTCAGCCTTCTCATCGAAGCTTGGCATACTGTCCAGTACTGCTGAGCAGCGGGGCTCAATTCCGCAGAAAGGGTTTGACGGCCAGCTGGCCTATTACGGCACCAAAGTATTCGAAACCATTAATCCCACACCACTGGGTAAAAGTCTGTATGTGAAAATTGACAGCGATGTCTATGCTGGCGGAGCCTCGCCTACCTATGGAGCCTCAGGGTTTGCCGCCGCCTGGGCGGAAGAAAATACCAGAGATTCACTCTATCAGGCATTTCGCCGCAAAGAGGTATTTGCGACGTCCGGTCCAAGAATTAGATTGCGCTTTTTTGCTGGCTATAACTTTGACTCAAGCATGTTGAGTGCTGCCAATGGTATAGAGCGGGCCTATGCCAATGGCGTGACCATGGGTGGCACATTGTTGGCAAAACAGCAGGGAGCTGATAATTCCTCACCGGGCTTTATGGTGATAGCTTCAGCCGATCCAAAAAATGCACCATTACAGCGTATTCAGATTATTAAGGGTTGGGTGGATTCTGCGGGTAAAACCTATGAGAACGTTGTGGATGTGGCCTGTGCCCATGGTGCGGAGGTCAATGCGCAAACTAATCGCTGCCCGGACAATGGTGCCAGAGTGGATATTTCTGACTGTTCCATTAACCCAGAGAAAGGCTCTGCGCAGCTTTCTGTACTTTGGCAGGATCCAGAATTTGATCCCCAACAGCGCGCCTTTTACTATGCTCGCGCAATAGAAAACCCAACTTGCCGCTGGTCAACCTGGGATGCTATTAGGGCTGGTGTTGCGCCAAGACCTGATTTGGCAACCACTATTCAGGAGCGCGCCTGGTCTTCGCCAATTCAGTATTTGCCGAGGGATTGATCCAGAGCTTGGAAGTATTTTTTACGCCAGTATTTAATGCTTAGCCAACAGAGAAACCCGTTGATCACCAACACAGCGCCTACCAGAGGCCAAAATGCCGAGCTGAGTCCGTTGACCAAGCCTATGGGCGAAAACAGTAAATAAATAATTATCACACAGCTGACCATGGTGATAGCCACTGGCAATCCATAGGCCCAGGGCGTCATATCGACCCGGCTGTTGTTGGTGAATTGCCAGGGTTTCTCCATAGGCATCCAGTAGCCAATAGCCAACATAATAATCAGCTCAATAACAAATAGAATGCCGTAGATATGAATAAAATTAATATCTATATCGATCACAAATTTAAGCAGGGCGTAGGCGATCACATGGAAGCAAATAACGACCTTGGCAGCTAGGCCAGGCACCTGTTTGGTAAATAGGCCAACCAGCACTATGGTGATCACTGGAATATTATAAAACCCGGTAAAAATACGAATAACCTGGAATAGACCCTCAGGCGCAAACTGCAACAGAGGAGAGACTACAAAAGAAAATAGCGCAATCAGTATGCTGGCAATCTTGGCGACCCTGATCAGTTGCTGATCACTCAGCTCAGTCTTTTTATAGGGCTGATAAATATCCAGCACAAACAGAGTGGCCGCGCTGTTAAGCAACGAATTAAAGGATGAAAAAACCGCGCCGAGCAACACCGCTAAAAAGAAACCACTCATATATACCGGCAGCACATTTTTCACTAAATGGGGGTAGGCTAAGTCTATAGATTGCAGCTCGCCACCATAGAGATGAAAAGCAATAATTCCTGGCACCATCATAAAAAATGGTACCAGCAGCTTAAAGTATCCGGAATAGAGAACGCCTTTTTGTCCCTCAGCCAAACTAACTGCGCCCAGAGTGCGCTGTATTACGTACTGGTTAGTGCCCCAATAAAATAAATTGGCAAAAATCATCCCTGTGAATAAGGTGCTGAAGGGTGTCGGGTCTGTTGGTGCACCTATGGCATTGAGTTTTTCGGTATGGGTGGTTACCACCTGATTAATACCTGCTCCCAGGCTGCCATCTCCCAGAGCAATAAATCCAAATACGGGTACTGCAACGCCAATAATCAGCAGGCCAATACCGTTTAATGTGTCGGAAACTGCAACTGCTTTAAGCCCGCCAAAGACTGCATAGATAGCACCAATAACTCCCACACAGACAATGGTCAGGGTGAGCCCGGCGCTGTAGCTAACATTGACTAAGTTGGGAATATCAAAAAGCTGCAGCACAGCAATAGAGCCAGAATAGAGTACCGAGGGAATAGTAATCAGGCCGTAACCCACCATAAATAGCACCACAGTCATACGTCTGACATCGTCACCAAAGCGGCTGCTGAGAAACTGAGGCAATGTGGTAAAGGCACCGGATAAATAGCGAGGTAAAAACACCAAAGCCATAACAATGGTGGCGATAGTGGCTGTGACTTCCCAGGCCATACTGCTCATGTTGTAGCCGTAAGCAGAACCGTTAAGTCCAATCAGATGCTCTGCAGACAGGTTGGTTAACACCATGGAGCCAGCAATAAAGACGCCGGTTAAACCTCGGCCAGCAAGAAAATAGCCATCTTTGGTATCTGTAATACCTTTGGTTTTTTGATAGGACACCCAGGCAACAATGCCCATAAAAAATACACAGGACACCAGTGTGGAAGTGATGTAGTTCAGTTCCAAAATCTACTCCTCTCGCTGATTGCAGGGGCCATTACAGAGTGCTCTTTTTAATTATCATCAATAAACTGCATATCCGGCCCCAGAGAAATCGAAGTATCCTCTGGTACAAATGCAGCTATTTGGTTCAGTGACAGTCTGAGTTTATGGCTGCGGCCTGCCTCAAACATCTCCTCTCCAGGGAATCTTTTCCAACGCTTACCCATGCTGGCAGGCAAGTATATTTCAACTTCTCCCCCAGGTTGCAAACAGGGCGCCACTAGCAGGCTGTCACCCAGCATAAACTGATCTTCAAAACCCCAGGCGGCTTTTTCGTTTGGACAGGCCAGCACCATGGCTCGCTGCGCAGGTAGGCCTGTTTGGCTGGAGGCTTCCATGACCTGATTGAGATAGGGCAACAATTGATAGCGCAATCGAAGAGCCTGAGTCACCGCGGCCTCTGCATCTGCACTGTAGGACCAGGGTTCCCGCGCCCCTATGCCATGCAATCTAATATGAGCAGAGAATATGGCTGCCTGGGTCCAGCGCACGTATAGCTCGTCATCTCTCTGATCTGCATAAAAGCCACCAATGTCGGTGGCATAAAATGGCGCACCTGAAAGGCCCCAGGAAATACCGCCACGCAAACTGGCGGCGAGCCCGCCCCAGTCTGCCTGTGGGTCGCCTCCCCATTGGGCTGGGTATCTCTGACTGCCTATCCATGAACAGCGGCTGAATAAAAATGGCCCTGATTGACAGTAAAGCTCTGCTGCCTCGTAGACACAGCGGTTGTATAAAAGGCTGTACACATTGTGCAATCTATCGCCACTATCACCGTTGTATGCCAGCATATCAGGCTCAATTTGCTCGCCAAAATCAGCTTTGATCATATCCACACCCAGATCAAATAGTGGTTTGTGGCTATCGCGCCAAAATTCATAGGCCTCAGGATGAGTAAAGTCGACAATGCCGGAATCAGGTAGTGGAGTGAGTACCTCACCAAAGCAACTGGTATCCCACTGATAGCGATAGGTCTCTCCGGTTTTGCGATGTTTAAGCAGCCAGCCCTTGGCTGACATCTGGTCAAACAGAGGATTATCTACAGAGACCAGAGGGTATTCCCAGATACAGACTTTAAACTTAAGCGCTTTTAGCTGGTCCATCACCAGTGCCGGCTCTGGGTAGCGGCTTGGGTCCCATTCAAAAGCAAATCTTGTCTGGGTATCCTGCCAGGCTCGCCCATCCAAGGTAATTACATCGCAGGGCATCTGCCGCTCCCGCACCTTTCTGGCGGTGGACAATAATTCTTCGGCATCCCGGTAGTACGCCTTAGATAATATAACGCCCAGAGACCATTTGGGTGGTACTGGCGATCGCCCAGTCAACTTGGTATAGCAGCCGATCATCTCGGCAGGACTATCGGCGGCCAGCAGAAATATATCCGCATAGCTGTCTTCGACAAGCAGGCCATAGGCGCGCTGAGACCAGGATGGATAGCCCACAGCATGGGTCACAGGTGCAGGAGTATGCACAAAAACGCCCCAGCCATTGGGGCTCCAGGCAAAGGGAGTATTTTTATAAGAAATCTCGGCATTGACCCCCAGGGCATCCTGGTTGTAGGAGCGCAATAGCTGGCCGCGTTTATCCAGACGGCTCCATTTCTCACCCAGGCCGTAAACTGGTTCGCTAGAATCCAGATCCAGGCTAACAAACCAGCCCTGATCGACCTTGGCTACAGGAGGCAGTCGAAACTGGCGCACAAAATGGCCATCTGTAGGGGAGCGCTGGACACAGCAATCTCCTTTAAATAACTTAAAAGAGAAGGGGCTGTGACCTATCTCCAGTCGGTAACCAGCACCAGTTATGACTGTTACAGCATCTGCACTGTCTACAGACAGAGGCACTGCTTCCGGTTCCTCGACCAACATGCCATAGTCAGTAGCTGAGACTTTGCCCAGGCGCAAGCGAGCGCCGAAGCCATGCAGAGAGATTTCTACAGGTCCAGCCTCTGTCTGCATCAACAGAGATTTCTTATCATCAGTAAGATGGCTAGCCGTGGTTATTCTAAGTGCAGGAATATCATTCCAGGCCGGGGTCGCCCCTTCAAAACTAATCATTTACCACAACCTTTTTACTCACCTAATTATTATTTTTTTTGCTCTGGGACAGCCTATACAGGCGTGCTATCTGCAGCAGTCGGGTTGGTTTGCAGAGCTTGGCTTGCGTGCAGATTGATACCTCTGTCTATAAAGACCATTGCGTCATTGATAGTTGAGAACATGGTTTTTTCAGTCATGTAATCACTGAGTATAGAGGTCTTAATGGTATCTCTAACCGGGCCTATGGCATTGGTAATATAAAACTGGATACCCTGTTTTTGTAAGTTTTCGATGACCTGCTGCAGCATAATTACCCCGGTGCTATCCAGGCTATTAATAGATTCCGCATCGAGCACCACAAACTGCAGGGCCTGCATATCCCGCTGTTTTATCCAGCGGTACAGTACCGAGACAAAGTAGTCCTTGTTGGCAAAATAAATTGGCGCATCAAATCTAAAAATCAATACATCATCACGAATATGGGCCTGGGTAAAGCGCGTGATATTGCGATATAACTTGCCATTCTGGATGGAACCCAATTCAGTCATATGGGGCGATGTGGTGTTATAGATCATCATCATAATAGACAGACTGACACCTAGTAGCAGCCCCTCTTGCACACCCAGTATTAGGGTGGCCAAAAAAGTAGTCAGTAGAATATAAAATTCTCGTCTATTGTGGGCATAGAGAACCTTCATCTCTGCATACTTAAATAAGCCTGATACAGAGACAATAATAATTGCTGATAGCAGTACTTTGGGCAGAGGGTAAGACACAAATAAGGGAGCCACAACCAGCATGGCAGCACCAATAAATAACGAGGAAAACAGCGCAGATACCTGAGTTTTTGCCCCAGCTTCTCTAAAGGCCGCACTTCTTGAAAAACTAGCTGAAACCGGGAAGGCTCTACACAGAGAGCCCACCAAGTTAGCGGCACCCACAGCGATAAGTTCTAAATTAGGCTGAGTAGTGATTTTATCAGTAGGGTTCTCTAAAGACTTGCAGATTGACATGGTCCCAACATAACCCATCAGTGCCACAGTGATAGCCACAGGCACCAGAGCCTCTAGGTCAGACAGTGAAACATTGGGAAGATTAAATGAGGGCAATCCCTGGGGGATTGAAGAGACAACATCTACCCCCATTGCCTGTAGTTCCCAGATACCGGAGGCCAGCATGCCAAAGACTAGCAGGAATAGTGGGAAGGGCATGACTGGAAAGCGTTTTTTAGGCACTGTCATAATCAGCATGCCCAGAATGCCAATGCTCAGAGTTATCCAGGACCAGTTGGGTACCTGCAGAAAAAGCTGATATAGCAATACAAAAATATTGCCACCGGCAACATCCACACCGAGCATGGTTTCGAATTGACTGCCCATAATGATCAGTGCCGCCGCCGAGGTGTAGCCCACAATCACCGGATAGGATAAAAAGTTGGCGATAAATCCAAACTTCGCCAAACCCAACCCCAGTTGCAGAACCGCCACCATAAGCGTCAGCAGTACTGCCAACTCCAAATAACGCTCTGAGCCTGGTTCGGCCAGAACACTGAGGCCAGTGATAATCAGGATTGAGTCAAGAGCTACGGGACCCATTGAAATCTTGTTAGAGGTGCCTAGTAGCGCATAGACAATGGGCGGAAAAATGCAGGCATAGAGTCCATATTCTGGAGGCAGGCCAGCGACAAGAGCGTAACCCATGCCTTGGGGAATTAGCATAAAAGCTATAACCAGCCCGGATAACAGATCGCTCCTAAAGGTACCCTGGTGGTAATCCTTCAGCCACAGCAGGCCGGGAAATAGCTTGGTCAGCATGGTTATTTTCACCTATCTTTATTCCGCCGCAGTGACAAATGCCGTGGAGGAGGGGGTTTGCGGTGTACAGTAGATTTGATTATTACCATTTATAAGGTCTCAGGCTAGTTGTTCGCGCACTTATTTAGCATTAAAAAAATGAAACGTACTGTTAACTATGCTTTTATCCCCTAAATCTTTAAACTAACCTCGCGCCAGATGAGAATCCAATATGCTTGCAGATCTTGAATACAGTCAGGATAACTTTCCGTCGATTATCCTTAACGATGGTTCGATAAATACATTGCAGCAAGCCCATGCTTGGATAAATACCAACCAGGTAGCCTTGAAGAGAGAGCTAGCCTGCACAGGCGCTCTGTTATTCAGAGGTTTCCCGGTCAGCGATGCAGTTAGCTATGACAGATTCTTCTCGGCGTTCGGCTATAATAACTTTACCTACAAAGAGTCACTGTCGAACGCGGTGCGCATCAATTATACCGATCAAGTATTCAGCGCCAACGAAGCGCCAAAGGATGTGGAGATTTTTCTGCACAGTGAAATGGCCCAGACGCCAGTATTCCCTAATATTATTTCCTTATTTTGTGAAAAAGCTGCGGACATAGGCGGCGCCACTATACTCTGTAGGTCGGATACTCTGTATAACAAACTCGCCATAGCTGAACCCCAGTGGCTTGGGAAGCTGGCTAAAGAGGGTATTAAATATACCAACAGCATGCCCAACGGCGATAATCCCGACTCAGCTCAGGGTCGCGGTTGGCAAAGTACCCTGAGTGTGACCTCCAGAGAGCAGGCGGAAAATAAGCTGCTTAATCTGGGTTATAAGTGGCAGTGGCATGCAGATGGGTCGTTGTCAGCTCAAACCAGAGTATTGCCAGCCATCAGAGCAGTTGATAGTGGTAGGCAGGTTTTCTTTAATCAGATTATTGCGGCTTACCAGGGATGGCAAGGCGTCAAGGAGAACCCCTCAGCTGGGATTTGCTTTGGCGATGACTCGGCAATTCCCCGACACTTTCTGGATAAAATCTGTGAGATAGCAGCAGACACTGCCTACGACCTGATGTGGCAGGACGGCGATGTTGCTGTAGTCGACAACCATCTCTCTATGCACGGGCGGCGACCCTATGATGGCGATCGCGTGCGCAGAGTGCTAGTTACATTGGGGATTTGATCAGCCTCTAAACCTATCTGTCTCTTCGAGATAGCCTCTATGGGCAGGCTAATCCTGCCTCTCTCTTTTCTGTCTAAAAGTTTCCCTCAGGGGGGGAGCGGATTGCCCCTTCGACCCCGTCTCATATCGGTGCGAAAAATCGCATTTAACAATAATTAACATAATCTATAACTTTTGGGGAAATATATATGTTTAGAAAGTCAAAACTTTCTGTAGCTGTTCTCGCTGCTGCTGGAACACTGAGTGCTGGCCAGGTCATAGCTCAAGAAGGCATGATCGAAGAGGTTGTCGTAAGCGGCATCCGAGGCAGCCTTGAGAGAGCAATGGACACCAAGCGCGATTCGTCTGGTGTTGTAGATGCAATCTCTGCCGAAGATATCGGCAAATTCCCAGATACTAACCTAGCTGAATCACTACAGCGTATCTCAGGTGTATCTATCAACCGTGTTAATGGTGAAGGTTCTGAGGTAACAGTTCGCGGCTTTGGTGGCGGCTTCAACCTGGTCACCCTGAACGGTCGTCAAATGCCTTCAGCTAATGTTGGCACTATTACGGGTAACCCTCTGGATCAGGGCGCTTCAGGAAGCAGCCGTTCGTTTGATTTCTCAAACCTGGCCTCTGAGGGTGTGCGTGGCCTGCAGGTATACAAGACCGGTCGTGCAGCTGTGGCAACTGGTGGTGTAGGTGCAACTATTAATGTTGAAACCGTTAGACCTCTGGAAGCATCTGGTACTCAGGCTAGCTTGGGTGTTAAGGCTGTAGACGATACCAGTGGTGACGAAATCACTCCAGAAGTAAGTGGTCTGTACAGCTGGACTAACGACGACGCTACTTTTGGTGTTTCTGTATTCGGTAGCTTTCAGGAGCGTGACTCCGGTAGCCGTCACTCTTCAGTAGAAGAGTTTGGTCTGCGTACCTGGGACAGCACTAACCCAGCAAACCTGGCTAATCTGGGTATAGTTGCAGACGCGACTATCGAGAATGCGCCAAACGACGGGCAGCTGGTTTATCGCCCAACTAACCTGGGTTTGGGTTTCAACGAAGACAAGCGTGAGCGTACCAATGGTTTGCTGACTGCACAGTTTGCTCCCAATGATGAAATGACGTTCACAGCTGATTTTGCCTATGCTGAGAATATTCAGGACTCTACTTCTTTGATTGACGGCCTGTGGTTTAACGGTACTGTTGACTATGTTGAGTATGATGGCAACCCAGTTGTTGCGGCTCCTGTAATCTTCGCAGAAGACGTATCCGGTGGTAAGGACTTCTTCTTCCAGAATCTAGCCATGGGTACCAAGGACACTCTGGAATCATTCGGCTTGAACCTTGACTGGAATGTGAGCGATCAGCTGAATCTGCGTTTTGACCTGGCTTCTTCAGAAGCCGAGAGTGGCGGTAATGGCCCTCTGGGTCACAACGTACTGCGTATGAACGTTGCTGGTGCTACTGCCGGTTGGCAGGCTGTTGATTTCGGTCAGACAATTCCACAGGGTGTGGCCTCTATTGATGATTCATCTAAAGGCAATGCAAACGGCGTCTTTGACGCTGCTGATGTGGGTTCTCAGGTAACTCAGTTCACTAGTTCTGACCAGGTAGCCAAAATTGACCAGTTCTCTTTTGACGGTACTTTTGCAGTTTCAGATTCTGTTGAGGTAGATTTTGGTCTAGGCTTTATGAGCTCAGAGATGCAGCAGACTCGCATTGGTGGTTCTAATGCACTGGGTGGTTGGGGTGTTGATGCTCCAGGTGATATCCCAGAAGGTCTTATCCAGCAGGTGAATACTCTAGGTGAATTCGACTATAACGGATCTGGCGTTGCTGGTGTTTCTCAGCCTGCTGGTGAAACTGCTCCTATAGCTTTGGGTTCTGTCTCTTGGCAGACTGATCCACTGACATTGCTCAATGCTATTGCTGGCACCTATGGCTACGATCCCGCCAATATGCCTATCAACAGCACTGCTGACAATTTGGTTGAAGAAGACACAGTGTCTATTTACAGCCAGATAACAATGGACGGTGAAGTAGGTGGCATGCCATTTGATGTGGTTGCCGGTATTCGTTGGGAAGAAACTGAAGTCACTTCAACTTCTCAGCAGTCAGTACCTAGCGCCTTTGTTTGGGAATCAAATAATGACTTCTCATTTACACTGGGTTCTGGTGTTTCAGCTCTAGCTGAAGACTACTCTTACAGTGCACTGTTGCCTAGCCTGGATGTTTCGGTTGATATTACCGACAGCTTGAAAGCTCGTGCTTCATTCAGCAAGACGCTGGCTCGCCCAACCTACAGCGATATGTACACAGCTACCTCAGTAGAAGCGCCTAGCCGTATTACTCACCTAGGTGATCAGCCTTCTGCTAGTCAGGGTAACGTTGCATTGGATCCTCTGGAATCCAATAACTTCGATTTATCGGTTGAGTACTACTACGGTGATGCTAACTACTTCTCTGTTGGTTACTTCCAAAAGAACGTTTCCAACTTTGTGGGTATTCAGCAGGCTAATCAGTCACTGTTTGGTTTGAGAGATGCTACAGCATCAAACAGCACCTTCTTATCTCAGGCTATTGACCAGTTAGCTGAATTAGGTCTGGCAGAAAGTGAAGATAGACTTTTCTCCATGACTGCAATTCTGCAAAACCTCGATTCCTTTGAGGGTGCAACCGGTGCTGAGGCATATACCAATGCCATGGCCGGTGGTACTGAGCAGGAAGGCCACGACGCAATTTTCAGTGCATACGATGTAACACCTGTTGCAACGGATCCTGAAATTATGTTTGCGGTTAAGAGTCCAACCAACTCCCAGGATGCTGAAATCTATGGTTTTGAGATTGCATCTCAGCACTTCTTTGGTGAGACAGGCTTTGGCTACCAGTTCAATTACACAATGGTAGAGGGTGATATTGGTTACGACAATGGATCTGATCCTAGTCAAGACCAGTTCGCACTGCCTGGCCTGAGTGACACTCTCAACCTGGTAGGTATTTATGAGAAAGACGGGCTGTCTGCTCGTTTAGCCTACAACTGGCGTGATGATTTCTTGAACCAGGTTAACCGTTCAGTGGGCAGTACTCGTAACCCTGAGTACATTGAGTCTGTTGAGCAGCTAGATTTGAATGTAAGTTATGAGTTCAACTCTGGTGTTATCCTGTCTATGGATGCGATCAATCTGACGGGTGAAGGACAGCGTAAGTACGGTCGTACTCCAACTGCTGCATTCTTCGTTCAAGAGCTTGATCCACGTTACGTGTTCTCAGCACGTTACACGTTCTAAGATAAATAAGACGCTCTCTTCCATGGTCCCCCCCCCATTGTTGAGAGCGTCATTATTTTGAACAGAACAAAGAATAAGTAACAGAGTAGTTTCGATAAGGCCTCCATGTAGTCTCTACAGGGGGCCTTATTTTTTATTACAATGGTAGAATAGTCGCTACCGCCTATAACTATAAATGACTGGATAATTAAATGAGCCAAGCTGTACTTCTAAATAACGTCGAACACAAAGATCTAAAAGTTGATTCCAGCCTCGGTGCTGAATATGGCGACAATGTAAATCGGGCTCTGGCGTTTTCTACAGAGTTTGGCGATCTGCAAAAAGAATATCCGATACTGTTTTACAGAGATTCCAAAAGTCAGGCTTTTCAGGCCCACGTGATTCTGGGTCTTGAAAAGGATGAAAACCTATTTCTGGGTGACCAGGGCTGGTTGGGTAACTACGTACCTGCAGTATTGGCCCGCGGCCCATTTATGATTGGTTTCCAAGCCCGCGAGATTGAGGGCAAAGCCGTTAATGAACCAGTTATTCATATTGATATGGATAACCCAAGGGTGGGCGCCGAGACCGGTCAGCCGCTATTTCTCGCCTATGGTGGCGATACCCCCTATCTGGAAAAGATAATGCAAACCCTGCAGGTTATTCATCAGGGTACTGCACTGGATGAGAGCTTTTTTGCCACCCTAGATTCCATGGAGCTGTTCGAGCCGGTTAATATAGAAATCTCCCTGAGTAATATTGCCAATGTTAGTCTGCGTGACTACTACACCATCAACAAAGACAAATTGGCACAGTTAGATGCTGAAAGTTTAGAGAAACTCAACAGAGCAGGTGTGTTGAGTCTGGTATTTTTTGCCCTAGTATCCATGGGTAATTTTAATAAACTGATTGAACTTAAAAATAAGAAAATGGCCATTGCCTAGAGGCATGCCGGTTAAGATGCGATCACTATGAGATATTTAGACGGCCAGGTTCCTGTGCTAGAGGGCGTCAAGCCCGACCAGATTCCGTTCGAACAGCTCTTTGCAGCTGAGGGGCCTATTATTTTGCGTGGTCTGGTATCTGATTGGAGCCTAGTTAAAGCAGGCGAGCAATCACCAGGCAAAGCGATGGAGATATTGCAGAGCCACTCCAGTAAAAAGCCGGTGGGTGTCTATATTGCGCCGCCAGAGGCAGAGGCGCGGTTTTTCTATAATCAGGATTGCACTGGCTTTAATTATCAGAGCAAATATCTGCAACTCAGTGATATTTTTGCCCAAATCCGCGAGGCAGAGAATAACCCAGATCACTCTTACTACTATATGAATTCCCTAACCCTGGACAACTGCTTTCCAGGCTTGCGTGCGGCCAATGACCTCAGCTTTGATCACCAGGCGTTTACCAATAACCAGCCATTATCAAAAGTCTGGGTAGGTACAGAGTCAATTGCTGCAGCCCATTATGATGTGCCGAGCAATCTAGCCTGCTGTGTGTTGGGTGCGCGTCGCTTTACCCTGTTCCCGCCAGAGCAGATTCACAACCTCTATCCTGGCCCGCTGGAGCCCACGCCAGGTGGACAGGTGATTACCATGGTCGATCTTAAGAATCCCGACTTTGAGCGCTTCCCCCGAGTTCGTCGGGCATTGGAGGCTGCAGTGGTGGTGGATTTACAGCCTGGCGACGCAGTCTACTATCCCAGCATGTGGTGGCATCAGGTCGAAGCGCTATCGCCGTTTAATATTATGATTAATTTTTGGTGGCTTCGCTCGCCAGCCTATATGGGCAACCCAATGGATATTGTGATGCACGCCATTATGGGTATTAGAGATCGCCCGGAGGCAGAAAAGAATGCCTGGCGAGAGGTATTTGAGTACTACATCTTTGGCCCGGCAGATACCCCCAGAGAGCATCTGCCGACAAGTATTCAGGGTGCACTAGGGGAGCTGGATGACGACAGCATTCGCCGCCTCCGCGCCCTGGTAAAAAATAAGCTTAATCGCTAGCGGCCTGTATATCTGCACTCTTGGGTGCCCAGAGTAAAAGTATCTCGATGCTCAGAGTCGGGTACAGGTACAGAACAAAAATTGGAGTAAAAGAATAATGTTGAAAGTGGTTATTGCAGGGGGTGGAACCGCTGGCTGGCTTGCGGCCTGTGGTCTGTCCTCTCGTTTGGGCAGCTTGCTGGATATCAGATTGGTTGAGTCCGATACCATTGGTACTGTTGGTGTAGGCGAAGCCACAATTCCCCCTATGCGCAACTTTCACCGCATTATGAATATTGATGAACAGGAGTTTATGCGTGAGACCCAGGCAACCTTTAAGTTGGGCATTGAATTCGATAATTGGGGAGAGGTGGGCGATAGCTATATTCACTCCTTTGGAGAAATAGGCCAGCGGTCTTGGATGGCAGAGTTTCATGAATTTTGGATGGAAGCTCAGACCCAGGGTTTCGGCGGCAGCCTCGAGGACTACTGTCTCGAGTTGCAAGCCGCCAAGGCGGGTAAGTTCGCCACTCAGATAGATGACACCAGATTAAATTTTGCCTTCCATCTGGACGCCACCCGCTATGCCAAGTACCTGCGCAAAAAAAGTGAGGCGGCAGGGGTGCGCCGGATTGAAGGGTTGATTAAAGAGGTTCAGAAAGACCAGCAGTCCGGTGAAATAAAGGCGCTGTTATTAGACAGCGGCGAATTGATCGAAGGCGATCTGTTTATTGACTGTACAGGCTTCCGCTCTCTGCTGCTGGGAGAATCTCTTGGCGTAGAGTTTGATGACTGGAGTCACTGGCTATTCTCTGACCGCGCTATTGCAGTGCAGACTGAAGCCACAGAGGAGCCGGTGCCCTATACTCGTGCAACGGCCCATGCTTCTGGCTGGCAGTGGCGCATACCGCTGCAGACTAGGGTGGGTAATGGCATTGTCTATAGCAGCCGATTTATGTCCGATGAACAAGCCAAGCAGACATTATTGAGCAATATTTCCGGTGATATGATTACCGAACCTAGGCAGCTGAAATATCGCACCGGCAGTCGCCAGAAATCCTGGCATAAAAACTGTATCGCTCTGGGGCTGGCCAGTGGTTTTATAGAGCCGTTGGAGTCGACCAGTATCCATTTGGTGATGACCGCGATTATTCGCCTGATACGCCTGTTTCCCTTTGGTGACTTCACCGAGGCACTGGCAGATAGATTTAATCAGGAAACCCGCACCGAGATAGAAACCGTAAGAGATTTTGTAATTCTGCACTATAAACAGACCCATCGCACTGATAGTGACTTTTGGAATGCCTACCGCACCATGGAGATTCCAGATACGCTGGCCCATCGTCTGGAGATCTTTGAGAAAAACGCCTATGTCTGGCCAGATGATGTGGCTCTGTTTCGCGTCGATTCCTGGGTGCAGGTGATGATGGGGCAGGGCTTGAACCCCAGATCTTATCATGGCGCTGGTAAGCTAAATAATAAGGCCTCGCTTCAGCAATCCCTGGCGAAAATGAAATCTTTGATTGATGAGAAAGTACAGAAACTGCCTACCCATCAGCAGTTTATTAACCATTACTGCCCGGCCCCCCAGGGGGACTGATCAGCAGACTAGTTGAAAACATTATGACTAAAACTGTAGTTATAGTAGGCGGCGGTAGCGCTGGCTGGTTAACAGCCGGGATAATTGCCGCGCGACATAACCCGCTGGATAAAGCCGGCCAGGGCACTAAGGTGACAGTGCTGGAATCCCCAGATGTTGCCAATCTGGGGGTGGGTGAGGGTACCTGGCCCACCATGCGAGATACGCTGCGACAGATTGGTATTTCTGAAGCCGACTTTTTGCGCGCCTGCGATGTCAGTTTTAAGCAGGGCTCTCAGTTTATTAACTGGCAGCGAGGAGAGAGCGAGTCTTACTACCATCCATTTTTTCCTCCCGGCGGTTACGGTTCTGTCAATCTGGCTGCCCACTGGTTAAATGCGGGTGGCAATGGCAGCTTCGCAGATGCAGTCTGTCCCCAGGGCAAAGTCTGTGATTTAGGCCTGGCTCCAAAAACGGCGCAGACGCCGGAATATGCATTTGGGCTTAACTATGGTTACCATCTCAATGCGGGAAAATTTGTAGAGCTACTGCAGCGTCACTGTGTGGAAAAGCTAGGGGTGGATCACCAGCTAGGCCATGTGGATCAGGTGTTGGATGCTGAAAACGGTGATATCCAAGCCCTTTCCTTAACCAATGGCGCAAGCATATCTGCGGATCTGTTTGTCGACTGCACAGGCTTTGCCGCGCTGTTAATTGGCAAGCATTACGAAGTGCCTTTTATCTCTCAGCGAGACTGTTTATTTAATGATACGGCACTTGCTGTGCAGGCCAAACATGCTGCTGAGGATACACCCATAGCCTCCTGCACCAAATCTACTGCTCAATCCAGCGGCTGGGTATGGGATATCGCACTGCCAACAAGGCGGGGTATTGGCCATGTTTTTTCCAGTCAGCATAGCTCAGTAGAAAAAGCCGAAGACGAGTTGCAGCGTTACCTGGATGCAGATCAGTGGCTGGCAAAAGATCACCCCAGTCCGCGTAAAATAACCTTTCAGCCCGGCCATCGAGAGACTTTTTGGTATAAAAACTGTGTGGCTGTAGGCGTCTCAGCTGGCTTTGTAGAGCCCTTGGAGGCCAGCGCTCTAGTATTAATTGAAAAGTCGGCGGAGTTTATTAGTAATAATTTGCCCCAGGACAGGTCGGCAATGACAGTTGTCAGCAAGCGTTTTAATGAGATTATCAGTAAGTACTGGACCGATATTGTTGATTTTCTGAAACTTCATTATGTATTGTCCGAGCGCACAGATTCTGAGTACTGGCGAGATCACAAAGATCCAAACAGCATGCCAGACAGTCTTAGAGACAGTTTACAGCTTTGGCGCTCTCAGGTTCCCTGGGCCTCGGATACCAATAATCGGGCCGAGTTATTTTCTGCGGCAAGTGTTCAGTATGTGCTCTATGGCATGGGTTTTGTAACAGAGGTCAGCAGCCGCCGCTATCGTCAATGGAGTAAAGACGCTGCGTTAGCAGAGCGGTTGATGCGTGACAATCTGGGTAAAACTGAGATGTTTATGGCCAGCCAGCCCAGTAATCGCGATTTGCTTAATCTGGTGCGCCGAGCCTGATCAGACAGGTGCTCTACCTGATGTACTCAGTCGGCAAACTGGATAAAGCTGGTTACTGTAAGGCGTCCTGTTTCAGGGCTGGGATCAAAGTTGTAATCTGGCCCAATAATGCCTGAATGCAGGCTCGAACCTCGGTACATCAGCAATCGGTTGTATACTGCGGTATGGCGTGCCAGCTCTGAATAGTCCTCAGTGCCGCCGCAAATATAGCCTGCGGGCTGTCGCGCAGGATCCTGCAGCCTAGTCATCAGGCTCTTCTGGTACTTGTCAAATCTAGGCTTATCTATATATTCATAATCAGTTGCATTGTGGCGATAAAACCCTGTCCCTGAACTCGGTGCATCGCACAGATAATGTATCACGGCGAGACTGTTTCTTGAGGGCGCATCAAAATGGGGAACGCACTGCATAGGTGTCAGATTTTGAGGTTGGGTAGTTACCATAGAGAACTTTGATGCCGCCGATTTTATACTGCGCAGATCAAGGTTAAAAAAATCACCAATAATAGTCTGGAAGTTTCTTACCAGACCTATGATATAGGCATCGCTGATCGACATTCTGACGCCTGGATAGAAGCTGTCCGCCACTGCGAAGCTATTTCGAGCAATAGCATCTTGCCTAAGTATCTCCGCACCTTGCATATAGGAGTCAACGCGCACCAGCTCTTGCTGATCAGCACCAATTTTCAGACATTCGTAGTCCATATTATGACATGGAGCATAGGTTGATTTATCATCAACAGACATTATTTATTTCCTGTCGTCGTTATTATTTAAGGCGCAATATATTTTTTATAGCTACAGCATAGATCAAATTTTGCCCGCTGCACACAGCTGATTAGTTGGATAATATTCTGGTAAAAAAGGCTAATTACACAGAGTGGATTGGCCTGGCCAGAACGTCTTATTACCGTGTTTATTTGTAAGCGCATATGGCCTTGAGCAGTTAATATAAATACTCAATGAAAGACATCACAAGAATTAAACCAACGGAGTTTGTTGATGAATATTGCGCATTATTTGATGGCGGGGTTTTTTGTAGCTGCAGTAACTGGATGTGACTCTGGCCCAGCTGCGGGCATCGGTGGCACTGAGGGCCAGGCTGAGTCAGCAGAGTCTCAGATTATGCAAATTCACCCAGAGATCTGGCCTAAGCAGGAACCTCCGATTGCGCGAGATGAAAATACAGAGCGCCTTATTGCATCATTAATTAGCCAAATGAGCCTGGAAGAAAAGATCGGTCAGATTATTCAGGCTGATATTGGTTCAGTTACGCCCGATGAGGTGCGTGAGTATCATCTGGGGTCTGTGCTCAATGGTGGCAATTCAGCGCCAGGCGGCGACAATCGAACCAGCCCCGCCGCCTGGGTCGCTCTTGCCGATGAATTTTGGCTGGCTTCGACGGACAAAACCGGTGGTAGAACAGGTATTCCCGCACTCTGGGGCACAGACGCTGTGCATGGGCACAACAATATTGTTGGAGCCACAATCTTTCCCCATAACATTGGGTTAGGCGCTGCCAATAATGCCAATCTGATGTACCAAATCGGTACTGTGACGGCCAAAGAATTGCTGGCGACAGGTTTGGATTGGACCTTTGCTCCTACCATAGCTGTTGTGCGCGACGACCGCTGGGGTCGTACCTACGAGAGCTATTCCGAAGATCCGGCTATCGTCAGAGAATACGCTGGTTATTTGGTTGAAGGTATACAGGGTAAGCTCAGCGATAATACCTTTCTCGATGAAGATCACCTGATTGCAACTGCTAAGCACTTTATCGGTGATGGCGGCACCATTGATGGTCGTGACCAGGGAGACAATATCTCCAGTGAAGAGGATCTGCGCGATATACAGGGCGCCGGTTATCCGGTCGCTATTAATCGTGGTGTGCAATCGGTGATGGCTTCTTTTAATAGCTGGCATGGGCGCAAAATGCATGACTATAAAGAGCTATTAGACGATGTGCTGGTCGACCAAATGGGGTTCGATGGTTTTGTTATCGGCGATTGGAACGGTCATGGGCAGGTTGAAGGCTGCACCAATGTGTCCTGTGCGTCCTCGTTTAACAATGGTCTTGATATGTTTATGGCACCGGACAGCTGGCGTGGACTTTACCTGAATACTCTGGCCCAGGTAGAAAGCGGTGAGATCAGTATGGCGCGCTTGGATCAGGCCATAGGTCGTATTCTGCGGGTAAAAATACGCGCTGGATTATTCGAGGCTGGACTGCCCTCGGAGCGCAAATACGCCGGACGCTTTGACTTGCTTGCAGCCCCAGAGCATAGGGCGCTGGCAAGAAAGGCTGTGCGTCAGTCATTGGTTTTGATTAAGAATGCCAATCAGCTATTACCGCTTTCACCCTCTGCAAATATATTGGTTGCGGGTGATGGTGCTGATAATTTGAGCAAACAAACTGGTGGCTGGACTCTCTCCTGGCAGGGAACTGGCAACAGTCCAGAACATTTTCCCGATGCGGTATCTATTTTTGATGGTATCCATGAGCAGGTCAAAGCCGCAGGGGGCACTGCAATATTGAGCCCAGAGGGTGAGTACAAAACTAAGCCCGATGTGGCTGTGGTGGTATTTGGTGAAAATCCCTATGCGGAATTTCAGGGCGATCGTGCCCATTTGGATTTTCGTTCAGAAGAGGGCCTAAGGCTACTCAAGAAATTTAAATCTGAGGGTATTGCGACAGTAGCAATTTTTATTTCCGGGCGGCCAATGTGGGTTAATCCGGAACTTAATGCCTCAGACGCCTTCGTGGCTGCCTGGTTGCCTGGCACAGAGGGTGCTGGTATTGCTGATGTCTTGCTGCGCAACGCCAGCGGCGATATTCAGTTTGATTTTCATGGCAAGCTGTCTTTCTCCTGGCCCAGAACCGCAGTTCAAACGGCGGTTAACCTTGGGGATGAGGACTATAACCCTCTGTTCGCCTATGGTTATGGCTTGGGTTATGCAGATACCGGCAATTTTGAAGCTTTATCTGAAGACGCACAGCTTGGTGATATGGCTGAGGGGCAGAATAATAACTTCCTCAAGGCTGGTGAGCCTGTTTCACCCTGGCGACTGGCGATGCATGATTCCTTGGGCGCTGTGCAAATCAATAATTCTAAGGCTACCAGTGCCTCTGGCGCTCTGACTATGAGTGCCCTGGATTACAGAGGCCAGGAAGATACACGCCTATTTGTTTTTACTGGAGCTGCTGAGTTGGCTGTTGAGGGTGAGACTATTGATCTTGCCCGTGAATCCAATGGCGATATGGCGCTGGAACTTGAGTATCAGGTGCTTGGTGATCAGGTGGGCAATACCAGCATTGGCGTTGCCTGCGGTGAAGGCTGTGCCGGATACCTTAACATTACCTCAGGGCTGCAGAATAAGCTTAATCAAGGATGGCAGTTATCCCAGTTAAAATTAAGTTGTTTTGCTGATCAGGGTGCAGATATGAGCAAAATCAGCTCACCTCTGGTTCTCACCACAGCTGGGCCTCTGCAAATCCAGTTGAGGTCAATTAGTCTTGTTAGTAATCAAGGGGATGCCAGCTGTTCGCTGTAAGCTGCTATCGATGCTTATATAAGCCTACTATATCGCGCATTTGATCATGGTACTAGAGAGTGGATTCTCTAGGCTAGAACGTCTTATTATAGTATCAAGTATTTGCTGTTTTTAGCAGTTA
>Ga0115564_10000817_pt1 | contig 30263 bp, 25 predicted proteins | sample COGITO_mtgs_1105_7_FD_88680 | JGI IMG/M metagenome (GOLD analysis project Ga0115564, IMG submission 88680) | Pelagic marine microbial communities from North Sea - COGITO_mtgs_110523 | ecosystem: Environmental > Aquatic > Marine > Epipelagic | place: Germany:Helgoland, sampling site Kabeltonne...
AGGCTTGCACCATATTGGGATTGCCGCTAATCAGCCGACGCAACAATGCTGTAGTAGCTCAGTGGTAGAGCGCGTCATTGGTAATGACGAGGTCGGGAGTTCAATCCTCCCCTACAGCACCATGTTAACCCCCTGAAATGTTTAAAAACCCTTGATTACAAGGGGGTTTGTCCGGTTCGGTGTTTCCTTTCGGTATCGTAGGACGGGCAAGGTCGGATCAGCGGTGGCGTTTCAGAAACGCCTCGACTTCGGATTGGCTTGGGGGTTCGCTTGCAAAAATTTCGACATAACGACACCCGGCAATCGCCCGTTGAAAGCGCGGCTCGCTCATATGCATTGAATAATATCCGGTCTGGGTCAAAATGACGGTCAAAGCACGGTAATGGGCGGCGTCACCTGTGCGGCCAAAGCGTTCAAAAAGGGATTTGACCGAGTTCAGGCGTTTGCGGTCTGACTGGTCGATCAATGACTGCAAGTTCGCGTCATTGCGCCCCCAATTCCGGATCGCAAGGTCAAGCGGGGCATCAAAAAGCGTATCATCAATCCAGCAATCAATGAGGTTGAAGAGCGCCGAACACAGGCTGTGTGCAGGGGCGGCGCATCGGTCCAGGATTACGCCGGTATTACGGGTTTGCCAGATATCTATGATCGCAGTGTGCAGGTCTGACAGGTCTTTGAAGTGCCAATAAAACCCTGTGCGCGTCAGGTTGACTGCTTTGGCCAGTGTCATGATCTTGACGGCTTCGATCCCGTCGGCAACGAAAATTTCATATGCCGCAGTAAGCCAGACCTCTCTGGAGGCGCGGTTTCGCTTGGCTGGGGCGGTTTTCATACCGCTTCTTCTAATGAACTTGACAGGTGTGTCAATTGGGGAAATGTTTGCTTGACAGCCATGTCAGATAACGCGCGACCCCCGGAGGGATTTCCAGATGTCCAACGACCCCTTGCTTCAGCCCTTCCAACTTAAACACCTGACATTGCGAAACCGGATTATGACGACCAGTCATGAACCCGCCTATCCGCAGGATGGCATGCCCAAGGAACGCTATGCCGCCTATCACGCCGAGCGCGCCAAGGCGGGTGTCGCCCTTGCGATGACGGCGGGGTCGGCTGCCGTCAGCCGTGACAGCCCGCCAGTGTTTAACAATATCCTTGCGTACAAAGACGAGGTTGTTCCGTGGATCCAGAACCTGACGGACGCGGTGCACGAACACGGTTGCGCGGTGATGATCCAGTTGACCCATCTGGGGCGCCGCACGACATGGGACAAGGGCGACTGGTTGCCATCGGTGTCATCCTCCAAGCACCGCGAACCTGCGCACCGCGCATTTCCCAAACTGATAGAGGATTGGGATATCGACCGGATCATTAGCGATTTTGCCGACGCTGCCGAACGGATGCAAGCGGGTGGCATGGATGGTATCGAATTGCAGGTTTACGGGCACTTGCTGGACCAATTCTGGTCGCCGCTGACCAATGATCTGACAGGCCCATATGGTGCCGATACGCTAGAAAACCGCATGCGCTTCCCGCTGGATGTGGTTGAAGCGATCCGCAAGCGGGTTGGCGCCGAATTCATCGTCGGTTTGCGCTATACTGCGGATGAGGCGCAAAAGGGCGGCATCACCCATGACGAAGGGCTGGAGATTTCCAAACGCATCGCCGCAACAGGCCAGATTGATTTCCTGAACGTCATCAGGGGCCGCATTCACACTGATCCGGCGATGACAGACTTGATCCCTGTTCAAGGCATGAAATCCGCACCACATTTGGATTTTGCAGGCGAGGTGCGCAAGGCGACGGGCATGCCGACATTCCATGCTGCGCGCATTCCGGATGTGGCAACCGCACGCCATGCCGTGCAAGCGGGGCTGCTGGATATGGTTGGTATGACCCGCGCCCACATGGCAGATCCGCATATCGTGCGCAAAATTATCGAAGGGCGCGAAGAGGACATCCGCCCTTGCGTTGGTGCGACCTACTGCCTTGACCGGATCTATCAGGCGGGCGATGCATTGTGCATCCACAATGCGGCCACCGGTCGCGAATTGTCGATGCCGCACGATATTCCGGTGGCTGCGACCCGGAAAAAGGTTGTGATCATCGGTGCTGGCCCAGCGGGCCTTGAGGCCGCGCGGGTCGCTGCAGAACGGGGCCATGATGTGACCGTGTTCGAGGCCGCGTCAGAGCCGGGTGGCCAAGTGCGATTGACAGCGCAATCACCACGGCGCCGCGAGATGATCGGAATCATTGATTGGCGTATGGCGCAATGTGCAGCGCGGGATGTGACGTTCCATTTCAACACATGGGCCGAGGCGGGTGACGTCGGCGCTCTCAACCCCGATGTTGTGATTGTTGCAACAGGTGGGTTGCCGAACCTGGAACTGTTTGAACAGAATGGTGAGCAAGCGCATGTCGTGTCTGCGTGGGACATTATCTCGGGCGATGTAAAGTCTGCGACCAAGGTTCTGATCTATGACGAAAGTGGTGATCATCCTGCGTTGCAAGCTGCCGAAATCGCGGCGAATGCGGGTAGCAAGGTCGAGATTATGACGCCTGACCGCACGTTTTCGCCCGATGTGATGGCGATGAATCTAGTGCCTTACATGCGGTCGCTACAAGACAAGGACGTGACATTTACGGTCACGCGTCGATTGATGGGGGTCATGCGCAGCGGCAATAAACTGACAGCCACCATCGGCACAGATTACAGCGATCACACCTATGACGTCGAGGTCGATCAGGTCGTTGTAAACTATGGCACCATGCCGCTGGACGGGTTGTATTTCGACCTCAAAGCACACTCATCCAATGGAGGTGAGGTTGATTATGACGCACTGACCAAAGGTCAACCGCAAACAATTATGCGCAATGGTAACGGCACGTTTCAACTGTTCCGTATTGGCGATGCCGTGTCGGCACGAAACACCCACGCTGCCATCTATGACGCCTTGCGTTTGCTTAAGGACATCTAGCATGCGCAGCAGCAAAACGATTCATGTCGTATCTTGCCATGCCGAAGGCGAAGTCGGGGATGTGATCGTTGGCGGTGTGGCGCCCCCTCCGGGCAAGACCCTTTGGGAACAGCGCACATGGATTGCCAAAGATCAGACCTTGCGTAACTTCATGCTGAACGAACCACGCGGCGGGGTATTTCGGCACGTGAATTTACTGGTGCCTCCGGTGCATCCCGAAGCCCAGATGGGTTGGATCATTATGGAGCCTGAAGACACGCCGCCGATGTCTGGATCAAACTCGATCTGTGTGTCAACCGTGCTGCTGGACAGCGGGATCATCCCGATGACAGAACCCGTGGCCGAAATGGTGCTTGAGGCGCCCGGCGGTCTGGTGCGCGTGCGTGCAGACTGCCGCAACGGCAAGGCGGAACGGATTACAGTGCGTAATTTGCCGTCTTTTGCGGGTGAAATCGGTGTGCGGTTGGATGTTCCGGGGATCGGACAGATCACGGTCGATACTGCCTTTGGCGGCGATAGCTTTGTTGTGGTTGATGCGACGGCCCTAGGGTTCGAATTGGTCGCATCCGAGGCTAAAACGCTGGCGGAGTTGGGCGTGGCCATCACCAACGCCGCCAACGCGCAGCTTGTCTTTCGCCACCCGACCAATCCTGACTGGGCGCATTTTTCGTTCTGCCTTTTTGCCGGACCAATCACCCGCGACGGCAGGCACCTGACCACATCTGCCGCCGTCGCCATTCAACCGGGCAAAATCGACCGCTCCCCCACCGGCACTGCGGTTTCTGCACGCATGGCGCTGCTTCATGCGCGCGGCGAGATGCAGGTGGGCGAAACGTTCACCGCTCGCTCTATCATCAACTCCGAATTCCACGGGCGGATCGCGGAAACCACCACGTTGAGCGACACACCTGCGATCATCCCAGAAATCACTGGCAGTGCATGGATTACCGGCACACATCAACACATGTTGGACCCTGATGATCCGTGGCCAGAGGGCTACCGGCTGAGCGATACCTGGCCGGATTTGAAGGGGCCTTAACCTTTTGGCCACGAACTTACCCTATCAGTCAGAGGATGATTTGATCGGACGGCGGCTCAGCTCCGCTTAGACGGTATAGAACGTTGCATGCGGGCAGCGCTGAAAGGACGGCACGGGCGATACCGAAAACTGCTGTCCGACACTTATGCAGGATACGGCATTGGGCAAAGGCGTTAAGCTTTGGATGCTCAATCGCAAAGAGCACGCCATCAATAGGTATTCGATTCACCGAAAGGGTTGAAACTTGATCCGTAAACCCCTCTGATTGGGTGAACAATGTCTGCGCTCAGGCATTCAATCTGATTGGAGTTTCCGATGACCCTTACCGCTTTGGGCATTGCCCCTGACCAATGTTTGATCGCAGGCCACTGGGTTGCCCCGGCTAATGGTGCGCGGTTGGTTCTGTCCAATCCGTCTGATGGCACCGCGCTGTGTGACATCGCGCGCGGGGACGCAGATGATATTGATCGGGCGGTTCTGGCTGCACAGGACGCGCTGGCAGGGGATTGGGGGCGGGCCGCCGCCGTGGAACGCGGGCGCGTTCTGGCGCGGATCGGGCAGTTGGTGTTGGAGAACGTCGATGCCTTGGCGCAGCTTGAGGCGCTGGATGTGGGCAAGCCGCTGACGCAGGCGCGAGCGGATGTGATCGCTTTGGCGCGCTATATGGAGTTTTATGCAGGCAGCGCCGACAAACTGCATGGCGAAACGATACCCTATCTGGACGGTTACACCGTCTATACGTTGCGCGAGGCGCATGGCGTCACGGGCCATATCATTCCGTGGAATTACCCGATGCAGATCATTGGGCGTTCAGTGGGGGCCGCTTTGGCAACGGGCAACGCTTGTGTTTTGAAACCCGCCGAGGAGGCTTGTCTGACCGCACTTGCGTTCGGTGAATTGGCAATGCGGGCGGGGCTTCCTGCCGGGGCGCTGAATGTGGTCCCGGGCCTTGGTGCCGAAGCGGGTGCGGCACTGACCGCGCATGCCGGCGTGCAGCACATCAGTTTCACAGGTTCAGTTGGCGTGGGTAAATTGATCCAGCGGGTCGCGGCAGAGCATGTAGTGCCAGTGACGCTTGAGCTGGGCGGAAAATCACCACAAGTCGTGTTTGAAGATGCGGATGTGGATGCAGCGCTGCCGTTTTTGGTGAACGCGGGCATCCAGAATGCGGGGCAGACCTGTTCTGCGTCCTCGCGGATCTTGGTGCATGAAAGCCGGTATGAAGAGGTTTTGAGCAAGATGGCCGACCGGTATCGCGGTTTACAGACAGGGCCTGCGCTGGCGGATCTGAATGTCGGGCCGCTGGTGTCGAACCGCCAAAAAGAGATCGTTGACGGGTTTATTGCACAGGGGTCGGATCTGGAGATTGCAGCGCGGGGCAGTATTGTGGCGGATGCGCCCGCGGGCGGTGCCTATGTCGCGCCGACGCTTTTTGCGGGCGTTGCGCCTGAGCATACGCTGGCACAGGACGAGATTTTTGGGCCAGTGCAGGTGGTCATTCCGTTCAAGGATGAAGATCACGCCGTTGCTATCGCTAATGGCACCAAATTCGGGCTGGTGGCCAGTTGTTGGACAAAAGACGGTGCGCGGCAGATGCGGATGGCGAAAAAACTGCGCGCGGGGCAAGTGTTTATCAACAATTACGGTGCGGGCGGCGGTGTTGAATTGCCGTTTGGCGGCACCGGATTGTCGGGTCATGGGCGTGAAAAGGGGTTCGAGGCGCTATACGGGTTCACCACGCTGAAAACAGTGGCGGCGTTTCACGGGTAGGTGCGGTTAGCCCGTCACGTTTTGCAGACGGGCAAGGTGCGTTTTGATCAGGTTAATCTGCGGTGCGGCACTGCCCTGAAGCATGGACAGGTGCAGGAAAAGCATGACGGTATCGCGCGCTGTCATCAGTTGGTCAAAAGTTGCGCGGTGGGCGGCGACGCTGCTGTCATGCGCGGCTTGGATGCCGTCGATGTTCAAAAGCGTTTGCAGGGCTGAACGTGTTGCAGTCAGCATATGCTGGATGGCATGATCATGGACGGTGTTAAAGTTGCGTTCCGCCCAATACCCAAGGTCGATTTTCTTGGTTTGACGATTGGGCAATCCGCGTGCGCGTTTGATCATGAACTCTGTTACAGAACGGGTGGAATAATGGTTAAGGCGGGCTTTGGCCGGTACCGTTAAAAGGCCGAAAAGGTTGATGCGTTTGTCGTCTGTTTCAAAGTTATCGGGGGCTGCTGCGCTGCCTGCAACAGACCATTTTGGCTGCGTGGCTTTCTTGTTCTTGGGGCGGTGAACGCCAAGTTTTTGGAATTTATCGACGCGAAACAGGGTCTTAAAGAAATGTCCCGCTGGCAAGAAAAACGGATCAGGCGCAGCCATCGTAAACCGGTCAAGCGTGCAACCCGGGGTCCAGTCAACCAGACCCGATGACCCGAACAACCGCCATGGCAGCGCGATGGCGTCCGTCCCTTCGGGAACCGACGCGATCAGGTCGGTCAGGTTGGACATTGGCGCATCAAGGCACAGAAATTCGTCACAATCAAAGAACATCACCCATGTGGCACTGCGCATCAAAGTGTGTTTATCGGCCAGTTGCATCGCGCGCCATTGGACGGATTTGCCCGGCACTGGCGCGAACGGAACATGCGTAATGCCCGGAACAAGGTCCAGAACTTGGCCTAGCCCGTCTGTGCAATCATGGGTGAAAATCAGGAAATCAGTAAAGCCCGCAGCCCGGTGATGCGCGATCCATTCAAGACAATACGGCCCCTCGTTTCGCATGCAGGTCACGGCCAGAAATGTCACGGATAAGGTCCAACATATTGCGAAACATCCTAAAATTTCTGACACGCAAGGGGGCGTAAGTCAATCTGGCCACTCCCAATTCTGTTTACAAACGGCCTCTGCATGCGGTATGAATAGGGCGAAACGAACACAGAAAATGTGTCGCATAAGAGGACAGCAGTATGAGTGAGCGACGCCCCGTCGCCTCCCTTTGGATTGGCGAAAAACTACATTATTTAAATCAATTGTGCCTGATGTCGCATGTGGTTCAGGGTCATAAAACGATCCTGTACTGCGCCGACACGGTCACCAATGTGCCCGACGGGATCGAAGTGCGCCCCGCGTCTGAGATCATGAGTTTGGATCGCGCTTTGGTCGAGGCGACGAGTGCGTCATTCTTATCAAACGTCTTTCGCTACAAAATGATCCAGAAAACTGGCGCAATCTGGATTGATTGCGATGCGTTCTGTCACCGCCCCTTTCCCGAGGATGCTGAATACATCTTTGGCCGTCATGGGTTGTCGGGTGCATTGAACTGCGGTGTCGTCGGCCTGCCGCAGAAATGCGAGCTGATGGATCAACTGCTTGATTACTATGATAATCTACCAGACTATCCAGCATGGTGGAACAAGAACAAGCGCAACAAATACGACCGCCAAGACCCCAAGTTGAGCCATGCGGCGCGCATCTATAATGCGGAGCGGACCGCCTTTGGCCCGCAGGCGTTTACCTATTATGCCAAGCAGACCGGCCAGTTTGAAAAGGCCAGCGAACGCGATGTGCTGTATCCCGTGCCGTTCCAGTTGAACGACATTTTCTATGACCCTCATGGCAATGTTGAGGGGCATTTTACCGAAAACACACTTTCGGTGCATCTGTACACAAACGGCACGAAACCGTGGTGGGAAAAGAACGCGCCATTTCCGGGATCATATGCCGCGCGCATGTGTGAACAGGTCGGGATCGACCCGACACAGGCGCTCCGGTGACGGGCAAAAGGGCCTGATCCGATCAAGCTAAAGCCGCACATAAGCCCGCATGGAAAGCTGCTGGCCATCTCGATGATGAAGGACGAGGCGCCGTTCCTGTTGGAATGGTACGCCCATCATCTGGCGGTCGGGTTTACCAAAATCCTTGTCTATACGAACGATTGTTCGGATGGCACCGACGACATGCTGATCCGGCTCGAGGAATTGGGGTTGGGCTATCACCGGCGCAACGACATTCCCGAAGGGATCAAACCGCAACCCTCTGCGATGAAGCACGCGCAGGCAGAACCTGTAGTGCGGGATGCAGATTGGGTGTTGATGTTTGACGCGGATGAATTCCTGTGCATCAACTACGGCGATGGTACGCTTGACCCGATGCTGGATGCGGCGGGGGATGCCAACGGGATCATCATCACTTGGCGGATTTTCGGGTCTGGTGGCGTGGTCGACTGGAGCCGTGATCCGGTGAGCGAGCAGTACCTTTATGCCGCCCCGCCGACATGGAACAAGGGCTGGGGCGTCAAGACGTTTTTCAAGTTTGACCACGAATATTGGAAGCTTGGCATTCACCGCCCGTCGATCAAGAACCGGCACCTTGAGACGGAATTTCCCGACACGGTCAAATGGCTGAACGGCTCCGGTCTGCCGATGGAAGACTATTTTAAGTTTCGTGGCTGGCGGTCGATCCGGCGCACGGTCGGGTATCAATGGGCGCAGTTGAACCATTATGCGGTCAAGTCTGTGGACAGTTACGCGATCCGTAAATTTCGCGGCAACGTGAACAACAAAAAAGACAAATACAATTCCGACTATTGGGCGCTTCAGGACCGCAATGAAGTGCGCGACGACAAAATTCTGCGGTACGTGGAGCGGCGCCGCGCGATCATGGACGAATTGCTGACCGATCCGGTATTGTCAAAGCTGCATTATGCGGCACTCGAACGGGTGGAGGCACGGCTGGATGAGTATCGCAAGACAAATGCCTATGAAGAGCTAAAGGCAGGTTTGATCGAGGCCGGTAAAGTGCCGATCACGCAGGTGGAGGCCAAACCGCCCAAAGCCCGCGACCCCGACGAGATCAAGGCGCTGATGAGCCGGGTCGAAAAAGACAACGCGGAACGCCCGATTGAAGAGCGCCGCACCAAGCCATCGCCAGAATTTCGGGACACGACCGAAGGGGGCGACGGGTTTGTCGCCGGTGATATTGATGTTTCGGTTGAGACGGCGGTGGATTGGGTCACGAACCACGGCATTGAGCTGCCTGCCGATGTGCGGGTGTTTTCGCCCTCCGCGCTCGACAAGGTGATGCGCGGCAAGTACCAGCGCAAACTGGCGCGGCGCACGGACAGGGTTGTGCAGAACGGCGACCGGGTGCTGGATTTGGGGTCCGGTGTGGATTTTCTGTCGATCTTCCTATGCAGCTTGCAGGATCAGTCCACCGTTGTGGCACAAGAAGACAACGCATCGCGCAGGGCAATTGCCGACAGCATCATTGCGCACAACGGGTTGGATTTTGGGGCGCGATTTGAACAGTCGAATACCCGCGTGATGTTTGAAGATGATCCCGCAAAAACAATCTCTGCCGTGAATGCATTTATCGCACAGGTAAAGCCCCATGTGGTGCGCATCAGCTATGAAGGGCTGGCCGGGAATGTCCTGTCGCAAGTTAATTTCGGCAGTGCGCGCAGGGTCGTGTTGCTGGAGAATGCAGCGCGGATTTTTCACAAGGCAGCGGTCGCTTCCAAGAAAATCCCACTGGCCCCGAACGAAGACCTTAGCGTGCCAGAGATCATCGTCATTGACCGGACGCCCAGCGCCTAATCAGTCAAAATAACCGATAGCGAGCGCTAGTTTTTCACCGCCTTCGGTTTTCAGAATATCCTGCAATTGTGCCTCTCGCAGGGCAAACGATTGTTCGTGTAACTCGCGCAGTTCGGGGTCAGATAAGAAAAATTCGAACATATCTTGCGCGGCGGGGGATAGGCCCACGCCGGTTTTATCGGTGTTGCCAATGCGGTTCGCATGCGCCCAGTATTGTTCCGACGCACCAAGACGGTCGGCATTCACCGCATCGCCCCGGTCCACCTTCAGCAGAAATTCAGCGGCACTTTTGATCGCGTAATGGTTCAGCTGCGCATAGGTGCGGGTGCCGTTGCCCTCGATCGCCTTGTTGCCGCTGTCGATCCAATCGGCGGGCATGGGTTTACCTGCGCCATTGATCCACGTCGCACCGGTTTCAGCGAAACCTTTGGTCACAGGGCGGTGCGGACGGCGGTGGCCCGCGATGGTGTTGCGAAACAGCGTCTTTACGGCGGTGTAGGCTGGTTCATTTGCTTTGGCGGCTGCTTTGAAATCCGTGGTTGTCTGGGTGAACCGTTTGGTCACGAGGTCCTTGCTGGCCGCCTTGTGCCCATTGCTGTTGAACGCAACCGAGGTAAAGGAAACCGCGTCCGCAGGGCCTGCCGCGTCAAAGAATTCATCCAGATTTGTGATGTCGCGTTTGAGGTTCAAAAATTCATCCGCGTCCGTGACATAGAGCCAATCCGCAGCTCGGTAGCGCCCGAAATGACCCGCAAACCGCAGTGCCATGATGTGCCAAAGCCCTTGCTTGGGAAACATTACTTTCGGGTTCGGCTGGTGCTTGACCCGGTGCGGCATCAGCACCTCAAGACGGTCCAGTATCCGGTCGGTGTTGTCGGTACAAAAGTTGGTAAAGATCAGCAGGTCGTCAATGCCAAGGGTGAAATGATGCGCGAGCCATTCGAGGACATAGGGCCCCTCGTTGCGCATCACGGTCAACATGAGCGTTTTCTCATTCCCGATCGCCATGCCGACCCTTTTCCCAAATGCGCCTGGCCATCCGTCAAATGATCATCGGACGCAGCTATTTTCTAACAAATCCTGCGCATTGGATGCGCGGGTGTCCTTTAAGCGGTTGCCTCATTTTGCTGGAATAGCCTATTATTTCCAAGATAATAACCAAAAACGCACCGGATTGTTGCCGAATGGCGATACTTCGTAAATCACGGGCAAAGCACGACATATGGGCACGAGCGCCGAATTTGTGGAAACCTCAATCGCGCACCAATTGGGCGCGCTGTCGGCGTTCAGCATGTCCACGACAGCGGATGCGTTCGCCTATGCGCAACGGGCATCCAGCAACATGTCTTTGCTCTGGGATCATGCCGCACAGGCGCCAATGGCGGCAAATGGATGGCAAGAAGCGCCGGCGGGTGATCCGCGATGGCAGGTCACGAACCCCAAGGTCAAGAACGAGGGGAAATCTGTTTTTGCATTACAGGCGGCGTTGGATGCGGGTGCCGATTTTGACATGCTGATCGACATGCAGGACCACCGCGCGCGCAATATGATCGCGCCCGACGGGACCGCCGCACCGGTACTGTCATTCAACCGGAAGGTCAGCAAGGCCACCGGTCATGTGTTGTGGCCCCTGCCCCAGTATCACGATCTGGACGATCCTGAATTTCTGGGCGGGCTTGATCCTGACCGCGTCGCCTGGACTGACAAAAAAGACATGGCGGGGCGGCCCGGGCAACCGTGGTGTTCTGCCGGGGGGGCGCAACCCGATCCGCATGTTGCCCTTGCTGCAAAAGCACAAATCCGGTGCGTTGGCCGATGACGCCGTGCAACGCACGCTTTTTTCGATGCCGCGCTACAGGTTTGTGAAAAACTGGATCAACGATCCAAGGTTCGACATCGGTTATACGAATTCGGATGGTTTCGTATTGGCTGATGAACCATTCCTGAGCGATCTGGAACGCCCGAAAATTTTGCGCGAAACCTTTCAGGAATACAAATACATCCCCGTCCTGCCAGGCAGCGATGTCGGGTCCAGCTTTTACTGGACGATGAACAGCGGCAGTGTCGGGTTGGTCATAGAATGCGACTTTGAAACCTTTGGGTCGTGTCATTTCAAGCCATGGGAACACTATGTGCCGGTGCGCCGTGATCAGGGGGATATCCGCCGTATCATGGGCTGGTGCGCCAACAACCAAGACGCATGTCAGGCCATTGCAAAACGCGCACAGGAACAATGCAAATATCTGGCCGATCCTGATTTGCGCTATCAAAGCCTGAGCGGTGTGATAGCCAGAATGCGTCAGGAATTGACCAATAATAGATAAATCGACGCAGGGCTGAGGCACAATAAATGCACAAGACATATGACGATCTGATCGCTTCGAAAGAGTGGAAAGCAAAGCTGAATGACCTGAACCAGACCCTGCGCCGCGCGCTTGAGGCCGCGGGTGAACCGGCTGTGCTGCAAGGCAATGTGTTCTATCATTCGATGCAAGAGAACTTTTGGGAGGTCGAGCCAGAGGCCGAGATGGAAGTCAAACGCCGCAACCTGTTTATCGTGGCGCAGCACTCTTCGCACATCTTCGAGATTGGTGTGAATGGCGGGCATAGCTTGCTGTTGATGCTGATGGCAAATCCGGATCTGAAAGCTGTCGGCGTCGACATTTGTGACCGGCTGCAAAAGCAATGGGCGCCGGTCGAGATTTACGTTGAGATTGCTGGCAAATGGCTTGAGATCAATTTTCCGGGGCGGGTGCAGTTCATCAAAGGGCATTCCTTGATCGAGACACCGCGCTATGCGATTGAAAACCCGAAACGTCACATTGATGCGGTGCATCTGGACGGGGCCAAGATGACCCATTTCAGGGAACTTTGTGGCATCCGGCCTGTGCTGACGCCGGACGCGTTTGTCATTCATGACGACACCGGCATTACGTCCGTAAAAAAGGCGATCCGCCATGAGGAACAATTGCGCATGATCCGCCCGGTAGAGCCTGAGTTGGGCATTGTGGAAAACGAGTTCCACCGGATTTTCCGAAGCTGGGACAAAAAGCGCGGCATCAGTGATCCGGCTAACTGAAACAGGCAAACGGAGCGGGTGCAATGGCTGATCAGACAGGCGCAAATCTGACGATCTTTTTCATCGTTGAACCGCCCAAGTATCAGGACATGGGCTGCTATCTTGCGGCCTCAATCCGGTGCCAATTTGATGAGCCGGTCAAATTGGTAGGCTATTGCCCCAAGGCGACCATCGGCGACATGGATGCCAAGCAGTTGGCGATCTATAAAGCGTTGGATGTCGACATTCGCCCCATAGAAACCGAAGGCAAGTTCGATCCCCCCTACCCGCATGGCAACAAGATGCTGGCCTGCCTTGAGCCGCGCGAGACCGCGTTTTCCGCGTTCATGGATTCCGACATGTTGTTCATTCGGCCCAATACATCGGACGAGATGCTCAAAGAGGGGCATGTATCCGTGGCACCCGCCACGTCGATGTACTGGTCGGGGCAGAAAATTTGGGACGATATCTATGCCGCTTGCGGGATAGAAAAACCAGCGGACCGGATTTGGCTGTCGCGGCAAAAACGGCGCAAGCTGATGCCCTATTTCAACGCAGGTTTGATTGTTTTCCCCGAAGGGCCGGTTGCGCCCGAAGGCAAAACATTCGCACAGGTATGGATGCGCCTTGCGCAGCAGATCGACCAAATTGATGTCGTGAAGAAACGGCCCTATCTGGATCAGATGAGCCTGCCTTTGGCGATCCGCGCGGCGGGGCTGGATTGGAACATCCTGCCAGACAAACAGCATTTTATTCTGGGCGGAAGTCTGCGCGGGGAACCCTTGCCTGACGGCAACGACATCCGGATGATCCACTACCGCAACCTCAAGGTTCTGCGCGAAGTGGGGTATCTGCGGCTGGCAAAGAATATGCTGGAAAAAACCGTTGGCGTGCGCCGCTTGACCCAAGTGGATCTTGCAAAGTTTGCCGCCAATGAGTGAAGCGCCCGACATGCTGGTGCGGCATGTCATCTTTTCAGGTGCGCATTTGCATCTGGAATATTCCGGCCCCCAGGTGGATGCGCTTGGCAAATCTGCGCAGCCCCGCGTCGTGGTTGCCTTCCCGCCCTTCGACTATCCCCCACCAGAGCAGGCGGAGGGCTGGGGGGCGCGTTCATTTACCAAGCGGGGCATAGCGCATGTTTGCGTATTCCATCGTGCGGAAGACTGGCACCAGAATGATGATTTTTTCGACGCGATGCGCGCTTGTCGGGACTTTCTGGGCCAAGGTGTCGCTGTGACGACTTATGGTTTCAGCATGGGTGGATACGGCGCGATGCTGGGGGCCGCGACGGTGCAGGCTGACCGCGTTGTCGCGGTATCACCACAAAGTTCGATTGACCCCAAAGCCGCTCCGTTTGAACGCCGCTATGGACCACAATGGGCCGCAATGACGGGTTGGAAACATGATTTGACCGCACAGGTTCAAGGGCATGATGCGGCGTATATTGTGCTTTACGATCCACTGCACCGCCTTGATCGCAAGCATGAAGCGCTGTTGCCTAAACCGCACGGATACACCCGCTGTCTGCTGCATGGCGTTGGTCACGCAGGGCTAAGCGCGATTATCGAGATAGGCTTGCAAGAGACGCTTTTTGATCTGCTGCGCGGCGCAGCAGAGCCCACCAATTTACGCCAGGCGTTTCGGGAAGCGCGCAAGGACAGTTTCCGCTACCTGCGCAAAGTGGGGACGCGCCTGCACGAAAAAAAGCACCCCAAAGCACCTGACTTTTTCCAGATGGCCCGCAAAAAGGGGTTTCGTCGGCTAACCAAGAAATGGCGGCCTTTCTATGCACAAGCGTGAAAATTTCAAAGCATCGGGCATTTTGCGATTGAGCTACACCCCGCGCCCGTTTGCGGTTAGGCTTGCAGGTCTCAGATCAAATGCGGCAGAGGTGCGATGACCAACTCCAAGCCAAAAGGTGACACCCCTAAGCGCGGCATTCTGTTGCGAGTCCAGAATGGCGATGTGATCGGGTTTGATGAAACCGGCATTCGCCTCAATCTGGCCGACAGTGTGATCGCGGATATTGAACGGCGCTTACCGAAAAATACGCTTGGATCAGCGTCGTATATTGATCCGCGCGTCTTGGGCGATATTCATGCTTGGGACGTGAAAGAAGATAATGGCTGGTATCTGTTTCAGGCTGACCTGCCCGGTGCGCAGGGGATAGGTCCGTTTCGCAGGCCCGTTGCCGCCCAAAACGACAGCGACCCGCATATCATCGCGCAGCCCTCTGGCGCGCTTTACGGCATACTGGCATTGGGCGGAACGCGGCGCGGAACGACCTGCGATACCCCTGTGCGGTTTCCCTATCACGTGCTGAGCACAGCCGATGATATGGGCGCGGCTGGCCCCGCTGGCACGCTGGATGTTGCAGAAAACGCCGCAGTCGAGCATCTGCCAGAGCAGACCCGCGACACGTTGATTGCCGATGAGATCGTCGCGCGGCGCAAGGAGGCGTATCGCGCTTTGCCCGTGATTTATGTGCGCGGCGAGACTGATTCTGCGTCCAGTATCAGCCGTCTGTCGACCGGGCCCGCGATGCGTAATTTCAGACAGAGCGTTGCGAACTTTTGTGCAGCAGCACGCGCGCTTGGGGTCGCGCCCAAGGTACTGGCGGTCAGTCTTGATTTCACGTTGGAGGCGGTTGAGGATGATGCCGACAGCTGGCACCGGGGCATGTATAATCTGATGCAAACGATCTCGGATCTGTTCGCCGATTACGGCCTGCGACAGCCCTTGTTTGTGGCGCAGTTCGAGGCGGGAACGCAGACTGTCAGCGACCTGCCGGTTCTACGCGCGCAGTGGGATCTGGCGTGGAACAAGGGCGGGCATGATTTTATCTATAGCGCGCCCAGCTACATGTTTGCGCTGGATGATTTCGGTCGGCCCACAGGTACCGCCCGCCAGCAGATGGCACAGATGGATGCCTGCGCGATTGAAGCGCGCAACACTGATTTGGCATGGTCCTGTCCGCTTTTATTACTGGCCGAACGCGCGGCTGATCCTTGCGTGATCCGGTGCACCGCGCAGTCGATGAACCGGTTGGTGCTGGATGATTTAGATCCGCTCAATGCAGGGCCGTCGCGTGGATTTGCGCTTGAGGGGTGCGAGAACGGCGCGCAGATCATCGGTGTTGCCATTGATCCGGCTGCATAAAATGACGTGTTGATCACCTGTGATAAACCGCCCCTTGGCAATACACTGCACCTGACTTACGCACTTGGACACGCGCCTTCCAACGATGGGATGCCTGCCAATCGCGGGGCGTTGCGCGATGAATGGGCTTACGTCAATCGCGACGGCGCGCGCCTGCACCGCTGGGCGCTGCCAGCGGCACTGCCGGTGCATTGATGGATCAGTTTACGCCTCACTACGTGGATGTCGTGGTTCCGGACGCGGTGCTGTTGCCGGGGGATGCGCCCGCAGCTGTCACGGTGCATCCAAATGCATCCGGCGCGGTCTGGTATAATGCGCAAGATGCGTCCCTGACCTGCGATAGTGATGGCGCGGTTGTCGCGTGGCATCCGCAGGCCGGTATCGGGTCAAGCGCCATACCTGTCAAACCGAATGAGGGCAACCTGAGGGTCGCAGCACAAGGCGGGCTGACGTTCCAGTCCAAAGTGAATGCTGGTCTGGTGGTGGCCGACGCGTTAGTCGAGCCTCAAGCGTTTACCATTGCTGTGCGCTATCTGTCCGAACAAGGCGAAGCGCGGTCATTGGTTACGGTTAATCCCACAGAAGAGGGCAATTACCTGTTTCTGGCCGAGAAAGAAGGTGCTCTTATCTGGCAGGATCAGGACGATGAAGCGGTGTTAAATATGCCTGCGCCAAAAGGCGGCGGTTGGGCGATCGCGAGCTATGCGGATGGTCAACTGTCGCTGGCTTGCGCCGCTATGGGGGGGGCAGTCGCGACACCACTTACCATCCGCAGCAACACCGATGGGGTGCGCGCAGCATTGGCGGGGTCTTGTGATCTGTTCATCGGGTGCAGGTCGCATCGCAAAGGTATTCTCAAGACGCTTGGCACCTCGACTATGCTGGATGTTCTGGTGTGGATTGACCACGATTGCCTGGCTGATCCTGCAGATCTGGCCGCAGCACTGCGGCAGTGTGAAACCGAAGGGAACGGCGCATGAGTTTTACCAAAGACAGCGCGCAAAACAGCAACATCTGCGTCATCTGGATTGATGACATGATTGATGTGTTCACATGGCGCAATGCCTTCGGGCTGACCATCTCCACGCCTAATATTGACCGCTTTATGGGCGAAGGGGTGCGGTTCGCCAATGCCTATGCCACCGTGCCGCTGTGTGCGCCGTGCCGGGCGGAACTGGCAACAGGGCTTTCGCCGTTTCGCACAGGTCTGGTTGATCTGAACCGGTTCTGGCGCGATGCCTTGCCGCCTACGGCAGGCTGGCAGTTTGATCTGCGCAGGCATGGTTTCCGCACGTTCACAACCGGCAAGGTCGACAGCAATTACAAACCGATGCCCGAGGAATACAAACGCGTCCTGTTTCACGAGGAACCCGAGGCGCGCGATGCGGGCAAGCGTCACGATGTGCGCAACTATCTGGACAAGGGGCCGGGCATTTCCGGTGTCGGCCACCCCAACGACGATGGCGCGCAGGACAGCAAGTTCTATGACTACACCGTCGCGCAGAATGCTATCGACTATCTGGGTCGGGCCGATCCGGCGCGGCGGCACCTGATCCAGTTGGGTTTCAAGCATCCACATTACAAATTGCAGTGTCCCGACCGGTTTTACCAAACCTATGACCCCGCGCAGATCGTTTGGCCCAGCACCGCAGCCCCCGAAGATTACTTTGGCCCGCAAGAAGGCATGGCAGTCTATGAAGCGGCCTATATCACCAACGGCCCCTGGACGCCGGAAAAGGCAGGTGATCATGCGTGGCGCGAGGTGGTGCGCGCCTACTTCGCCGCGATTTCGCATGTCGATCATGAGATCGGGCGTTTTATGGATGCCTTGCGCGCCTCTGATCTAGGGCAAAACACCAGCGTGATCTTGCTGTCAGACAACGGCTTTAACCTTGGCACCCACGACAGTTTCCACAAGATGAGCCAGTGGGACAGTGCCGCACATGTGCCGCTCGGCCTGTGGCATGCCGCAATTGAAAAGCCACAAGTGATCGAGCGCCCGATTTCTTTGCACAACATTCCCAAAACAATAATGGACCTTGCGGGGCTGCCTTACCGGCCCGATTGGACATCGGGGCAAAGCCTGTTGCCGCTGGTCGATGACAGCTTTGGCGTGTTTGATACGAGTAAATCGCCGGTGACGTCCGTGTTCGGGACGCTATCAGTGCGACCTGCAACAGACGCCCTCAAGGGCTACCGGTATTTCCGCTATCCCAACGGCGAAGAGCATGTTTACGATCTGATCAATGATCCCGGCGAGGTCGAGAACATCTGCGACACCGCCCCGCTGGCCGAATTGCGCCAGACGCTGATCGACAATGCGCTGGATCTGGGTCTGGACTTGCGCGGGTTTGAAAACCCGGCGCGCGGTGTGAACGCCATGATGTCGCTGGATGGCAGCGTGGTGCTGGCAGGCGGCAATGCGGACAATAATTACTGGGCCTACGGTGCCAATGCCGAAAAAATCCGCGAGGACGCAGACGGCGGCACCGATACGCTGTGGTACATGGGCGGCCCCGATGACTACGTTCTGCACGCCCCCGCTTATGTCGAGAACATCCGCATCGCAACAGTGGTTTCCCGCAATGAGGAAGACCCCAGTCAGTCCAAAGAAATCAGGATCGTCGCACATCCTGACACGCCGATCAATTTTGAAACCTCCGAGCGGGTGACAGTGAACGTGCAGGGCAGCCGTGGTGCCGACGTGATGATTGGTCCGAAATATGGCGGTGCGGTGTTTCATGGGGGTGCCGGGGACGACATGCTGATCGCCAAATCCGGGCGCGGCAAAGACATTCATCTGTTCTATGGCGGGTCCGGGAATGACACGTTGATCGGGGGCAATTCCCGCGATGTGCTGGATGGCGGCACGGGCAACGATGTGATCCGGGGTGGTACCGGCAGCAGCAAGATTTACGGCGGTCCCGGCAATGATGACATTTCGGACGGCACAGGCGGATCAGAGATACACACCGGTCCGGGGCGCAACATCGTGCGCTCTGACGGGGGGGATGATCACATTTATATCGGCAGCGGTCACAACACGCTTGCGCCTGGTCCCGGCAAGGCAGTTTTCCATGTCGATTACGGCGGTATTACCGTGTTCGAAAACTGGGAAGACAGCTATACGCTCGACCTCACGAAATGGCCCAAATCTGCACATATTTCCGAAGGCGGTGCAGGCTATACCGATGTAACGCTCGGGGTTGCGGTTGTACGCATCCACGCGCGATTGAACGAAAAGAAATTGCGCAGGCAGATCAAACAATGATCCCGCGTTTAAGAAAGAGCAGACGGAATGTTGAATTTTGACCCCGAACGCAAGCTCGCGGATCAGATCAGAGTGGTTGAGAATGCCATTGTCGTTCCTTGGGGGCGTGGTCAGAAACGGGCGATGGCGCGGCCTGCAGGGGTCCTTACCACAGGCGGTGTATTTTGCGAAGACGCCGTAACCTACCGCGCGGCAAGCCGCCCCACCACGGTGCAGCCGGAATTTCCCGAGCCAGATGAGATCAAGCACGAAATCAAAGGCACCGTGCTATTCGGCGGTATGGCCTACGGTCATTTTGGCCATGCGTTATGTGAAAGCATCGCGCGGTTGTGGGCGCTTGATGCCTATGCCGGACAGATCGATCAGGTCCTTTTTCTGCCGAAGAAAAAAGTCACTTGGCCCGTGCGCAGCCTAACGTTGCTCAAACCGATGTTGCGAACGCTGGGCGAGGTTCCAGAACTGACAGCGATCAACGATCCGACGCGTGTTGAGCGGCTTGTGATCGCGCCACAGGCCTTTGGCGTGAACGATATGATTGGCGGCACGCCAGAGTTTCGCGAGTTCACCGACGCCCGGTGGCGGCAACGCATCAAGGCAGAAGGCGCAGAGAAGATTTACATATCGCGCAGCGAGGTGTTCCGGAAGCGTGGGCGGTTCTTGCTGGAGGAGCGGATCGAGGCAGAGCTTGAGAAAGAGGGTTTTACCATCTTTCATCCGCAGCAACATGACCTTGAAACACAATTGGCCCAGTACAAGGCCGCCAAAGTGATTGTTTCAACAGATAATTCCGCGCTGCACCTCGCGGCATTTGTTGCCGGTCCCGCATGCCGCGTTGCCATTTTACTGCGCCGGCCCGGAACAATTTACCACGATTTTCAAGAGCAATTAGCACGTTTCGCAGCCATCAAACCGATGATCAGTGATCAGTGCACACGCTATTGGTTTCGCGCGGGCGAACGCACGCAGATGAACGAAGTAATCTCGCTCATAGATTTTGAACAGACAGGACAAGCACTTGCAGCTGCAGGCATCATAGCGAACGGGCACTGGACGAACCCTTCGGAGGACGAAGTTGCAACCGCGCTAGGTGACTTCGAGGAACAAGGCGAGATGACCCTTACCGAGATTTTTCCCTAGGACAAAAACGCGTTGCTTCCGTTCCCCGCCACTATTCGTCGTGCCAAAAAACCTGCGGTGTCTTTTCGTTTTCCAGCACAGGATAGTCTTGCAAAGACTGGTGGCCCAGATGCACCTGATGCATGTCGCTGCCCAAAAGCGCGCCCAAAGCGGCAAGTTCGGCGTTCAATTGCGCTTTTGTCATGTCAGGCCATTTGGCCTTGGCCCCGATCAATCCGGCCTCACGCAAAACTTTGCAGATCTTCGAGAACTGCACTTCACCAGACATCTGAAGCTTGGCACGTTTCACACCGGCAGGCGCCCAATATGTTTTGCAGCAGGCAAGATCGAGCGGCTCGCCTGCCTCAAACCAGTTCATCTGATCTGCCCAAGCAGAGTGCTCTACCGATATCCGTCGCTGGATAATGCCAACCTTCTTTTCGGGATGACCGACAAGATTCGCCAGATGGAATGGAGACCCGTCAGGCCCAAGAATGTGCTGCGCGCCCTGATAGTGGCGCAGTTGATCCTGAAAGGAGTGGTTCTGCGGATGAAAGATGAGATATCCTTCTTTTTCAAGGTAGGCCTCCAGCCTCTTCTCACCGACCAAACCGCGACCCGTCACGCCCGTTATCTCCGAGCGCGAAACATAGAGTTTCTCATTCACAATCGGTTCCAGATCCTTGCGGATATGGCTGCGCAAAAAATCCCGGTATTCCGGGACAGAGGACATATCATGTTTGATACCGCTACCTTGCGGCGGAATGATCAAGCGATCCACCTGATAGAACTGATCGACGATTTTCCAATTGAAATCTATATCAAGGATCGAGAATATCTTGTCGAAATCCTTTGGCGCTCTTTCGACATGATTGCTGTAAATCGGAAAAAACAACACCCCTTCGATCTTTTCATCAATGTGATCAAGCGCCCAAACGCGTGACAGAGTTTCCACGAGAAAATGACCGAAATGCGGGTTATAGCAGCCCCCGAACAGCCAAGTTCCCGGAAGGTGCTGCAGCCGGTTCTTGCGGGGATGTTGCCGTGGCATTGTGACGGGTTCTTCGCGCCCATGCCAGCAGATCGCTTCGGGCACCGGGTTTTTTTCACCATCAAAGACAGTTGCGTTTATGCGCCAGCCCTCCGTGCCGGGTTGGTGCGCCAGAACGGCATTTTCGACTTTGATGATGTCGCCGCGAACGTTGCGACGCGGGTCGATTTCAAACTTTGTTGCATCAACCGGCGCGCTTTCTGATAGATTCGCCAACGCGGGTTTCGTGTCCACGGGATACATCCGCTGCGCACGTTTGTAAGTCACTGCCCGAAACGCAGAAAAAGCGTTGTCTTTGATGAAGCCCTGACACTCAAGATATTCGCGGGTTGCCCGCAAACCTTCCCTGCCAAGGGCCTCGTGGTCCAGTTTTACAATGACCAGATCCACATCGTCCAGAACAGCATGCTTCAGGAAATCGGCCTCTTGACCATCCATGCTGAGGATCAAAACGTTATGCGGGAAATCAAGGCGCAATTTGTCGTATTGCAAGCTGGCGACGGTTTTCTTGGCTGATGACACGGTTGTCTTTTTCAAGCCCGACTTTTTCTCAAGACTGTCGTCACCACGTCGCAGATCGACCTTTTTAGGTGCCTTGGTATCGGATACAACGGCATTGTTTTGTACTTTGATACGGCCAGTCAGCTTGTTGTGTTTGTACAGACCCTTGATGCCAGTGACGTTCTTGGGATCCATCTCAAAGGCTGAAACCTTCACCGTTTTGAACCGTTGTGCGATCAACGCGCCAACGACGCCGGTACCTGCACCAATCTCGACGATCTTGTCATCGGGTTGAACACATCCCAGTGCTGCGCGAATAACCGGTGCCTCAAACTTTCCAGCGTCCATAGCAGTGATCGTAGCGCTGCCTAGATACCCTGTTTCCGGGACTTCAATGCCGTGTAAGGTCACTACCACCCGCTCGCGGGGCTTGTCCAAAACTCTCATGCTCACCACCAATACTGCAGCCCATTATCTGGGCTTTTTCATCCTAGGCTTTTCGCCAATTTGCCGATAACTTTGACCCACAAAGGCGTATTTGCAAGGCTGCTGTACGCCAGCATTGGCATTATGTTCATTGTGTGACCTTAAAATATCACTTCTTTAGGCTCAGAATTGCGATGCTTGGCGTACATAATAACACCCGTCAACGGCCAGAAACGCAGCATAATCCAGCGTGACTTACCGATCCGTAAAGATAAACTACGCCAATAGAATTCCGGAGCTTTCATGGCCATTCACGTGATTAACCCCAACTCGCTGACCGATGTCACCGAAGGTCTGGACGCAGCGATTGCGCCGATGCGCGCGATCTGTCCTGTGCCGATTGAAACACATACGTTGATCCAAGGACCGCCGGGAATTGAGACGCAAGCCCATGTGGATCTGGTCGTCGCACCGCTGTTGGCCCATGCACAGAAATTGCGCGCCACAGCATCCGCATTCGTGATCGCGTGTTACTCCGACCCCGGCCTTGCCACATTAAGGGAACAAATGGACGTGCCCGTGATGGGCATTGCAGAGGCAGCGATATTGACCGCCATGACAATGGGCCAAAAGTTTGGTGTGATCTCCATTGGCCCAAAGTCAATTCCACGCCACATGCGGTATCTGGGTGCGATGGGCGTCACCGACAGGCTGGCCGGTGACAGAGCACTTGGCCTAAGCGTACAAGGGCTAAGTGATGCGCAAGTGACCCAAGCCAGATTGCTTGAGGTTGGCACCGCTTTGCATGATCTGAATGGGGCAGACGTGTTGATACTTGGCTGTGCGGGCATGGCACGCTACCGCGCGACGTTGGAGGATGCTTTGGGCCTGCCAGTGATCGACCCGTGTCAGGCGGCGACAGCAATGGCCATCGGCGCATTGGCGTTGCACAAAGCGCAAAAAGGAAGCTGAGGATGATGGAATTTAACGAACAAGCGGCGGGTGTCTATGTCATAGCCGTGACCCCGTTTCGCCCCAACGGCGAGATCGATTTCGACAGCATTGACCGGATGGTTGATTTCTACCTGGAGGCCGGGGCAACAGGTTTGACCGTTCTGGGCATGATGGGAGAGGCACAAAAGCTGACCTTGGCCGAAAGCAGCGCCGTCGTGCAGCGTGTCATCAAGCGTGTCGAGGGGCGCGTGCCGATTGTGGCAGGCGTCTCTGCCCCCGGTTTTGCCCAGATGCAAAGCCTGACCAACATGGTAATGATGGACGGTGCTGCCGCCGTCATGGTCGCCCCGCCCGGCAGTCTGCGCACCGACGATCAGATCGTCAGCTACTACCATCAGATGTCGGATTTCATCGGAGACGTGCCATTTGTCCTGCAGGATTTTCCGCTGGCGACGGGGGTGCAAATCTCAGTCCCGGTGATTGCACGGATTGTGAAAGACCTCCCGCATTGTGTCTGTCTCAAGCATGAGGATTGGCCGGGACTGGAAAAAATCTCGACCTTGCGCACGAAAGGTACATTGAACCGCCGCATTTCGATCTTGTGCGGAAATGGCGGTGTTTTCCTGCCCGAAGAAATGGAACGGGGTGCTGATGGCGCGATGACCGGCTTTGCTTACCCTGAGATGATGGCAAGCGTCGTCGCGCATCACACCGCAGGCACGCCGGAACAGGGACGCGATATCTTTGACGCGTATCTGCCGCTGGCTCGGTTTGAACAACAGCCGGGGCTTGGCCTTGCCATTCGCAAACACGTCATGGCGCAGCGCAGGATCATAGCCAGCGACGCCTTGCGCAGACCCGGTGCCGGGTTGACCGACGCCACGCGCAAAGAGATTGCCCATTTGATGGCGCGACAAGAACGGCGGCTGGCGGAACTGGCGGCGGGTTAACCGGCCGCCATCGCAGCACTGATTTGCATCGGCACGCGGCGGCCCTGCCCCGGTTTGCCAGTTAGCTTGCGGTCGGTGACGATGGCCTGTCCCCGCAATAAAACCGTTTGAGGCAGACCCTTAACGGTGGTGCCTGCGAACGGATTGTAGCCGGTGTTGCAGTGCAGATCATCCGCGCCATAGGTCAGTTGCACGTCCGGATCCCAAATCGCAATATCCGCATCTGCACCTGGCGCAATGCGCCCCTTGGCCGTTAGGCCAAACAGCTCAGCCGGTGCCGTCGCCGTCAGCTGGACAAAGGCGCGCAGGTCCATGCGACCCTTGCTGACCATCGCGTCAAAGAGCAGCGGCAACCGCGTTTCAAGCCCCGGCATGCCGTTCGCCATTCTAGGAAAGGGCGCATCCGTGCCATGCGCGAACTTGCCGGTTTCATCCATCCGGTAGGGCGCGTGATCCGAGGTAATCAGGCTGAGCGTTCCATCAGCCAGACCCGCCCAAAGCGCATCCTGATCCACAATCTGACGCTGCGGCGGGCTGCACAGATAGGCGGCACCGGCATGGCCCGGCTGATCAAGGATATCTTCGGTCATGAACAGATAGTGCGGGCATGTTTCAGCCCAGACCGGCGCGCCCCGCGCCTTGGCCGCGCGCACGATATCCACCCCTTCGGATGTGGAGATGTGAAACAGCATCACCGGCTGGCGCGTGACTTCGGCAAACTGGCAAATCCGGCCAAGCGCCTCGATCTCGGCGGCACGAGGGTGCGATTGTGCGTGGTATTTCGGCGCGGTTTTGTCATCGGCCAACAACGTTTGCGTCGCCCAACGGATCATCGCGTCATTCTCTGCGTGAAAACAGACCAGCGCGCCATGCGCCTTGGCCACCATCAGCGTTTGCAGGATTTCGGCATCATTCAGGCGCACCTTGTCGTAGGTCGTGAACACCTTGAGCGACCGGTGCCCCGCACGTATCAACTGCGGCAGATCATCGGTCAGGTTAACGCCGGTCGTATCGGCAATGATCGCGTGATACGCATGATCAATCAGCGCACCTTTGCTCGCCAAGGTCATGTAATCCGCCATCACCTGCGACAGCCGCATACCGGGATGCTGCGCGGCAAAGGACACGGTGGTTGTTGTCCCGCCAAAGGCCGCAGACCGCGTTGCTGTTTCAAACGTGTCGGCGTTCATCAGGCCCGCGCCCGACAGTTGTTCGATGTGGCAATGCGTATCGACACCGCCGGGCAGTACCAGTTTGGCTGCCGCATCCATCGTGGTATGCGCGGCACCAAGGTCGTTCCCGATAGCTGTGATCAGACCGTTTGAAACAGCGACATCCGCCTTGAAGACATCTGAAGCTGTCGCGACCGTACCGCCCTTGATCAGCAAATCGTGCATAGCGGTCTATCCCAGCGAGCGCAGCAGGTCCTGCGACGGCGTGCCTGTCGCAGGAATGCCGATACTGGACTGGTACGCACTGATCGCCGCTTCGCTCTTGGGGCCAATTACGCCGTCCGCACCGCCAGTATCGAAACCCTTGGCCGTCAGACGTTCCTGCAGACGCTGGCGGTCGTCTTTGGTCAGGCCGTTCTTGTCTGGCGGAAAACTGCCCCGCAAGGGCCCGGCGCCTGCGATGCGGTCGGACAGATGGCCCACCCCAATGGCGTAGCTGTCCGAATTGTTGTAGCGTTTGATCACGCGGAAGTTGCTCGTTACAGAGAACTTTGGCCCGCCTGCCTGTGGTTGAATAACCGATCCGGCAAGCGCGCCATTGCCGACCTCACCGCCCCATTTACGGCCCTGCGTCCAACCGTTGCGCGACAGATAGGCGGCAGTTGAGGCGAGCGAGTCCGCTGGATCATCAGACCAGATATCGCGGCGACCATCGCCTGTGAAATCAACGGCAAACGCCTCATACGACGTCGGAATGAATTGTGTGTGCCCCATCGCGCCGGCCCATGAGCCTGTCAGTCGCGACGCAGGAATATCACCGTTCTGGATGATTTTGAGCGCGGCCATCAGTTGCTTTTCAAAGAACGCACCGCGTCGCCCGTCAAACGCCAGTGTCGAGGTTGCGGAAATCACCGGCACATCGCCGCGCCGCTCACCATAAAAACTCTCGAGCCCCCAGATGGCGGTGACAACCTCGGCCGGAACGCCGTATCGCGCCTCAACCGCCGCCAATGTGCTGCGGTGACGGGCGAATGCAGCACGTCCTTTGCTGACCCGTTCGTCAGATGCAGCAATGGCCAGATAATCCTCAAGCGTGCGGGAAAATTCGACCTGATTGCGGTCACGCTTGACCACGCCGGGCAAATAGCCCGTGCCGCGAAAGGCGCTGTTTAGCGTTGCGTTTGAAATGCCGCCTGCCCCTGCGCGGGCGCGGAAACTGCTGACCCACGCGTCATAGCCCGCGTTACGCTGTGGCAGCAGATCAGCGGGCAAACCGTCAGTTGCAGCCGCCGCCCCCGATGTGACACCACCGGTGGCACATGCGCTTAACCCCACGGCCCCAAGGCCCAATATAAAAACTCTGCGCGATGTCATTGTTGATCCTGCCTTTTCGCTTGTGCGTGCCCGATTGTATTTTTGACAAGTGTACCGCATGCGAAACCCAGCGCAAAGCAGGGTTTCGCTGTCACACCATTCTACCGGCGGAACTTGGCGTTTTGTCAGACCGTCACGTGTTCTGTTTAGCTTAGGACGCTTATGCGAAATAATGCCTGCAACTGCCTGCGCTCTTGCGGAAACCAATCTCAGAACATATCAAGAACAAATGGCAAAACTTACCCTTCAGGAAAAGCTGGCACTGCTCAGCGATGCGGCGAAATACGATGCGTCTTGCGCGTCATCGGGGACGTCCAAGCGCGACAGCCGCGATGGCAAGGGGCTGGGCAGCACAGAAGGGTCAGGCATTTGCCACGCCTATGCGCCGGACGGGCGATGCATTTCACTGCTGAAAATCCTGATGACGAATTTCTGCATCTACGATTGTGCCTATTGCATCAATCGGGTGTCTTCAAACGTGGCGCGGGCGCGGTTTACAGTCGAAGAAGTCGTGCATCTGACCACCGAATTCTACCGCCGTAATTATATCGAGGGGTTGTTTTTATCCTCGGGCATCATCCGGTCGCCTGACGATACGATGGCCGACATGGTGCGCATCGCGCGGTCTTTGCGGCAGGAACATCATTTTCGCGGCTATATCCATCTTAAGACTATCCCAGATGCAGCGCCGCAATTGATCGAAGAAGCCGGGCTATATGCGGACCGGCTGTCGATGAATATCGAACTGCCGACCGACGAAGGGCTCAAGGCCTATGCGCCCGAAAAGAACGCCGTCGAAATTCGCCGTGCAATGGGCAATGTGCGCCAGCGCAAGGAAGAGGCCCAGACCAAATCATACACCGGCAAACGCGGGCCAAAATTCGCGCCTGCCGGTCAATCGACACAAGTGATCGTCGGCGCGGACGGGGCCAGTGACCGCACGATCCTGCAAAGCTCGACCTCGCTTTATGCGGACTACAAGCTGAAACGGGTCTATTATTCTGCGTTCTCTCCGATCCCCGACAGCACCGCGAAACTGCCGCTGATCAAACCGCCGTTGGTGCGCGAACACAGGCTTTATCAGGCGGATTGGCTGTTGCGGTTTTACGGGTTCGAGGCGGATGAGATTGCACCTGATCAGGGCAATGGCATGCTGGATCTGGAACTGGACCCAAAGCTGGCGTGGGCATTGGCCAATCGCGCAGTGTTTCCTGTCGACGTGAACCGCGCAAGCCGCGAGATGCTGCTGCGGGTGCCGGGGTTTGGTACGAAATCGGTGGGTCGTATCCTGTCGGCGCGGCGCAGTGGCGCGTTGGGTTATGACGATCTGCGTCGCATTGGCGCGTCGGTGCGCAAGGCGCAGCCGTTCATCGTGGCACGCGATTGGCGACCCGGCGCGCTGACCGACGCCGCAAACCTGCGCGCGCGTTTTGCCCCACCACCGGAACAATTGCAGTTAATCTGATGCAGGTCGTCGCCCTGCCCCGGATCGGCACGTTTGAGGCATGGCGCGATGCGGCGCGGGATTTGGCGACGCACGGGGTGCCGTCCCATGCTGTGACATGGCAGATGGAGAATGCGGCACCATCGTTGTTCGGCGATGCGCCGCAGCGCACCAAAACAGGCGTGCCGCGCCAGATTACTGTGCCAAAGGGCTTTCCTGCTTTGGCAAAGATGCTGTGTGCAAGCCGCGCGCAAGGCGCATTTGATTTAGCCTACCGATTGTTGATCCGCGTGGCAGATTGCCCGAAACTGCTGAGCAACCGCGCGGACCCTGACATGGACCGCGCTGAAAAACTGGCCAAGAACATCCGGCGCGACATGCACAAGATGAAGGCGTTTGTGCGGTTCCGCGAGGTGACGCAACCCGGTGCAAACCGGCGGCAGTTTGTGTCGTGGTTCGAACCGGATCACCGGATCGAAGAACTGATAGGCGGCTTTTTCACACGCCGGTTTGGCGACATGGATTGGGTCATTGTCACACCCGAAGTCACCAGCCGTTTTGAGGGCGGCAAGATAACCCATGAAGCCATTCGAAGCGACCGGATGGAGCTGAGCGACGAGACAGAAGAGCTTTGGAAAACCTATTATGCCAATATTTTTAACCCTGCCCGCCTCAAGATCAAGGCGATGCAATCGGAGATGCCCAAGAAATACTGGAAGAACCTGCCAGAGGCCGCGCTGATCCCCGGTCTGATCGCACAAGCGGAAGCTAAGGTTGCGCAGATGCAAGCCGCACAACCCAGCCTGCCGCCAATCCGCGCGGCGCGTGTGCAGGACCGTTTGGCCAAGGCGGCAAGATCACAGCAAGAACAGGGCAATGAGCCATGCAGGGATCAATAACATGGACAACTCAAACCACAGACGATAGCCATTTCATACGCTCGACATAGGGCGGACACGACATTTTATATGTGGATTTTCGGGACGCCATCGTGACAAAGCTTGTTATTTTGATCCCGACAGGGGGCACCGTCCACACCGGCTTCATGCGCTCGATGATTGCGCTGACGCAAGCCCTGCCCGCGCGCGGCATCCAGTTCGCCGTCAAGACCTACGAATTCTCTGACCTCGTGACGTCGCGCAACTATCTTGCCAGCTATTTCCTGAGCCAGAAGAACTTTGACCACGCGCTGATGCTGGACAGTGATCTGTCGTTTGCACCCGCGCAGTTCTTTCGCCTGCTGGATTTTGACGCCGATTTCACCGCTGCCGTCTACCCGGATCGACGGTGGACCTCTGCGGGTCTCAAGGCCGCACTGAGCATCGCAAATCCTGACGATCTGGATGATCCAGTATCGGTGCAGCGCCATATGGCGGGCCATTTGAATTATATTCTCAGCACTTATACCGCGCAGGGCAAACCGCTGGAGGTGGTTCGGCGGGACGGGTTTCACACTGCCGCAACTGTGGGCGGCGGTTTTGTCCTGATCAAACGCAATGTGGTTGAACAGATCGTCGAGCAGGGCCATGCACGCAAATTGCCGCGTCTGGCACAGCGGCCAGATTTCAAGGACGCACCGGAGTTTGCTGATTTCTATTCCCATATGCTGACCGAAGATGGCGGCGGCATGTTGGGCGAAGACCAGAGTTTTTGCAGAAGATGGCAACAAGGTTGCGGCGGCGATATCTGGATTGACGAGGCATCTGCCCTTTCGCACATCGGTATGCAAACCTATCACGGCGATTACCAATCGCGTCTGAACCGGTCTTAGGCGGATGACGATCCTGCAGCCGATAAAACCTGATTGAGACCGAGCGCATGAGTTGCACCATAGTTATTCCACACAAGGATCGGCTTGATCATCTGCGCTGGTCCCTGCGTGCACTCAAAACGCAAGCGACGCAGTATCATTTCGAAGTGATCGTCGTTGATGACGGGTCAGACATTCGACCCGAAAAAGCGATCTCAAGAAGCGGCCTGCCGACACGCATCCGTTTCATAAACCAAGACAGCAAAGGGGCCGCAAGCGCGCGCAACGCCGGCTGGAGGGCATCCCAAGAAGATGTATACCGCTTCTACTCCAAAACCCGAAATTTCTCGTGGGTTATGATGCGGAAGTTGTCTGCGACCTTGTCGCGGAAGTTTTTCCAATCCTGCGGGATGGTTTCACGCATGAACGCGAGGA
>Ga0115564_10000819_pt1 | contig 30239 bp, 27 predicted proteins | sample COGITO_mtgs_1105_7_FD_88680 | JGI IMG/M metagenome (GOLD analysis project Ga0115564, IMG submission 88680) | Pelagic marine microbial communities from North Sea - COGITO_mtgs_110523 | ecosystem: Environmental > Aquatic > Marine > Epipelagic | place: Germany:Helgoland, sampling site Kabeltonne...
CCTAATTCCTAATTCCTAATTCCTAATTCCTAATTCCTAATTCCTAATTCCTAATTCCTAATTCCTAATTCCTAATTCCTAATTCCTATAATAAGTATTTGGTATGTTGTTTAGCGCATATCAAACGTTTAACCATGCCTCTAAATTAGAAGGCAGAGAATAACTCCAGCATCAAATTATTATAGCATATACACTGCTATAATATGTCAAAACCATCAGCTTTGGAAGAAAGAATGTATTTGAAACTGATAAGAGCTGTAAATCACTTGGCAATTGGCCACGACAGACTTGCAATATCGCAAGCTGCACGATCGTGGCACCTTGGTGTCACGATCAAGCAATCCAAAGGCGAAATTTTATGAAAATAAAGGGCAAGATTATCGACATCACCATTGCGATCTCATCGAGAAAATCGAACGTACCTAGCAGCTCGCATAGTAAGGATCTGCAACGCCCCGGGCTCACGCAGTGAGCGTCACACTACGGGCCCTCTCAAACCACCAGCCGCTTCGCGCCTCAGTTCGGTCGTTGTGCATTCTCGCCAGCGGTCTGCTCTTCCTCGGGAGGATCCGGATCCAGTATGTCCTGGGTACGCAGTTCGAAGTCACTGGCGTCGTGCCGCTCCAGTAGCTGTTTAGATTTGCTTCCAAAGGGGCGATTGACCATCTCTCCTCGCTGTACCGCTGGCCTCTGGCGTACCTCCTCAATGTAGCGGGCGAGATTGGTATACGTATGGGCTTCGAGGAACTCTGCCGCGTCGTACGCATGTCCACGCATCACCGCGCCATACCATGGGTAGATGGCGATGTCCGCTATAGTGTACTCATCGCCGCACATATATCTGCGATCCGCTAGATTTTTGTCTAGCAGGTCCAGTTGCCGTTTTACTTCCATGGTATAGCGATCTATAGCGTACTCAATCTTGACTGGCGCATAAGCGTAAAAGTGGCCAAAACCACCACCAAGAATCGGGGTAGCAGCCATCTGCCAGAACAGCCAGTTGAGACACCCTGTTCTGCCGGCATGATCAGCGGGTATGAATTCACTGAACTTGTCCGCCAGATAGAGCAGGATGGAGCCGGATTCAAACACTCTGATGGGCACATCACCGCAGTGATCAACCATGGCGGGAATCTTTGAATTGGGATTGACAGCCACGAAGCCGCTATCGAACTGGGATCCATTGCCAATATTAATCAACCACGCATCATATTCAGCCCCGCAGTGGCCCCTGGCGAGCAGCTCTTCCAACATAATAGTTACTTTCATGCCATTGGGAGTAGCCAAAGAGTACAGTTGCAAAGGGTGCCTGCCTACCGGCAGACCCTTGTCCTGTTGCGCACCAGAGGTGGGGCGATTGATGTTGGCAAAGGCCTGATTGTTGGCGGGATTCCACCGCCATACACTCGGTGGCTCATAGGCGTTGCTAGTCATGTTCTGTGCTCCACTAAATTATGTAAAATCTGGCTAGGCGTTGATTCAAAAAGTGTCGGCAATCGCTAGTTGCATTGTTTTAGCATTTATGATGTCATAAATATTAAACGTGAACAAGCAGGCAATTTTGGTATCTCCAATGTCGAGCGCAACTACATGAATAGAAACAGTGACCAGCAACACCTGCAAAAGCATATTCGCAGGCAAGCCATTGGCAACTTTGCTATAAACGCCATCCTCAATGCCGGCATTGTCTACGGCATTATGGGCTCACGAAAAACTATACCCTTCTCTGGAGGTGATGGTTTCGCTGCAGATCTGCTGATCACCGCAATAGTGCTTTCCGCTATTGTCAGCGCAGTCGTGATGTGGACGGGTCGTAAGCAGGGCCGCAACGGAAAACTGGCGTGGCTGAGCACAGATGAAATGGGGCTGTCCCGCGGGTTGCCGCAATCGCCGCTTAAGGCGACGCTGCTCTTTACCATCGCTGGCATGCTGGTGGCTGCCATTTCGCTGGTGCTGCTTTCTCTATTAAGTGTGGACAACTTGTCACTGGCGGCTTACGCGGGGTTAAAGGGGGCATGGACTGGTGCCTGGGCGGCGCTGTTGGTCTCCTTGGCGCTGCGGCACGGTCTACGCGTGCCGCCCGAAAACTTGCAGAAATGAACGCGCGAAGAGCTGCCCGTATGCTTAGCGCGAGCTCTGGATTGTATTTTTATTGTAGCGCGGTTTGTGCTAATACAATGGATATTGTTTTTTCCTGTAAGAAATACTGCCCCGACAAACTTTATACGAAGTCTAACCAGCCACCACTGAGAGTTACAATACGATGAACTACAACACTGTGCTTTACGAAGTTAGCGACCGTATATTAATGCTGACACTTAACCGACCCGAATCACTTAATGCGTTTACACTGGAGATGGGTAGCGAGCTGATCGACGCCTTTCAGCGTGCCAGCAACGACGACGAGATCGGCGCCATCATCGTGACTGGGGCGGGTCGCGCTTTTTGTGCCGGGATGGATTTGAACTCCGAAGGCAATGTATTTGGCCTCGATGAATCTCTTAAGCCGACCTTGAGCGACCTGCAAAACCCGAAATTTGCGCCCGGAATACAAGGCGGCATTCGCGATGGTGGAGGACTGGTGGCGCTGGCCATTTTCGAGTGTACCAAGCCCGTGATCGCGGCTATCAACGGTCCCGCTGTTGGGGTTGGCGCCACCATGACCTGCGCGATGGATGTGCGGTTAGCATCGGAAAAGGCACGCATTGGATTTGTTTTCAACAAAATTGGAATTACCCCGGAAACCTGTTCCACTTGGTTTTTGCCTCGCATTGTTGGTATGTCTCGGGCCCTGGAGTGGTGCTACAGCGGTGAAATTCTCCCTGCCGCTGTTGCTCGAGACACCGGCTTGGTGAGCTCGGTAAGTAAGGCCGACGATTTGCTGGATGACGCGATCTCGCTAGCTAAAAAATTCACTGACAAGAGTGCCACCTCGATCGCACTGACCCGCCAGATGCTGTACCGCAATGCAGCATGTGCACATCCACTGGATGCACATTACGTGGAGTCGCTGGCGCTGTTTTATCAGAGCCAGAGTAGCGGACGGGAGGGGGTCGCCGCTTTTGGTGAGAAGCGGCCAGCGCAATTTACCGAAACAACGGCCAGGGATATGCCTCCGTTCTTCCCTTGGTGGCAGCAGTAAAATTCGCGAATTCTGATATATAAAATCGCTCTAAATATTAGACTCAGTAAAATACAAGGAGATTTCATGACAAACCCAACGTATGAAGACATGCAGGTAGCACTGGACCGGCAAAGAAAAGCCTTTTTGACAGAGGGTGTGGTCGGCGCCGAAACACGAATAGATCGTATTGATCGGGCGATCAATATACTCGAGAAACATGGATCCCGTTTCGGTGACGCTATGGCCGCCGATTTTGGACACCGCTCTCGGGATCTATCCAAACAGACAGATATTGATGGCTCAATAGAGCCATTAAAGTACGCCAAAAAGCATTTGCGAAATTGGATGACACCCGAAAAACGCAAGGTTATGTTTCCTTTGGGCCTACTGGGAGCGCGTGCACGCCTCGAATTCCAGCCACTTGGTGTGGTCGGATGCATCAGCCCCTGGAACTTCCCAGTTCAACTAACTTTCGGTCCACTTGCCGGAATTTTCGCTGCCGGCAATCGAGCCATGATCAAGCCATCTGAATTCACGGTCGAGACCTCCGAGTTGATGAAAAATGTGTTCGCTGAGGAATTCGACGAAGAGGAAGTCGCAATGTTCACCGGCGGCCCTGAAGTTGGCAGCGCCTTTTCCCGCCTTCCCTTCGACCACCTGATATTCACTGGTGCGATGTCAGTGGCCAAACACGTTATGAAGGCGGCGGCCGAGAACCTAGTTCCGGTAACACTGGAGCTCGGCGGCAAATCACCGGTGATCATTGGGCGATCGGCAGATCTAAAACTTGCGGCAAACAATATCATGGCAGGTAAGACCATGAATGCCGGACAAATCTGCCTGTCACCAGATTACGTTTATTTACCCGAAGAAAGTCGCGATGAATTTGTCGAGCACGCGCGTGCGTGCATTGCCAGAATGTTCCCAACAATCAAGGATAACCCTGACTACACCAGCATCGTTAATGCACATCATTTCGAGCGATTGCAAGGCTACCTCGAAGACGCGAGCGCAAAAGGTGCCAAGCTGGTTGAGCTTAATCCCGCAGCAGAAGACTTTTCTCAGCAGGAGCATCGACGCATCCCACCCACACTTGCCCTCGACCCCAGCGAAGATATGCAGCTAATGCAAGACGAAATTTTCGGACCCATACTCCCAGTCAAGCAATACAACGATCTAAGCGAGGCTCTGGACCATGTGAACAGCAAAGATCGACCTCTGGGGCTGTATTACTTTGGCGCTGATAAGGCAGAGGAAACCCGAGTACTAACACAAACAACTTCAGGCGGAGTTACCGTCAACGATGTCATCATGCACGTCGGTCAAGAGGACTTGCCCTTCGGCGGCGTGGGACCCAGCGGTATGGGCTCATACCATGGCCACGATGGGTTTAAGAACTTCAGTCATTCCAAGTCTATCTTCACCACGTCGAAGGTCATATCCAAACTTGCCGCGACCATGAGACCTCCATACAAGAAGGCCTCATGATGAAGATACGGAGGAACCGATAGCGCACAAACATGGGGATTAAACCGAGGCCATTGATTACGTCAGACATTCAAACGCGCGTTTGGTATCCACATGCTCCCGCCACTGAGATACCTTACCGGCTTCCAGTTCGAACCAGTGGACATAGAGGTTTTCGTATTGGTTTCCGGATTTTGTCCTAGCAATGACTTTGACTTCCAGAACGACGGTATCTCCGACCGAGATAGCGTTGAGTTCTTCAAATTTCGCTTCGCCCACAAATATTTGCGTCGCTGCTTCAACATACCTTCCGAATGATCTAGCACCGGATATTGGTTTGGGACTTACCGAGACCGGCAAAGACATTACAAAGTTCTCGTTGATCAGAGTGATGGCTTGATCTTTGTCTCCACTCATTAGGCTGGCCAGCAGTTTTCTAGCTACTGCAAGGTTTTTTTCTTTATTTTCGTTACAAATCTTCGTCATGCTAACTCCCTTATTTATTTTCATAAAAAAATATTTATTCGCAATAATTGATTTATTAGCATATACCATGCTATAACATATACATAGAGATAATTATAAAAAACTCGGAGCACCGCGACATGTCAGATAACGAACGAAACTTGAATACTGGGTCGACCTCACCTAACCCCAAATTCATCTCCCTCGACGAAGCGGCGGTCATGACAACCGGAACTAGGGTTACGTTCGTGCCCGGGATGCCAGCTGTGTTTTCTGAGTCCCTCAAGAACATTTGTTTTGTTAAAGGCGTGCCGCTAATCCGGGTTTTACATCCACACATGGGTATCGACAAGGCCACCGGCAAGGATCGACAAGCAAGACTTTACGAACTCACAAGCCAAACAGGCTTGCCGACAATGTTTCATAACCAAGAGCGGCCCAGAAACGTCTGGACTGAACAACTCGCATTGGCAGAGCGTATTGGCGCAGCGGGCACTCCCTCTTTGGTTCCCGATGATATGGAACTGCGCGCTGAAGTTTTCGGGCTCTGCGCTGTGGTACTGAGCGAAGACGGTATGATCTGGAATATGAGAAACCTGATCGACACCCCTCTAGGAAGAAAATACGGTTATAGCGAGGAGGCCTCCGCCGCGGCTCCGGCCAAAATCGCCGCGGTGATCAGTCTGATCGATCGCCGTCTCGAAACACAGGAACAGCGCGGCTCACGTTATCTCGTGGGCGATGCGCTCACTGCCGCAGACGTCTACTGGGCAACCATGAGCATCACCATATTACCGCCCCCGCCTGAAATCATGCCGTTGACCCGGCAAAACGAGCGGGCGCTAAAGTACTTTGCGCGTAATTCAAAAATCCCAGCAATTGCAGAGGCCCTCTCGAAAAGGATCGAGGACCATCAAAGGTATATTCTGACAACCTATTGCGAAACACCCGCCGTTTTAGGTGGAGACCCGCTGTGAAATTAATCCAAATGTGCACACAGATGAAGGTTGCACAACTTCAATCTTACATTTCAACCCATGGGAGAACATAGCTATGTATAAATACAAAAAAATAACCGGCTTTTCGCCATTCGCTCTCTGTGCCGCCATTACGGCAACGAGCACAAGTATGGTGGCCTTGCCCTCCTCTGCACAAATGGTTCTAGAGGAAGTCATCGTGACCGCCCGTAAACGGCAGGAGACTCTGCAGGAGGCACCACTGGCAGTGACAGCACTCAGTGGTGATCAATTGACCGCCGAGGGACTGCGCAACCTTTCTGATCTAGCAGGGATGGTACCAAATTTAGACGTGGCCACTGATGCACAAGCGCAGGTCTATATTCGCGGTGTCGGTGCCCGCAATCCCAGCATCAATTACGACTCTGGAGTCGGCATCTACGTCGACGGGGCGTACCTTTCGCGCATGCAGGGTAGTATCTTGGACAACGTAGATCTCGCCAGCGTTCAGGTTGTGCGTGGCCCTCAGGGTACCTTGTTCGGAAAAAACACTACCGGCGGTGCCATCATCTACACCACTAACCGGCCGGTGGATGAGTGGGAGGGCGAATTCGAAGCCCGTGTAGGCAACTTCGGACGAGAAGATTTTAAAGGCACCGTGAACGTGCCGCTGATAGAGGGCACCCTGAATTCCCGCTTTTCGGCCTGGTCTGTACATCGTGACGGCTACGTCGACAACGCTTGGGACGGCAGCGAGCGGAATGAGGAAGATCGCGTTGGCGGCCGCGGACAATTGCGCTGGCTCCCAACTGACACCGTAACGGTCGATCTGAACCTCAGCTACACAGAAACGGACCAAGCCGGGTATGGTCAAAATTGTAATCCCATTGACCAAGCCGGGGCCGGCTACCTGGCTGGAATGTTAGCCCCGGTTCTGATGATGACTACCGGTAAGACCTACGCACAGCATTGCGCGGATAACGGTGCACTGGGTATAGACACAGTAATAAACGACTACGTGACTCCAAATACCAAAGAGGAAATAGAGCAGGGTATTGCCACCGTGGAATGGGAACTCAGTAATAACATGAGCCTCAAAAGCATATCCACCTGGCGGGACATCCAAAGCGAAGGGCCTACTGACGTCGACGCGGTGGGTATACCGCTTCTCACCGCCGGCGCCTCTTATTCGTCGTTGCAGGGATTCCAGACCGATATTTTCAGTCAGGAGCTCCAGTTGACTGGCAGCACCTTAAACGAAAAACTGAGCTTCGCAGCAGGTCTGTATTACTTCGAGGAAAATGGCAAAGTAAATCTGGCCAGTGGGCAAGGACCCTTGAGTACGAATAATTTCCCCATGTTTCCGGGACCCTTCTTACTTTACAACTTTTCATTAATGGATGTCGAGTCGGATAACGAATCGATGGCGGCCTATGCTCAGTTTGACTGGGAGCTTGCGGACCAGTGGACCCTCAGTACCGGAATCCGATACACCGACGAAACCCGAGAGTTCCGGCGTACGCGATTGGTTCCTGACGCCTCTGTAGGGAATCCACCAGCAATGCAGGTGCAGCCAGGTAATTGGCTACTGCCCGGAGGTACTGAATCGTTCAATATTGCGCATGATTGGGTGCCGTCCAACAACCCACAAGACGACCAAACCCGCTCTGTGGAAAGCGATGACTGGACGCCGATGGTCAGCCTGGGCTACACCTTCGAGGCTATCGGCTGGGTAGAGACCGGCAGCGCCTACCTCACGTACTCAGAGGGCTTTTTGTCGGGTGGCGTATCGGATCAGCTCGACCCACTAAGCGGTCAGTTAGGGACTTTCAAACCAGAGAACGTGCAAAACTATGAACTGGGAATGAAATTGATTGGGTTGGACAGTACGCTATCCCTCAATACGGCACTGTTCTACATGGACTACACCGATCGCCAACTGTCCAGCGTGACTCTTGATCCCGCCACTTCCGCACCCGTGGCTGTGCCTATCAATGCTAAGGCCTCTTCGGTAATGGGGCTTGAGATCGAGACTGTCTGGCTGCCACAAGGCAACCTTGAGTTAACCGCCAACCTTACAGTCAACGATGGTAAGATCGACGAATTCGCCGACACGCAAATCTTGACTGCAGGTGCCGGCGCGCAGCTAGGACTGGATTGTGTTTCACTAGCTCCAGCAGCTCCATTGGATTTCTGCTCTATTGATCGCTCGGATGAAAACCTGCCGCGACTGCCGAAATACAGCTACACTCTGGGTGCCCGAATGATGTTCACACTTGGCGATGGCACGCTCACTCCTCAAATCTCCTACAGATATCGTGATTCCGTAGATTATTGTCAGGATAGGGGCAGCTGCGTCAGCGGAGCATACGAGCAGGACCGGGAAGATTTATCGGCCAGCCTCACCTGGAGCAACGAATCATGGCGTGTACGCTTATGGGGTAACAACCTCACCGATGATCGCTATATCGGCGGTGGCCAGTTTATTACCGACAACCTAGCCAACGTAGCGGGCCATTACAACGCACCGCGCACGTACGGAATGGATTTCGGTTACAGTTTCTGATATGGCCTTTTCTATCAACGTGAAACGAAGCCGTTTCACGTTGACTAACCAAGGGATAAAGGGTTTGAGCCGGATTGTGCCCAACCCAGAATGAGCAAGACTAAGCGAGAGCAAGCTTCGCGATGATGGATTATTTTGATATGGGCGGACTCACTACCGCGCTTAATCTCTTCTTCGCAAGGCTACCTCGACTGTTCCGATGGAATATCCCTTAGAACGGTCGAGGTAGGCCCTCGTCATCCCTCACATCGCCTCTGTCATGATTGATCATCCACTGTGCTATTTCATTGACGCCATCGATATGATCTTTTGTCGGACCCGCAATACCTATAAAACCATGCTGCAGGCCTTTGTAAAAACTGTGTTGAACTTCTATACCTTGCTCCCTAAGGCGATCGACGTACGCAATTCCTTCATCCCTTAACGGATCCTTTTCTGCCGTAATGATTAGTGTGGGTGGGAGCTTCGACAGATCCCTAACAGTTAATGGAGTGGCCAAGCTGTGCTTGGTTTCACCTGCTTTTATCAGCACACTGTCGCGGTAGTACATGTCCCAGAACCAAATCATCATGTTTCGTGTCAACCGCTGCCCCCTGGCATTTTCGCTGTAGGAGGGCGTAGCAGAATCGTAGTGATCGGTAACCGGATAAATCAAAATCTGCCCTTTAAGCAGTCCAGGTAATTTGTCTCGTGCTGCCAGAGCCGTGATAGCGGCAAGATTGCCGCCAGCGCTGTCACCTGCTAAATAGATCATGTCATTACGACCGCCGAAATCTTCAATATGATCATAGGTCCATTGCAAAGCTTGCATGCAATCGTGAGGCGCACAAGGGAAGGGGTGCTCCGGCGCCAACCGATAACCCACCGACACGACGATGCGTTCCGTTCTATGGCTAAGGTCCCTACACATGTCGTCGTAAGCGTCAATATCGCCTATAACAAAGCCGCCGCCATGGTAAAATAGCACTACTGAAAGCGGTTGCTTTGAGATAGGTTTGTACAGCCGTAGAGCGATATGACCATCATCGACTGGAATTTCCACGTCAGAGGTTTCTACGCTCGGACCGGTATTTTTTCGCCAGGCGTGTTTGGCCGTGAACGTGTACACGCGACGTAATACAAATATTTTAAGTCGATTAAAGATCACATATTCCCGCTTAGCCTACTCGAACGCCATGTACGTCCCAACCCGAGTCAAGCGGCGTTCCAGCTTCAGGTCAATTATGTCTGCGCCGCCACATTCGACCAGCAGGCAGCGGCAAATTTCTTTCTCACTCTCAGAGAGTCCGTCTATCCAGTCCAGCACCCTTTGAATGACCCATATCTCGTTACTGCCTACCGATTGCTGAATTGCTGTGCCGCGAATCTGCGTGTTGAAACTACCGATAATGGGTTCGTGATCTCTCGGTTTGTCGGAAAGTAGATCACCAGAGGATTTTTGCGTTTGCAATATTGCCCAGTTATTGAAGATATCCACCGATTGAAGGATAGTAGCACTATAAGTTTCGAGACAGAAATGCAGGAATGCCAATGTGCCCTCCGGAATCTCGTCATCAGCCAGATAAGCTTCAGGAATATCATGATGCTCGGGCGAGACGATTTCAGGCGTATTCATGTGCTCGGTCCAGCGAAATACCCGCGGGGCCTTTAGCTTCATGATATTGGAGGGCACCGGATCGCGGCCAAAGTGGCCAAATAAAGGGCCCATCAATATATGGTCTGCGATACTAGGCAGGCCGCCGAATAAGTAGGGATATTTCCGGAAATGCTCTTCCAGAATTTTCAAGGCATCGAGATAGAGCACATCAAATAGCGGCCTCACATCAGGTGTATCTGCAAAAATAGATGTTCTAAACCCATTCATCCTCTCAGCGATCACCTCACCGAAATGGGCAAGTTCTTTATCACTTCCATGAGGCGAAAACGAACGCCCGAATTCCCGACCGACGAAGTCGTAATTATCGTCCTTATAATTCCAGCGATAGTGCCAGGCAGAGCGTCCCAGTGTGGCATCAATCATAAATTCGAACAGGCGTGCAACCATTTGTTGGCGAATGCCCGGTGGATAAGCAGAGGGCTCAGGAAACTGCTGTTCCAACGCATCAAATATCGCGATGCTGTCCTGTATCACCTGCCCGTCGGGTGTCTCGATCTGGGGAATGCGGTGATTGTCGCTAGTTTTGCGTACGTAATCGCGAAACCGCGGCGTGCCTGGTACACGCTCAACGAACGGAATTCCTTTTTTTCTGAGATAACTACGCGGCCTGGCCGTTGCGTAGGACGCATATGAGCCATAGAGCGTGTAGGCTGAATTATTTGGTTTCTGGCTCATTGTTACTCCTCTTTTGGCCTACCTATTGTGCCGCTTAAACTATTAGCATACACTACGCTATTATATTTAGGCAATCCACATGCTGCTGATTATTCAAATTTACCAACACCCTGCTCAATACACACAGAGCAATTGGAGAGGAAAACATAATGTGGCTGTTGAAGAAATTTTTCATTCGATGCTTGAGTAAACTTATCGGTTTTATATTGGGACGAATGGACCTTTCCAAGCCGGAACTGCTCAGCGGCCCAGGTAGCTTGCTAAAGCTACCTGCACTTATTCAATCAAAGGGAGTTCGCCGCGTATTACTGGTATCTGACAAAGGCATTACCAGTATCGGCTTGATCGATCCGTTGGTGGAAGCATTGGACAAAGCCGGTATCAACTGTACAGTATTCGACGATGTACAACCCAATCCGACGATCGCAAACATTGAGTCGGGCGTTAAGGTTTACCTGGCGAACCAGTGCGAGGGTATCATCGCCTTCGGCGGCGGCTCGCCCATGGACTGTGCAAAGGTAATCAACGCAAGAATAGGCAACCCAAAGAAGACCGTGATTGAGATGCAAGGTGGCATGAAAATTGCCGGGCCGCTATCTCCATTGTTCGCGGTACCCACCACGGCAGGCACTGGGTCGGAATGCTCACTCGGAGCGATGGTGAGCGACCCAAAAAGTCACGAGAAATTCGGTGTCGCCAGTCCGTATATAATTCCGGCCTACGCTGTGCTGGATGCGGAACTCATGATTGGACTGCCACCACACATCACTTCGTCCACTGGCATGGATGCTCTCACTCACGCGGTGGAATCCTTCATTGGCAATTGGGCGTCCGATTACACCAACCTCCACGCCGAAAAGGCCGTAGAAATTATCCTTCGAGACCTCGAAGCGACTTATCGCGATGGAACGGATGTAGTGCGCCGCCAAAACCTAGCTATGGCCTCACACCACGCAGGCCTAGCCTTCACCCGAGCAATGGTCGGCTACGTTCATGCCATATCTCATAATCTCGGCGGTCTGTACAGCGTACCGCATGGTCTGGCTAATGCTGTTATTTTACCCTATATACTCGATTTTTGTCGGCAAGACTGTGAGGCGCAGTTAGCCAAATTGGCTGTCATAGGCGGTATCGGCCGCGATAATGAGCCCACCGAAACCTTGTCTATGCGTTTTATAGAAAAGGTGCGGGAGATGAACCGGAATATGGATATCCCCACTGGTATCGCGCAATTGCAGGCATCGGATATACCCAACTTGACTAAGCGTGCCCTCGCAGAAGCTCACCCGCAGTATCCGGTACCTCGGCTGATGAAGCAATCTCAATGTGAGGCGATACTCAGAAAATTGCTGGTCGACTAGGGTTACGCTTCTATTCATTGTGGCTCGAAAATCCCAAAGCGCATCTCAAAATTCGTTTTCCAGTTAAGTACCGATAACGCTCAAAACAACGTGAATTAATCAACTCTGTAACCGTTTGAAAATTTTACTTTGACAGGATTAAGATTTATGAGTTTTTTTGAAACATCAATCTCTATATGTGGCCCATTCCGCCAACCGCGACAAATGTTGGAAGAACAAACCTACGAAGGTCATGTGTCGATTCACGATAGCAGCATGGCCAATAATTTAGGTTTTGACGGTGCACCGATCGAAGGCCCAGCGCACTTCAGCCAATTTGATCCGCTGATGTTTAAATTGTTTGGCCAAGCCTGGTTTGAAACAGGATGCATCAGCGCTCACTACCAAAACATGGTGGTAGAAGGGGAGGAAGTTCGTGCGTTCGCCACACTCAACAACGACCAAAAAAGTGCCATTATTAGAGCGGAGAAAAGGGATGGCACACCGGTGCTAACTGGTTCGGCAAGCATCGGCCCCGATCACCTTCCCACGACGTTGGATATTCGTCGCGCGAAGCTTCGCCCTTCAGAACAACTGGTGATCCTAGCCGACCAAAAAGTGGGTATGAAAGGCAAACAACCCGAACACGTCATTATGGATTTTGATCAGCACATGGGGGATCTCTATCCGTTCTCGCTGAAGCAAAAAACTGAAAAAATCACCGAACCCTCGCCCTGGTATACTAAAGAAGGTGGCAGGAGATCGCCATGGGGAAAAGCGATTATTCCGTATGAGATGATCAGTGTACTGACCGAATACACAGCACGCGAAGCAGAATTTCCGCGCAAAGGCCCTGCGGTAGGTTTGTTTGCCGATCAAGAAATAAAACTGATCAAAGGTCCACTTTTCGTTAATCATCCGTATCGTTTGGAGCGTGAAATTTGCCAGCTAAGCGAAAGTCGTCGCGTGGAGTCTAGTTGGTCGCTAACCAGAGTGTACGACGAGAAAACTAATGAACTGGTGGCGGAATGCATTTTGAATCATTCTCTTTTGAAAGCTTCTTATAAAGACTACGAGGCCGACGCTAAAGCCTTATGCAAAAAATTGGATGCTTAAGGCTACTCTAACGAATGCAGTATGCTGCAACAACACCTCAGCGATTGATTATTGCGAGACAAGTATTGGGAACGAGTTACAGCGAACTAAATTAGTAAATCAACAACTCACGGCAAATGCCTTATCAGCAAGTAGGACCCTATGATATCAACACCAATTCATTGCAGTCCGAAAATCCAAAGCACATCACAAAATGCGCTTTGGATCGAGCTGACGCTGGCGGGCTACTGAGGGTCAGCGACTTTCAGTAGCTGTTTGCCCTCGTTGGCACCCGTATACAAGCGCTGCAGGGTCGCGGGAATATTCTCAAAACCTTTCTGAACGTCTTCCCGCCAGATGATTTCCCCCGCCTTCACCCATCCGCTCAGCTCTTTCATAGCCTTTCCCGCTTGCGCCATGTAATCCATCATAACGAAGCCCTGTATGCGCAAGCGTCGGGAGATTACCAAATTCAGGTTATTTGGACCGGGTGGTGGGGTCGCGTCGTTATAGTTCGAGATACAGCCACATAGGACAATGCGACCATATTCCGCCATGTGGTTCAGGGCGGTCTGTAGTGTATCGCCCCCAACATTGTCGAAAAATACGTCCACACCCTGTGGGCACAGCTCCCGCAGGCGGCTGTCCAGATCTTCTGACTTGTAATCTATCACTTCGTCAAGCTTGCAATCGTCCTTTAACCAGGCGCACTTCTGCGGGCCACCGGCAATGCCGATTACTTTACAGCCTTTGATTCTGGCGATCTGCGCCACAACGCTGCCGGTGGCACCGGCGGCACCGGAAACTAACACAGTCTCGCCCGGTTGCGGCTGGCTTACCTCGAGTAAACCAAAGTAGGCGGTCAGGCTGGTGCCGCCGAAAACACCTAGGGCAAGATTGGGAGACGTACCCTCGCGCAGTGCTCTCGGTGATGATGCAGCCGAGGGATCACCGACACTGTATTCCTGCCAATTTGCCATGCACTGCACCAGCGTACCTTCAGGTAGTTGGGGGTTATCCGAGCGGATAACCTGACACACGCCGGGAGCGCGCATGGGTTCGCCAATTCCGACCGGAGGCAGGTAACTGGGCACATCATCGAGCCAGCCGCGCATGGCGGGCTCGAAACTGAGCATCAATGTTTTGAGCAGGACCTGGCCCGCCGCCAAGTCAGGTTCCGGCAGCGGCGACTCTACCAATTTAAAATGTTCCGGTCCCACTAAACTCAAAGGGCGTTCTTTCAGTAACCACTGTCTGTTCGTTGTACTCACTTGTCTCTCCTTTTCACTATTGTATTATCGATATCGCTTTGGTGGCCGCTTAGTAGAGCACTCGCAGACAACCATCCAACCGACCCGATTATTATATTGACATATGCAGTGCTACTATTCTAGTATATTGATCAGATAATTATTCTTTTCAGTGGAGATTCTTGCGTACACATCAAAAAGACAAACAATCAAGCGGTGAACATGACAAACACCCTATCCAGGAAACTAGCCCTCGTTGCACTTGCCTTGCTGATAGTAATCGCTGTTGCCTACCTGAATCACATATCCCTGTTATTCTGGGCGGGCACCAGTGGTGCCCTTGGCTTTATCTCAAAGCTACAAGAACCCATACTACCCAATCACGAAGTGCGCTGGCAGACCTCGCCACCGGAATGCGAAACCACCAAACAACGCCCACCTAATATGAATCAAAATAGTGGAGAAGTATAAATGACTGTGACCAAATGCACCTGGCTCGTAATATCGGTTATCTATGTCGGATTCTTCAGCTGGTACACCTCTTTCAAGGGGCCACTTAGCCAACAAGAAATCGACCATTATCTCGGGAAACTAACCGCAACGCCCGAGGAACTTGCCAGTTTTCGCAGGTTTATGGAGGATGATGACGGGGATGATTTTGTCATGATCAACATCGTGGAAATGTACGATACGCCCTTGCATATTAAAGGGGTGGAACCGGGTGAAACCACCGCTGAGGTACTGGCCAAGTACATGGAATATATGTTCCCGGCCATGCTCTCCAGAGCCAGCCATCCCGTATTTCAAGGCCAGTCCGTATCCCCGCGAGTAATGGATATCATGAATGCAGTAGGCATGGAGACTTGGAGCGGTGCCGCTGGTGTTCGTTACCGCAGTCGACGCGACATGATCGAAATCTCGACCAATCCTATGTTTACCGGAAGATACGAATTCAAGGTAGCCGCGCTGGCTAAGACCATCGCGTTCCCCGTTGCCCCATTCAATTATCTTGGCGATCCCAGGCTAGTGCTGGCTCTACTACTAGGCTTTGTGGGCTGCGCGGTAAGTTGGTGGCGAGCCCGTGCAGCACTGTCATCACGTTGACCACGCTGCAGCGACCGGCCGCTACGCTATGATGTCGGAGATCGACTACTGGCAGCCTTCTGCCACCAGTGCGAGCGCGGTAACCCTGCCGATACCAGAGACCAGACCAGTGACTACCGCAACTTTTTTGTCTAGGTTGCTCAATTCGGCACCCCTTTATCCATTAACTATGTTGAATAGAGCCGTTGACTTACAATTTCATATTATGGCACGATATATGCTAAATAATTTCACTAAAGGCGCATCATGAAAAAAGTCCTTATCGCTTTGCTACTGGTTACAAGCGCCACTGCAATCGGCTGGCAAAATCGCGTAAATGTTTTGGTCTGGGCCATGCCCAAGCTGACGGCGCTGACTTCGCCCGTGGCGCCGAATCGGCCGGTGAAGTGGTCTGCGGGCCCCGACGCTGCCGTACTCCCTGCAGAGCAACGCCCCCCCAACATCATTCTGATCATGACAGACGATATGGGTTTTAACGATATTTCTCTTTATAACGGCGGTGCCGCGGACGGTAGCCTGATGACCCCCAATATCGATGCGTTGGCGGCGGAAGGCGTCCGGTTTGACAACGGTTACTCGGGTAACGCTGTCTGTGCGCCATCCCGTGCCATTTCCATGACAGGTCGTTACAACACCCGCTTTGGTTACGAGTTCACCCCTTTCCCCAAAATCGGCGTCACCATAATCCAATGGATGCTTGATCAAAATCCAGGGCCCTTACCGGCCTTCATCGACGCCGAAAAAGCTGATGCCATGCCTGGAGTCTACGAGGCAGGCATGCCCGCAAGCGAGATCACCGTCGCCGAGCTGCTGCAGGGTCACGGCTACTATACGGCGCATATCGGTAAATGGCATCTCGGCTCGGAAGGCGATATGGCACCCAATAAGCAGGGTTTCGACGAGAGCCTTGAACTCAGCGGTCTGCTATATTTACCCGAGGCCCATCCCGATGTGGTCAACCAGAAATTTCCGCACGATGGCACTGATCGCATGGTGTGGGCCGCCGGAAAATTCTCCGCTCGCTTCAACGGTAGCGAGGAGTTCGCACCAGCGAAATACCTGACAGACTACTACACTGACGAGGCCGTTAAGGTCATCGAGTCCAACCGAAATCGCCCCTTCTTCCTCTACCTTGCACACTGGGGTCCGCACAACCCGCTGCAGGCTAGCAGAGAAGATTATGAAGCGCTGGCGCATATTGAAGAGCACGGCCTGCGGGTGTATGCCGCTATGCTGCGTTCGCTCGATCGCAGCGTTGCCAGAGTTACTCAGGCCCTGGCTGACAACGGGCTTACGGATAACACTCTGATTCTGTTCACTAGCGACAACGGTGGCGCCAGCATCATCGAGCAACCCGACATCAATGCACCCTATCGCGGCTGGAAGCTGACCCACTTCGAGGGCGGACTGCATGTGCCATTTATCGCCAAATGGCCCGCCAAGTTACCCGCGGGTAAGACCTATCAGCAGGCGGTGCATCACATGGACCTGATGCCGACAATTGTGGCTGCCGCGAATGTCGCGCTGCCGACGGACCGCAAGATTGACGGGGTAGATCTGACACCGTTTATTCTGGGCGAGCGCGGCGAGCCCCCCCACCGCACCCTGTTCTGGCGTGAGGGTCATCAACAATCGGTTCTGCATGAGGGGTGGAAGCTGATTCGCGCCAATCAGCCGGATAAATCGGCGGGAACGCCACAAAAGAAATTTCTGTTTCATCTCGCTACGGACCCTACTGAGCAAGAAAACCTGGCCGAACAACGCCCCGACAAAGTTGCAGAACTCGAAACTCTGCTGGCTGCGCATAATGCAGAGCAGGTAGATCCTATCTGGCCATCAATTACTGACGGGGCTGTGATGATAGACAAGCACGGCGGCCAGCCCTACAGGCCCGGCGATGATTATCTCTATTGGCCCAACTGAGTGATAAATATGACAAATGGAACGCAGCGTGTAGATATACTCATTGTGGGTGCCGGCCTGACGGGCATCGGTCTAGCGCGACACTTGCAGCGTGAATGCCCGCAGGATAGCTTTGCATTGTTGGAAAGTCGTAGCGCTATCGGCGGCACTTGGGATCTTTTTCGCTACCCCGGTGTTCGATCAGACAGCGACATGTACACGTTTAGCTATGGATCCAAACCCTGGCTGGCTAAACAATCACTGGGCGATGGAACCCGAATACGCAACTACATTACCGAAGCAGCCGCAGAGGCTGGTGTGGATAAACATATTCGGTTTCAGCACAAGGTGGTCAGCGCGAGATGGTCATCAGACGATGCCTGCTGGACGGTTACGGCATTGCGAACAGACTCTAACGAGACCGTTTACTTTAGTTGTAATTTTCTAATGATGTGCTGCGGGTACTACGATTACGAAAACGGTTATGCACCCAACTTTTCCGGTACCGACCGCTTTTCTGGGCAAGTTATTCACGCCCAGCACTGGCCTGAAGGTCTCGATTTCGCTAACAAACGCGTGGTCGTCATTGGCAGCGGTGCCACCGCAGTAACACTTATTCCAGAACTGGCGAAACAGGCCAAACATACGGTCATGCTGCAGCGCTCGCCTACTTATATCCATTCGCATCCGGTCGAAGATTCCTGGGCGGTAACTCTGCGCAAGTTCTTACCTAACACCTGGGCATTCCGAATCACCCGCTGGAAACAGGTGGCTGCCCAGATGTTTGGGTATCAATTGGCACGCAGATTTCCCAAGCTTGCCCGAAACTCGCTGTTGCAGCAGGCGCGTGATGCATTGGGCGCCGATTACGATATCGAAAAACACTTTACGCCCAAATATAACCCCTGGGACCAACGGGTGTGTGCCGTTCCGGAAAACGACCTGTTCAATGCTATTCGCGAACAGCGCGCCGAAGTCGTGACTGATAAGATTACCAACTTCACCGAAACCGGTATTCAGTTGGAATCAGGGAACGCCCTGGAGGCGGATATCATCGTACTCGCGACGGGCCTGAACATGAAGTATCTCGGTGGTGCCTCGGTGACCGTTGATGGCCAGGATATCGATCTGTCATCCCATTTTGTTTATCGAGGTATCATGCTGTCAGACTTGCCCAATCTGGGCCAAGTGTTTGGCTATGTCAATTCTTCCTGGACGCTAAAGGCAGAACTGATCAGCAAGTATGTGTGCCGCCTCCGAAACCATATGCATCGTACTGGGAAGCGGATAGCCACACCAAGAGCAGATGCAAACGCCATGCAGGCTTCACCGTTTCTCGACCTCTCCTCGGGCTACGTCAACCGTGGAATGGATTCATTTCCCAAACAAGGCGATTCATCGCTTTGGCGTGTTTATCAGAATTATTATCTGGATTTCTTTAACTTACGGATTCGCCCAATTCGTGACAAGGTACTGGAACTTAAATAGAGCTTTGGGAATCAATGACAGAGGAACTGCCCCCCATGTCTGATCAAGAAAACACCAACTCGGTACAGCTACCCGAATTAGTGATATATCCGGATGAGTACGAGTTGATTGGCTCAAAAAACTCCTTCTTCTCTGCAAAGGCGCGCGCCTGCCTACAATACAAGCGCCTACCCTATGTCGAAGTGACCGCCAATATTGAATCCATTATGCGTGCCAAACAGCTTACCGGAGCGCATATATACCCAGTGGTCATGTGTCCCGACGGATCGGTACTGCGCGATAGCTGCGATATTGTCGAGGCGTTGGAAAAACGCCACCCGGCACGGCCGGTCATCCCTGCGGACCCGCTGCTACATCTGGTCGCGCTGATCACTGAAATGGTAGCGGACTGCTTTATTCTGGAAGGCGCAATGACGACCCGCTGGTGCCATGACCGAAACGCCGAGTGGGCCAAGCAGCTGTTCAGCCAGGTTGCCAGCGAACGCGTGAAGGATGCCGAGTTGCGCCAGCGTGGCATAGACAACGGCGCTCGCATTGGCGCGTCTATTCGCAAACGATTTGCCGCGCTGGCCGGTACCGACTATGACCCACAATGGCACGTGAGCGCTACACGAGACATTCTGTCTCGGCTCGATACGCATCTTACAACGACCCCCTTCCTGCTTGGCGATCGACCCTCCCTGGCAGATCTCGGATTACTGAACGCCATGTACGGACATCTGTATCGCGACCCCGGTGAACTGAGTGACTATATGCATTGGGAATGTATAAGCCTGTCTCTCTGGACAGAGCACCTGTTGGCGGCCGCAGGGGAATCGGACCGAGGCGCCCTGCATCTCACGCCGACAATGGAGCACGTTCTTGCCGGCTTCGGCCAGTGGTATGGCGAGCGCGCGTCAACTCTGATGCAACAGGCAGATCTGCGCTTGCGCGATCGGCACGATGGGGAAATCATTGGAATCGGTTCGGCGGTACCCGATTATACAGCTTGGCGGTGCCAGCGTTTGCGGGATTTCTACCTACAATTGGATAAACAGTATTTGTCCGAGGCTAAACGCTTGCTGGAATTATCAGGCCTGCTGGAGGTCTGCCATTTCCACGCCAGTTGGCGGGCGGAAAAGCAAGGGCAAGAGCTGGTGATTGTGAAGGGCCGCTAAAACCGCCCAGGGCTTTATAGCGCCTCGAAATTCATCTCGGCATACTTTTCAAGGCGCTCTACCAATCGCCCATCAAACACGGTGGCGGTGGTCCAGAAGCCGCCTGCCTTTTCAGCATTGGAAATATCCAAAGCGAGAGAGACAGCTGCTTGACTCAACATCTTTGCTGTACTGGCATATCCCGGATCACCGTCACCGCTTATCTTGACCGCTACTTTTTTACCACCAATGGTAGTCCCGAAAAACCGTAATTCAAACGACCCCTCGGCTTGCTCTTTCGCGGAAGGTCCCTCTCCAGGCTTGGGAAGCACCCTATTTTCTAGCAACCGGATGAGCCATGGAAAGCGCAGAGCAAACTTACCTATAAGCCCCGTCACCACCAGTGCTTTCGCTCCAAATGCACCGGCAAATCCGCTGCCGGTGACTATTGCTTCGTTATAACAAAATTTTTCGTGATAGGGTGCAATTGCATTGGAGCGCAACACCATCCTTTCATTAATTGGCGCCATAGGAAAAGGGCCGACCCAGCACTGCGTATCCATATCTTTCTCTGCTCGTTTGATACTTCTCTGCCCACTGTTCCTGGCTGTATCTGCAGGGCAACTTGAATAGGAGTCTGCCATGGTTTTCTGTAGTTCAGGATCTTTTGCCTCCTCCTTCCAAAGGTTTAGCAGACTGGCTATTGTTCCACCCGACATGCCACCCTTCAAAATCTGAACGCGCATGCGAACGTCCGAGCAGGTTTCACCGCATTCTCTTGCAGAATGCTGTTGCAGGAACCAAGTACCCATATCAGAGGGTATAGAATCAAAACCACAGCTATGGACGATACGGGCACCGCTGTCCTTGGCCGCACCTTCGTATCGTCTTATCATCTCGCAAATCCACTGCGGCTCCCCGGTCAAATCGCAATAATCCGTGCCGGTCTCGACACACACTTTCACCAGAGGAGAGCCGTATAGTGCATAGGGGCCCACCGTTGAAACAATGACTCGGCTGCGTGCACACAAGCTGTGCAGATCTGCCTCTGACTCTGCATCGGCGACAACCACCGGTAGAAGTTCTGCGTCTTCTCCTAATGTTTTTTTCAGTTCGTTTAGTTTGAGCTCTGAACGACCACCTATACCCCATTTCACCCGTTCGTCGGTGCAAGCGCCACCCTCCCCGTCCACGCCATATTGTGCGGCGAGGTACTGACACACCAATTTTCCGACAAAACTGGTGGCACCAAAGACAACAATATCCAGAATTTTCTCGGGAGAATTTTCCGTGTTCATAGATAAACCCACAGTAGATAGTGAAATAGATCGTTTTCAGGTTTATGACTCATGCAGACGCTCCCGCCGCTTTCTGTCTTTTGGCCTTATCTAATTTCAACACCTTGGTCGCGAGCTTGCGAAATAGGACAGGGGCCAGGCGCATTGCCCAGTCCACCAGGTAGGCATCAAACCCAACCAGAACACGCATCTTGTTTTTCTTTATGCCCTTGATGATCGCATTTGCGACCTTTTTTGGCGTGTTAAACGCCTGCTTAGTAAATTCAGCGTGGGCGTCTTCTTGATTCATGCCTGTCTGTTCGTGTATCGATGGATCTATTCTTGCATCGCGTAAGATCGCGGTTTTAATCATACCTGGATGAATTGAAGTAACGCTGACGCCGCACTCCTCTACATCCAACTCCGTACGCAGAGCTTCACTAAACGCTCTAATGGCAAATTTGCTCGCCGCATACGACCCCGTATTGGCAGGCGCCATCATGCCAAACATACTAGAGACATTGCAGATATGCCCTTCGCCTGACTGCTTGAGATAGGGCAAAAAAGCCATGCTACCATACACCATACCCCAAAAATTGATATTCATTATCCATTCAAAATCTTCAATGCTGGTGTTTTGCAGGCTGCCGCGAACCATGACGCCGGCATTGTTTATAACGATATTTACTGTACCGAAGTTGTCAGCGACTTCACTGGCGTAGTTTTCGAAAGCCTCTCTATCTGTAACATCCAGTAATTTGGCCTGCACCTTCGCACCGGTGGCTTCGATAGCAAGCCGTGTCTCCTCAAGGTTCGACTCATTAATGTCCGATATTGCCAGCAAGCAACCCTCATACGCCAATGCAAGCGCTGTGGCACGACCTATGCCGGAGCCAGCGCCCGTGACAACAGCGATCTTTTGCTTGAGATTTTTCATCTAACTCCCCTTAATGAGTCTATCTCATAATCCCAGTCTGAGTGATACGACGGAGCATTCAGTTCGGTGATACCTTCGCTGCTTCAGATGCCAGCGTGTGCTAATTCTTTTTGTCATGTAACCAGTAGCCTTTCACAGCCGGTACCTTTCAATGCGGCATCCACTGACTTGCGGCAGTCGGCATCCAATGCTGTGTATTGTTCGTTTATCCAGCGCAGGCACTTCGCTTGATACGGGAAAGTCTTCTGCGTCCAGACTGTGCCATCAATTTTCGTTTCCCATTCGCCCTCACCGGCGGCTACCGCTGCAGCATTGCATAGCATCGCGGGCACATAAACACGACCCATTTCCCTGAGCAGTTCACGTAGCGTTTCTGGCAAGTCGCTTATATTGTTCCATGCGTCCTCGCTGGGCTCAAGACCACTTTGATCCTCCATCAAATCCACCCATTCCACCGTGCGCGGCGAAATCTCATGGGCGATAGCTCTCGGCGTGGGGTCAAAGCCCACCAATTGGCTCAGTTGCCCGTAAACAGCGAAATCCCCTGCTCCCGGCCGATGCCCCAAAATAAAAGGCTGCTTGGCCAGATGGGCCTCCATTACTCCAAGAAACCGCCGATAACTGCGGTCAATAACAGGAGCGGTTTTTTCGTTGGACCCAACCACGTATAAGCGGTCTATCTGACGCTTGGCAAAATCTTCTTTTACTCGCTGGTGCTCCTGGGTTTCCAGACAGATATTGCGACAAAGCGGCAATCGGGTGCTGGCATTATCCGCGCTCTGGGCTGAGTGCCAGCGATAGTGAAACATATACTTGGTGCACCACTCGTCGCCAAAATCTTCGATTAGATAATCCAGGAAAGCTATTGCTGGATCGCTCGGCAGTACCGAGCGCTCGGCATAGATGGCCTCAAGATTGCGGATAATCGGCGTGGAGTCACAGCGCGCGACGTCGCCACCAGACAGATGTGGCATCACTACAACAGGCAGCAGTAACGGTTTTGGCTTAGCCATGCCCATGTTATCAAGTGTCGAACCTGCATCCCCCCAGACCAAACTGTAAGGAATCTGCCGGTAACGCATAACAGCCAACATTTTTTTTGTATAGGGGGATCCGGTGTCACCCAAGATTCGAATACGCTCAACATTTATCATAAACTGGTCCTCGTCCGAATGAGGCTGGTTTCCGATACTGGCTCGATCACGATCACGCGCACTATCCCCGCAGTGCTTTCCACATGGCGCGCACACCCACGGCAATCGGCCTTAGGGATTTTGTACTGCCAGCTTGAATGGATCATACGGCTTTACCCAATAACCTGCGGAACGCTCCGCATCCATTGCCTTGTTCCGAAAGGGAACGCCAGAAAGTCGAGCGCGCGCAGTAAACACGACGTCGAAAGCATCGACTGAGGGGTAGTGGCCAAACCCATATTTATCGTGCTGGCGTTGCTCTGGGCCCAGCACAACCTTTTCTACATCTCCCACAGCGGCAATTTCTGCCCCCATTCTGCCAAGAACCTGCATCGCTGTTTCGCTGTATTGCTTTTCGAGTTCCTCGGCGTCTTCTTCACCTGCAGTGTCATCCAAATTTTTCTTCAGTGCCATAAAGTTAAGCAAGACCATTTCGCCACGGTAACTACCGGTAAAAATTTCTTTCCAACGATCAACATAATATGGATCTTCAGGAATGGCTTCTTCGATCGAAACTCTATCTTCAATGTTGACGCTGTCGTTGTTCCGATCCCGGCTCAGCATCCAGTTGGCTAACATACGCTGCTCATATCCGGGAGCAAAAAGTGAAAGATCGTATCGGGACAACTCCTGATTCGCGTCGATGCGCTTCAGGAAATCCTGATAGTTATCATCCCTGGAGAAGCTTACCACCACCACTTCATCCCACTCGCCCATATCTACACCGGCCAACTGCACCGGATCGTAGCCGGCAAATTCAATGCTGCCGCCGTCAAAAAGCAAGTTCTGCGGCGCCGGAATCCACTCCGCCCCTTCTACATAATCCAAAAACAGGCCTACCGTGCGTGCCGGTAGCAGACTGCTGCGAACCAAATAAGCAAGGGCCAACAAAATCAACAATCCGAGAAGCAGCCGAATTGCCCAGGTTTTCAACTTTGTGTTCATTTAGCCCCCAACCTAGCAACAGCCTGTTGAGCCAATTCCAAGGATCTGTCAATAGCCTTTGGCAATCCACCCAGGTCAACACCATCCGTACTCTTCTGGCCTGCCATATAACGAGCGTACACGCCGTGGATGATTCCCGCTCTCTTCCAATAATTGAACCCTCGGTAATAATCCAGCTTATCCAGTATCCGCCCGGTACGTTCGGCATAGCGAGCCGCTAGGGCACTTCGAGGCGGAAATCCGGGAAGCGAGGTAGACATTTCGGGGTCGGCATCGACATCGGCCTGGCTTTCCGGAAACATATTTAAGGTGTAGCCCAGGTCTGCCAGTGGGTCACCGAGACTGGCTAGCTCCCAATCCACCACGGCCGCAACAGTGGAATTCACGTTGACTAGGCAATTGTGGAAGCCATAGTCGCCATGCACTATGCGCGCCATGCCTTGCTCCGGGATATTGTCGACAAAGTAGTGGTGCAGGTCATGAGCTCGCACATCATCGTACTGCGCGGGCTCTATCGAAGCTGTCCAGGAGCGATACCAGGTCTTCAACTGCCGTGCCACATAGCCTTCTTTTTTACCTAACTCGCCCAAACCAATTTTATCCGGATTTAATACGTGCAAGTCAGCAAGTGTGTCGATAAGGGAGTGTGCCAAGGTGACACGTTGATCCTCCGGCACCCAGTCTAAGGTTTGCTGGGCATTGTGCAAAGGACGACCTTCGACATGACCCATGACATAGAACCAAGCGCCGGTCACCTCATTGCTCTCGCAAAAGCTATAGGCTGCAGGAACTGGAAAGCCGGTGGCACCTAAGGAGGATATCAGTGCCCACTCACGGCTCATATCGTGGGCTTTGGGCAACAACTCTCCCTGCGGCGGTCGGCGAATGACCGCCAACTTCCCGGCTTGATCCTTCAGTCGATAGGTCAAGTTGGAGTGACCACCCTCCTGACGCTCCCACTCAAAGGGCGGGGTCAGCTCGGGTACGTTCTCCGCAACCCACTGCTCTACCGCCGAAATATCGTAGCCTTCGGCTGTTCGCTCACTCATCTTCCACCCCTTACCAAAGAGCGGCTGTGACTGCATAACATCTCAAAGTTGAACCGGATCAAACTGGAATCTGACATCATTATCTCCATTAATAGTCGATCTAACTGCCACCGGGCGAATGTACTGACGACCTAGGAGTATGCCGCAGCTTCCAGGTCTGTTTTCGGGCATTGTTTGGAGGCGTATTGTTTTAGCATAGGGTACGCCATTTTAATCGGAGAGTCCAGCACACATGATACAGTCCCGGAAAATTAAGTAGCTATGCAAGACCTGAGGCTTGAATTATATTGACACTAGTACTGCTATTAAGTATGCTGACATTTCTACTTCACGCACTTGGAGCCACCCATGAGAACTAGGTTGACCGAATTACTGGGTATTGAAACCCCTATTATTTGCGGCGGAATGATGCGAGTCGGCACGGCAGACCTCGCTGCTGCAGTATCTAATGCAGGCGCCCTGGGCGTTATGACAGCTCTCTCCCAACCCACACTCGAGGGATTAGAATCCGAGATCGCTCGCTGCGCTTCGTTGACTGATAAACCATTTGCCGTAAACCTCACCGTCGGCGTTGTAGCCACCGAAATCAATTACGACGATATACTCGACGTAATCATCAATAGCGGTGTCAAGATACTGGAAACGGCGGGACGCAGCCCGGAACCGTTTATGGACCGGTTAAAGGCTGCGGGTATCAAGGTAATTCACAAGTGTGTCACCGTGCGTCATGCACTCTCCGCTGAACGCATTGGCGTTGATGTTGTCAGTATCGATGGTTTTGAGTGTGCCGGCCACCCAGGAGAGCAAGATGTGGGCGGCTTGGTGCTGTTTCCGGCTACCACCCAGGCACTGGAGATTCCAGTTGTCGCCTCAGGTGGCATCGCCGATGGCCGCGGCCTTGTTGCCGCACTCGCGTTGGGGTGCGAAGGTATCAACATGGGCTCCCGGTTTCTGGTGACACAGGAAGCGCCAATCCATGATGCGATCAAACAAAAGTTTGTGCATATGGATGAAAATCAGACCCGCCTAATTTTCCGAAGCTATCGCAACACCGCACGGGTATATCGCAATTCCATCGCAGATCAGGTAGCGGAAATCGAGGCACGGGGAGGCGAGTTTGCCGAGGTGCATTCTCTGGTATCCGGAGGCAATCAGGACAAGGCATGGCAAACCGGCGACATTGATGCAGGGATGGTAACAGTAGGGATGTGCGGTGGTCTGATCAATGACATTCCCACCTGCCAGCAGTTGGTACAGACAATAGTGAGCGATGCAGAGCAGATCGTCACAGGTCGATTGGTTTCTGTTGTTGCAAACACCGAAGTCACGCGGACCACTGCTGCATGAAATCTCGGCGCGCAATAGACACCTCACAAAATCGCTAGAATTCTGGTTTATAGCCTGTCATTATGTCGAGCAGTGAATTGTCAAATCAGGAGATCAAGCCTTGCTTAGATCAGAACAAACAGGAGATCAAGCTTTGCTTGGACCAGAACAAACAGTAGCAAAAGACGGCCGTGTAGTACGCGGTGAACGCATGAAACTCGCTATTATCAAAACAACCATGACGATGGTCAAAGAAGGCAACCTAATACCTAGTGCGCAGCAGATATCCGCGCGGGCCGGCGTCGCTGTTCGCTCGGTCTTCCGCCACTTTGATGATATGGAAAACCTGCATGTCGCCTTTGATCAACTGCTTCAGGAGGAAGTCGAAAAGGAGTTTCCGAAGGAAAGCCTATTGTTTGAGTGTAAGACTCCCCTATCAGAGCGTATAACCTGCGTAATCGAGATTCGAACCTCTTTGTGGGAGTTAAACGAAAACGTCATCCTATCAGCTCACGCTCAGTTTTGGAATTCCAAAGCACTTCGCAAGAACTATGCGCGCCACCAAAGCAATCAGCGTAAGCAACTAGACGAGTGGCTCCCCGAACTGAAAGAACTTGATCGCACCTCGCGTGAATTGGCAAATGCTAGCGTCTCGTTCGAGATGTGGAATCGTCTGCGCCGCCATCAGGGTTTGGGCAAAGCACAGGCCACCAATGTAGTAACGAGCATGCTCAACTCTGTGTTTGACAGTTGAACCCGTCTAGGAACGATGCCGCAACTTACCTCCCATAGCGGCTCGACCAATGGTATTAGGATTGGGTTCTTCGCGGGAAAATATTACATTACTATAATTCCATAAAGATATTTTGCACACAAGCTATGCCTATTATTCTAAAAATTGCCCTCGGTTTAATGGGCTCTCTATTGCTTATTATAGGTGGGCGCTGGATTTTCAGCCTGGAAAAAATGATGGCAGGTACCGGAATTTTGCGACTCGAAGAAATTACCTTGTGAGAAAATCCTTGAAAATGCCGGACTGCAGTCACGAAGACACACTCGCAATTGGCGTAGATCGTGAGTTTTCCTTCTGTCAGTCGATCTAAACAATTCGGAGACCTCAATGAACCAGAACACGCAGAAACCACTCGTCTACGGCGGCACCGTCTCACCCTATGTCCGCAAGGTCCGGGTGGCACTCGCCTATAAGGGCATAGAATTCGAAGACGTCGAGCAGACGCCGTTCGGCGCCCCGTCAGAATTCCGAGAACTCAGCCCCCTGTCAAAGATCCCTGTTTGGAAGGAAGGCGACTTTGTACTCCCCGATTCGTCGGTGATCTTGAGCTACATCGAGCAGCGCTACCCGACGCCCCCCCTTCTGCCCGCGGACCCGCAGCCACGTGCCAAAGCGCTTTGGTACCAAGAGTACGGAGGCTCGAAGCTCAACTATGTGACGGCCGGCGTCTTCTTCGAACGCGTTGTGAAGCCCAAGGTCCTAAATCTCGATACAGACACCAAACTCGTCGACCGCATACTCGAAAAGGCGCTACCAAGGGCACTCGACTACCTGACCAAGTGCCTTGGAGACAACGAATACATGGTAGGCGGAATGTTCTCACTCGCGGACATTGCACTGACCACCAGCTTCGTCAATCTGAACCTCGCGGGCGTAAAAGTCGACGCAGTGCGCTGGCCCGCCTATGCCGCCTACGTGGAGCGCATCCTCACGCTGCCCTTCTATGCGCCGATCGTGGCCCAAGTTCCCACATGGGCGAAATACCAGCAGGACTGAGTCGCGCCCGTTAGAAGATCGCGACGACGTGGCCGCTAGAAGGCTTTAGTTTCAATATTGAGCTGACCTTCTAGACCGGCGATCCGGTGTATCGCGCTTTCCTCGTAGGAAGGATCACTCGTCATTTTCATCATTGCTTTCATTTTAGGGTACCTGACGATAGCGATCATATCCCAAAGATCCTCTACCTTTCCCACCATCAAACCGTTCACTTCACCCTCGAAGAGTACTTCTCCACCTACTTTTTCTATATGCCCCCTAACCTCAGCACTATAGATGGCGTAGGCTTGCCGACCTGTCATGTCTGTTTCACGACCATCTTCATATTCAGCTTTATCTCTGAACTTAAGCAGGTTCACCATATGAATTGGTTTATCTTTTTCTCCCTCCATAATGCACTTGATTTGCGCTTCAGTGGGCATTAAATTGTTTTCTACGTTCATGGCATTTCTCATCAATACAGGTGGGCAAGTATAGTTGCGGGGTTATTATAGCATAGGTCATGACATAATAAACCAATAAGCTCGGCAAAGTGCACCAACTGCGGGTAATGAGATGCGCTCAATAGCCGAGAAATACGTCCAGCCTAGTGCGTTCTATCGCGGGAAAAAGGCTGTGGAGTTCTGTGCGTCCACCAGCGGTGATGACGCATTCTCTGCGGGTTCAGGACGCCAATTAAGGCTATGCTCAAACATCACTCCACGCTTCCACCCATTTGTTGGCGCTGTTATTCACTGGTCCCCTGCCCAATTATCCTAATATAGCCTCGCACACCCTGAGCATAGTCAGCAATTGAAATTCGCTCATTTGTGCCATGGAATCCAGTGAGCAACTCCGGTGTCAGCCGTATCGGATTAAATCTGTAAGCATTATCTGCCACTTTACCGTAATGCCTGCTATCTGATGCGGCGATCATCAGTCCGGGAGCCACTACCGCATCAGCGTAAACCTCACGCATACTCTGGGCGATGGCGCCATAACCCGATGCGCTCCAGTCCGATACTGCAGAAGCATTACTACCACCGCGACGTCTAACAGTAACAGTATCGCTTGCCACAACATCGCTAACATAGGCTTCAATACTGTCCATGGAATCTCTGGGGTGGATTCTAAAATTTACTGTCGCCACAGCTTCTATCGGCAGTACATTAGTTTTAACGCTGCCCGAAAGCATGGTTGGTGCGGTGGTAGTGCGCAGCATGGCCTTGATGTTGGTCGTTAAAGTGCAGATTAAGGTGTCATATGTGTGTGTCATAAGTGACATATTGGGACTTGCGATAACTGTTACAGGGTTATTCCAGTCAACCAGTGCCACCTTGATACGCCTGAAGGGTGTCAGAAGTCTCTCAAATAGCGTTCCCCGTGCCTGATAATTCCTTAGTCGTGGGACAGATTTATAAATCTTTAACCTATCCCAGTCGAGCTATCGACAATAATCAGCAGGGCACCGTGCGTATAGGACTGGTAGTTCACCGCTCTGGAGAGCTACTCTCTGTTA
>Ga0115564_10000823_pt1 | contig 30136 bp, 32 predicted proteins | sample COGITO_mtgs_1105_7_FD_88680 | JGI IMG/M metagenome (GOLD analysis project Ga0115564, IMG submission 88680) | Pelagic marine microbial communities from North Sea - COGITO_mtgs_110523 | ecosystem: Environmental > Aquatic > Marine > Epipelagic | place: Germany:Helgoland, sampling site Kabeltonne...
CTACATCTTGATAAGGGTTGGTAGAAGTAAATGCTGTGGTTGGAGTATAACTGGCAACAAACTGACTAACTATACCAATAGTCTGTGTCTGTGTGATAGTAAGAGTTCCGTTAGTTGGAGGGGTTACTAAGCTAAAGGTCAGCGCATCTCCATTTTGATCACTAGCTCTTAACTGAATATTTGTTGTTTCCGTATCATTAGTCCAAAGATTAGCATATCTTCCCTCTGTTTGAGGCGCAATATTAGGGGCGATGTCCTTTAACTGACCCTGATTATTAGAAGCAATGGGTTTCTTTGTAGTCCAAAATTTAGTTTCTGAATTTGAATCAATAACTTCTGAATCACTAACTCCAAGATTAAGTTGCTTAATTTCAGAATCAGATAATAATATGTAACCCTTTTCTTGAGAAAAGATAAGTTGAGTAGTCAAAAAAAGAAAACAAATTATTTTTTTTATCATATAAAACTTTAAAAAAACAAACAGGGAATATCAAATTTAACATTTTTATTCAATGAGCGGCTATAATTACACAAATATTTGTCTGTTATTATGAACAATAATATGCTCATTTAGTATATATTTTTTTTAAATAATTAGAGAAATTGTAATGTCTAGTATTTACGATTATAATATATTTTTATGTTAATATATATTATCTCTAATTGTTGTTCAAATCCAATAGGTTAATTACATTTGCTTTGCTAATAATTAAACCCTATCGATGAATTTACACGAATATCAAGGTAAAGAAATGTTAAGTAGTTTTGGAGTAAGAATTCAAAGAGGCTTAGTAGCTCAAAATTCTGATGAAGCAGTTGAGTGTGCAAAAAAACTTACTGAAACCACCGGTACAAGCTGGTTTATAGTAAAAGCACAAGTACATGCTGGTGGACGTGGTAAAGGTGGTGGTGTTAAATTAGCAAAAAGTCTGGAGGAAGTAAAATCCATTTCGGATGATATTATTGGGATGCAATTAATTACTCCCCAGACCTCTGCCGAAGGAAAGAAGGTTCATCAAGTTTTAATTGCTGAAGATGTGTATTACCCTGGTGAATCAGAAACAAGTGAATATTATATGTCTGTTCTGTTAAATAGATCTACTGGAAAAAATATGATAATGTATTCTACAGAAGGTGGAATGGATATCGAAACAGTAGCTGAAGAAACTCCTCATTTAATACACACTATTGACATAGATCCATCTACTGGAATACTTCCATTTCAAGCCCGTCAAGTAGCATTTAACTTAGGGTTAAGTGGTTTAGCATTTAAAGAAATGACCAAATTTGTAGTTTCTCTTTACAATGCTTATGATAAATCGGATTCTTCTTTATTTGAAATTAATCCAGTGCTTAAAACAAGTGATAATAAAATATTAGCTGTTGATGCTAAAGTTTCTATAGACGATAATGCTCTTTTTAGACACAAGGATTACGCTCAGCTTAGAGATTTAAGAGAAGAAAATCCAATTGAAGTAGAAGCTAATAAGGTTGGATTAAATTATGTTGATTTAGATGGCAATGTTGGTTGTATGGTTAATGGAGCTGGACTGGCTATGGCAACAATGGATCTAATAAAACAATCTGGTGGTGAGCCTGCTAATTTTCTAGATGTTGGTGGAACTGCGGATGCTGAAAGAGTTGAAATAGCATTTAGAATCATATTAAAAGATCCTAATGTAAAAGCTATTTTAGTTAATATTTTTGGAGGAATTGTTAGATGCGACAGAGTTGCTCAAGGAATAGTTGATGCTTACAATAACATGAAGGATTCTATCCATATACCAATTATTGTTAGACTTCAAGGAACAAATGCGGATTTAGCGAAAGAAATAATTGATAATTCTGGGTTAGATGTTCAAAGCGCAGTAGAGTTTGAAGAAGCTGCTCAAAAGGTTCAAAAAGTATTAGCTAGCTAAATTTTTTGGATTTTACCTGTTGTAACTCCTTAATTTGATCTCTATACTTTGCGGCTTCCATAAAGTCTAAATTTTTAGCAGATCCTTCCATAAGTTTTCTTACCTCTCTAATTCTTTTGTCCACCTGTTTTTTATTTATAAAATGTTCGTTTCTTTTATTTATGATTTTTAATTCTGCTTTCTCTGCCTCTTTATTTTTGGTAAGTGCATTGTTTAGAGATTTTTTAATCGCGGTGGGAGTGATGTTGTTTTCTTTATTGTACTTAATCTGCTTACTTCTTCTGTAATTAGTCTCATCAATAGTTTTCTGCATACTTTTTGTAACCTTATCTGCATACATAATAGCTCGGCCGTTTAAATGTCTTGCAGCTCTTCCGACTGTCTGAGTCAATGCCCTAGCAGACCTTAAAAAGCCTTCTTTGTCTGCATCGATGATTGCAACTAAAGATACTTCTGGTAAATCCAACCCTTCTCTTAACAAATTAACTCCAACAAGGACATCAAAAATACCTTCTCTTAATTGCTGCATTATCTCTACTCTCTCAAGAGTATCAACATCACTATGAATATATCTTGTTCTAATATCTATTTTGGATAAATATTTAGTAAGCTCCTCTGCCATTCTCTTGGTAAGTGTAGTTACCAATATTCTTTCATCTTTAGTTACTCTTATTTGAATCTCATTAATTAAATCATCGATTTGATTCTCACTAGGTTTTACTTCAATTATTGGATCTAACAAACCAGTTGGCCGAATTATTTGTTCTGTATACAACCCTTCTGTTTTACTAAGTTCATAATCAGCAGGTGTTGCGCTTACATAGATTACATTTTTCTGTAAACTTTCAAATTCTTCAAACTTTAATGGTCTATTATCCATTGCTGCTGGAAGTCTAAATCCGTAGTCGACCAGGTTTTCTTTTCTACTTCTGTCTCCACCATACATTGCATGTACCTGTGAAACTGTGACATGACTCTCATCTATTACCATTAAAAAATCATCTGGAAAATAGTCTAACAAACAAAAAGGTCTAGTGCCGGGATTTCTTCCGTCAAGATATCTTGAATAGTTTTCAATTCCTGAACAGTAACCTAACTCTCTGATCATTTCCAGATCAAACTCAGTTCTTTCTTTCAATCTTTTAGCCTCTAAATGCTTTCCTATTTCTTTAAAATAATCATGTTGTAGTACTAAATCATCTTGTATGCTTTTTATTGCATTTTGTAAAATGTCTGGAGATGTGACAAATATGTTAGCAGGAAATATATTTAGTTTTTTAAAATTCTCGATCTTATTGTTAGTAATTGGATCAAAGGATTCTATTTCTTCAATTTCGTCTCCGAAAAAATGAATTCTATAAGCTTCATCTGCATAGCCTGGAAATACATCAATGGTATCCCCTTTAATTCTAAAGTTACCCCTGTTAAAATCAGCTTCTGTTCTTGAATATAAACTCTGTACTAATCGATTTAATAACTTTGTTCTTGATATCTTCTCTTCTACTTCTAATTCAATGATGTTTTTCTGAAATTCCACAGGATTTCCAATCCCATATAGACAAGAAACTGATGCAATCACAATTATGTCACGCCTTCCTGAGAGTAGGGAAGTAGTTGTGCTTAAACGAAGCTTCTCAATTTCTTCGTTAATTGACAAATCTTTTTCTATATACGTGCCACTTACTGGCATATATGCCTCAGGTTGGTAATAATCGTAGTATGAAACAAAATATTCAACTGCATTTTCTGGAAAAAACTGCTTAAATTCAGAATATAATTGAGCAGCTAGTGTTTTATTATGTGCTAGAACTAATGTAGGGCGTTGAACATTTTCAATAACATTGGCTACTGTAAATGTTTTACCTGATCCAGTAACCCCTAAAAGAGTCTGATATTTTTCATTGGATTCAATCCCCTCTGTCAACTGATTAATTGCATTTGGTTGGTCTCCAGTAGGTTTAAAATCTGAATATATTTTAAATTCCATTAAATAAATTAATTATAAAAATCATCGTACTCATTATAGTCTCCTAACTCATCCTCGTTATTTTCATCTTCTAATATATTTTCAGCTTTGAATTTCTTTTCAGGTATTTTTGAAGGAATTTGACCTTTTGAAAAGATTAAATTAGGGTAATTCACGCCACTGGTGAGTTCAACAATTTCTACTAATTCAATTAAAAAAGTCCATAAATTTAAAAAGTCAAAAACAAAAATTAATCTATTGTTGTTTTTGTCTGTAACACTATCCAATAAAACATCACTCATTAATCTATTAGTTTCCCCAATATCTCCTAAGTCAAATAGTGAAATTTCTTCCCCTTGATTCCATTCTTGATCACTTAAATAAAATGAGGCCATTTCATTTCCTTCAAACCCAAATGATTGAGTAATTGTATTGTGAAAGTCCTCCAGATTATTGGATTTATTTATTTCAATATCTCTAAAAATATCGTCATCTGTATCATTGTCTAATATTACTCTAAATCTGTAAATCATTGTATTTTTATTTTTCGTATCAGCTTATTTCTAATTAAGTATTCTAGTAAAATATAAAATTGTAATCCAAAAATTATCGTCGCTATTACCAAGTGAATTGGTTGACTTAGTAATGGGAAATTAAAATAATACATTAATATACCTGTCAGAATTTCTACTCCGATTAAAACAATAACATAATTGATTTTATTGTATCCTAAATTTAATTTTTTATTTAAATATAACAGATATAAGTTTACTATTAATACTAGAACTGAAAAGCTTCTGTGGATATAAAATTTTAATGGAACATCGGTTAGCCAATTTGCTTTATCGTATCCAATTAGTTTAACTTGTTCATCTACAAACTCTCTTACTTGTGTCCCTAAAACTACCTGAATTAGTGTTAGTATTATTGAAAATATAACAAGGTTTTTAAAGAGGTTATTATTGGATTTATATACTTTTTTTGTTTGTACAATTAATACTAAAATCAGTCCAACAATAACTAGTGCCATTAACATATGAATAGTAATCTTATATGGAGCTAAATTTGAATCCACGACTGTTTTTCCAAGCCATGCTTGAAACCCCATTCCTAATACGGTTAATAAAGAAATTAGAGTTAAATATTTGTAATCTTTCCAGTAGTAAATACTTATTAAAGTAAAAAATAGTATGGGTATTCCTGCTAATGCACCAATTAGCCTGTTTAGATATTCAATCCAAGTGTGTACAGGGTCATAAGTAACATAATCGTGTTTTTCAAATAAATTCCAATTATTCAAGTCAATTAATTCCTCAGATTTAAAGTCCTTCAGAGCAGTATAAAACCTTTCTGAATTTAAAAGAATCATTTCCCCTTTATTATAATCGTGATAGGGTTTGAAAAATAGTTCAGTTTCCTCAGTTGGAGGAATCATGTAACCAAAACATTTTGGCCAGTCTGGACAACCCATTCCAGATCCAGTCATTCTAACAATGGCACCTGCAATAATTACTAGGTAGATTAAAATCAATGAGATTTTAGTAAGCTGGTTGAATCGTTTATTCATTCTTTTAAACCTAATTTTTTTGCTTCATTAATCATAAGCTCATAAGCTGCATTGTATTCATTGGGAATATCTCCTTCTAGTATTGCTTCTTTAATTATTTCTTTTAATGTTCCAATAACCTTGGATGGCTTAATTTTAAACTTAGTCATGATTTCCTGTCCAGTTATTGGAGGTTGAAAATTTCTAACATTATCTCTTTCTTCCACTTCAACAATTTTATTTCTTACCATTTTAAAATTATTGTGGTATTTGTTGAATCTCTTTTCATTTTTTGTAGTTATATCTGCTTCACAAAGTGTCATAAGATCATCGACATAATCACCTGCATCAAAGACTAATCTTCTTACCGCAGAATCAGTGACAATATCTTGCGCTAAAACAATAGGTCTAGAGCTCATCAATACTAATTTTTGAACATATTTCATCTTGTCATTTAGAGGAAGTTTTATTCTTTTAAATAAATGGTAGACCATTTTAGATCCTTCAAATTCATGTCCATGAAATGTCCATCCCACTTTTTTACTAAACCTTTTGGTTGGAGCTTTTCCAATATCATGTAAAAGTGCTGCCCATCTTAACCAAAGATCGTTGGTATTTTTACAGATATTGTCTAAAACCTCTAAAGTGTGATAAAAATTGTCTTTATGAGTTTGTCCTTCAATTTCATCGATGCCTTTTAATGAACTTATCTCTGGTAATATATGTTTAAGTAGATCGCATTTATCTAATAAGATGAAACCTAAAGATGGTTTGTCAGTTAGTAATATCTTATTGATTTCTACAATTATTCTTTCCTTTGTTATAATTTTTATCCTTGAAGATAAACTTTCGATAGACTCAAGAGAATCCTCATTTATTTTAAAATCGAGTTTAGTAGCAAAGCGAATTGCTCGTAACATTCTAAGCGGGTCATCGTTATAGGTTATTTCCGGGCTAAGAGGAGTTCTAATTACTTTATTTTGAATATCTGCCAATCCATTGAAGGGGTCGACTAAAGCTCCATAATTCATCTTATTTAAACTAAAAGCCATTGAATTGATGGTGAAATCTCTTCTGTTTTGATCATCTTCTAATGTACCTGTACTTACTTTGGGATTTCTGCTTTCTTTAGAGTAAGATTCTTTTCTTGCCCCCACAAATTCAATCTCCATGTCATTGTATTTAAACATAGCAGTACCATAGGTTTTAAAAATGGTGACCTTAGGGGTGTTTTTTAATTTTTGCGATACATTTTTTGCGAACTCAATCCCATCACCAACAACTACAATATCGATATCCTTAGCAGTGGAATTATCAATAATATAATCTCTTACAAAACCGCCTATTACATAACACTCAATACCTAATTCATCCGCACAACTACAGATATGATTAAATATATTATTTGTCAGGGCTTTTTTATAAATCATTTTAATATCAATTACCTAATCTTTGAAATTGTCCCGTCTAAATTAATTTTAATAATTGAAGATGTTGAATTACATGAATTAGCACTTGGCAAATTTACGACATAGTCCACTTCTTTTAAAATCTTGGTATTGATTTCTTTTACATTATATGCAGTTGGTTGACCACTTAAATTTGCAGAAGTAGATACAATTGGCTTATTAAGTTTTTCTATTAGTTTTTTGCAAAACTCATTATTAGTTACACGAAAGCCTATGCTGTCATTTTCTCCAGTTAATTGTTTTGAAATATTAATTGAATGGTTATAAATTATAGTAGTTGGAGATGATGTTTCCCTTAAAATATTTTCTGACTCTTTTGGTACTGATTTAAGGTATTTTTTTAACATAGAAGCCTCACTTACTAAACAAAGCATTGGATTTGATGTGTTTCTTTGCTTTATTTGATAAACTTTTTCTATAGCCTCTTCATTAGTAGCATCACATCCAATTCCCCAAACAGTATCTGTAGGATATAAGATGATACCTCCTTTTTTTAATATTTTAGTGGCTTTTTCAACCTCTTTGTTAATTATATTAATCATTAATAAATATATTTACATCAAATATAAAAATAACCTTTTGATAAAAGTTAAATTAATAAATAGGGATTATAAAATTTATTCAGATTTTATAGAAAAATCTATTCATAATTTTTCTAGTTCTGGTATTGTAATTAAAGATTCAAGGAATGTAATAAAAACTTATGAGTCTGATAAGTTAGTTTTAAACATAAAGTCATTTAAAATACCTAACATATTTAATGCATTTATTTATAATAAAATAAGATCTGGCAAAGCGGAGAGATCTTATAGATTTGCTCAAAAATTATTAAACCTTGGTATTTATACCCCACAACCGATTGCATATTTTGAATTTAAAACATCTCTTTTTTTAAAAAATAGCTATTATGTATCCGAGCAAATTAATTATGATTTTTCAATTAGAGAAGTTATTAATGATTCCAATTTTACAGATAGAATAAAAATTTTAAAGTTATTTTCAAGCTTTACGTATAAACTTCATGAGAATAATATTAATTATTTGGATCATTCCCCTGGAAATACTCTGATTAAAATTGATAAAGGAGATTATAAATTTTATCTAATTGATTTAAATAGAATGCGATTCGAAAAGATGAGTTTTGTGGACAGAATGAAAAACTTTAACAGACTAACGAAAGATTCACTTGTTATAAAAATATTTAGTGAGCAATACGCTAATTTATATGATCAAAAATTTGAATCTGTTTATGAAAAAATGCAATATTACTCATATAAGTTTTTCTCTTATAGAAAGAGATTAAAAAAAATAAAAAAATTTAAATTTTAAAATCCAAAGATCTTATAAATTTTAAGTCTTCTTAAAATAGATAGCTTTCTTTTTTTAGGAACTCCATTAATTGATATATATTTTTGAACGGCTTCTACCATTCTCATTGAAGATTTCCCATCAATATATGGATGATATTTTTTTATAAGCTCTTTTCTTTTTTCTAAGAAAAAATCTTTATTCAAATTATCTTCAACTAAAGACTTTAAATCTTTATATTTTTTAGAATCTTGCCAATATTTTGTTTTAGCAATATTATTAAAGGTAATTACAGGCTTATTTAATAGACTAAACTCATAAATTACAGAGGAAGTGTCACTAATTAATAAGTCAGATATTTTTAATAAATCAGAGATATCATTGTCACTGTAAATTAAAATATTTGTGTTTTCTTTTGCTATATTTTCGTACTCTTTTTTTAATAAATCATTCATCAATGGATGAAATTTTATTAATAATAAATAACTTGTTTTGTCACTAATTGATTTCATCTCTTCTTTTAGAAATGGGGCGGAGGTTAATTTAGGAGAAAAAGTTGGTGCATATAAAATTATCTTCTCTTTTTTATATTTTATTAATAGTTCTTGTTTTTTCTTATCTAAATCAGGTTTTGTTTTAAAAAGATTATCTATTCTTGGCCAACCAGTTTCAATTACGTCAAAATTTTTGTGTATTTTTTTGTTTTCTGAAAAGACTTTGGTAAAAAAAGGACCTTGAGTTAGATATAAGTCAAAATAACTCCTTATTCTAAAATGCCCTTTCTTTTCCCCTGCAAAACCATGAAAAACTTGTGCTTTAACTCCTTTTAAGTAGTGAGGTACGGCATTCCCACATACAAATATAGCATCGCTGTCATAATTCTTTAGTTCTTTAATTGATGTACAATGTGGTTCTAATTTGTAAGGAAAGTCATCTAATATGCTTTGATCGATGTACCATAAAAAATCATATCCCTTGTTTTTTAATTCACTTCTAATGGGATCAAGTATTCCAAATGCATATTTATTTTTACAAAATAAAATTGAATTCATTAGATTAAATTATTTGCATTTTTAAGATCTTCTTCAAAATCAATTTCAATACAATTAAAGTCTGATATATCTATAGCTTTTATTTCAAAGCTATCTTTTTCTATAGCCAACTCTAATGCTTTTTCAAAATAGTCGTTGTCATTACATTCTTCAAGTCTTTTTATGAAAACATTTACGTATTCAGAGGATATAAAATTTATTCCAACAGCCTCTCCAAGTCCATTTTCTACCTCTTTAGATAGTTTACTTATACAATCATTTTTTAATGTATATTTAACCTCTTCATCAGCTACTTTACTAGTGTTAACAGCAACAAATGATATGTCTTTATCTATGAATTTTTTTAGCTTAATCAAAATATTTTTATCAAAAACAATATCTCCATTCATCCATAAAATGGATTGATCTTTATTCTTTCTTATGGCTTTTAACAAGCTCTTAGCAGTATTAGTTTGATCAAAATATTGATTATATACATAAGTAAGGTCTGGGAAGTTTTCCATAATCAAATCTTTTTTAAAACCAACAACTACATTGATCATATCCATATCAAAAATTGAGGATATATTTTCAGTCATCATTTTCATAATGCTTTTATTGTTCTTTAATTTTGTTAAAGGTTTCGGAAACGGATTTCCTAATCTAGAACCAATTCCAGCTGCTAAAATTATAATTTTCATATCCTCAAGATTAGTTATCAAAGTTATAATAATTAATTTGAATGATATCTTAAGATTTGTTTTTTGTAATTTTGTTTAACTATTAAACCTTATGGAAAAGCAATATTTACTTTCTTTAATTACAAGATACTCTGATATTCAATTAAGTATTATTAATTCTAGTAGTTTTTCTATTCATTCAACATCAATGTTTAGTAATAGAATTTTTGATTTATTTGATGAACTTTTTGTCAAATTTGGTGATGGTATTTCTATTGTATTTAATAATTCTTCATCGGTCACTATCACCAAAAAAATAACAAATAAGAAGTATAATACGATGTATTCAACAGGATGTTTTGATATATTTCATTATGGTCATCTAAATATTTTAAGTAAATCGAAAGATCTTTGTCATAAACTTATTGTTGGTGTTTCTACAGATGAGTTAATATTACAAGAAAAAGGTAAGCTTCCTGTAATTCCGTTTCTAGAAAGAGTAAAAATTGTTGAATCTATTAAGTTTGTGGACTTGGTTGTCCCACAACATAATAAAAATAAGCAGGAGGCAATTGATAAATATAATATTGATGCAATTTCAGTTGGTGATGATTGGAAAGGTCGTTACCCAAAAACTTCATGTCCGGTTGAATACTTTACCTATACCCCTAATGTAAGTAGTACTATCTTGAAAGATTTGTTGTCTGATAATAATAGTTAATTTAAAGCTTTGTCATCAATAAAGGTATTCCATTCTTTTACAGTTTTTTTCCAGTCTCCATATCTAAATGTCAAATATTCATCTGTAAGAAATGGGATTGAGAATATATAGTCTTTAAACTTTATTGTTTTAAATTTCGAATAAAATTTAGATGGAACATTTTTTGTCACATCTCCTATCATCCAATAGGTGTTATTTTCCTTTGGATATTTCACAAAGATTTCTAGACAGACATCTCCTTTTAATAAATTAAAAAATCGTCTATTTCGTATTTTAATAATTCTAATATCTTCTTTTTTAAAAACTTCAGATTTTTTATTAAACTTTCTAAGTCTAACTCTTAATTTTTTTGTTTTCAAATCGCTTATTAAATCATCGATTTTATTTATTTGTGAATTATTAATTGATAAATCCAGATCGTTATCCCATGGTAATAGTCTAGATTCTCTTTTAATTCCTAGTAAAGTCCCACCTTCAAGCCAATATTCTATATTCAGGCTGTCTAAAGACTTAACAACTTCTAATAAAAGTGATTCAGCAATCTCCTTATTTTTGTTAGATAAATTAATTTTATATGCCACTTACAGGGAGTTTAATAAAAATTGAGAAAGATTATCAGTAGACTCCATAGGATTATAATGGAATGTTTTTATTCCTAAAGATTTTGCAGATTTGACAGCTTCTTTATTGTGTTCAATATAAATTAAATCTTTAATAACTAAATTGTGTTTTTTAATAAGGGATTTAAAATACAATGGATTATCCTTATTAGGGGTGTGAGAAAGACTAAAAACTTCGTAAGGCATATTTATAATACCGTAATTAACAAGTTCCTGTTCATTAGCATTTGTTAATATTATTTTTTTGTTTTTAAAGCCCTCTAATAACTTATAAATAGTGCTATCTATTTTTTTATCCTTAATAAAAGTGTTCCAAGCATCAACTAAAATTATTTTCATAATATAAATAATTATACAGCTAGATTATGTTCTCTTAGAACTTGATTTAAAGATGTTTTTTTGTCTGTGCTTTCTTTTCTTTTGCCAATAATAAGAGCGCATGGAACATTGTAAGTTCCAGCCGCAAATTCTTTTGGAACTGAACCAGGAATAACAACCGATCTTTCAGGTATTTCTCCTTTAATTTCTATAGGAATATCATTTGTGACATCAATTATTTTTGTTGATGCAGTTAATACTACATTAGCTCCTAGTACAGCCTCTTTTCTTATCATCACCCCTTCAACTATTATGCTTCTTGAACCAAGAAAAACATTATCTTCTATAATAACTGGACTTGCCTGTACAGGTTCTAAAACACCTCCAATTCCTACGCCTCCGGAGATATGTACATTTTCACCAATTTGAGCACAACTACCTACTGTAGCCCACGTATCTACCATAGTTCCTTTACCTATATATGCACCAATATTTACATAACTAGGCATAAGGATACATCCTCTGGAAATATAGGATCCATATCTAGATATAGCGCTAGGTACAACTCTTATTCCTTTTTCAGCATAGTTTCTTTTTAAGGGAATTTTATCATGGAATTCTAAAGGCCCAGCTTCTAGTGTAGTCATTTTGTTAATTGGAAAATATAATAATACTGCTTTTTTTACCCATTGATTAACAATCCATTTAGAACCATCAGATTGAGCAACTCTTAATTCACCTGAATCAAGTAACTCAATAGTTTCTTTTATAGCATTTATAGTACTTAAGTCATTTAATAAGTCCCTGTCGTCCCAAGCTGATTCTATTTTTTGTTTTAAATTCATCATGATAATTATATAAACAAATATAATTCTATTATGTAATCATTTAATAAAGTATTATTAAAAAATAATAATTTTTTTTTTACTTGTGTTATATTTGTTCGTCTATGCCTAGAATACTCTCTATTGATTTTGGTTCAAAAAGATGCGGAATAGCTATTACCGATGAAAGTCAAATAATTGCTTCTGGTTTAACGACTGTTTCTACTAAAAATTTAATTGATTTTTTAAAAGAGTATTTTGTAAATGAAAAAGTTGAAGTATTAGTCATTGGTTTACCGAAAAACATGTTAAACGAAAGCTCATCTATAGAGCCATTAATATCAAAATATATTAAAATTATCAGCACTAATTTTCCAACGTTAAATATTGAAAGATTTGATGAAAGGTTTACTTCAAAATTAGCTTTTAAGGCTATGATAGATGGTGGTTTGAAAAGAAATAAAAGAAAGAATAAAGAGACAATAGATATGGTTAGCGCCACAATAATTCTACAAGATTATTTACATAGTAGAAATTTTTAATTACTTATTCATACTATTAATAAGTATTGTATTTTTGCAAAAATAATATTTTTATGCTTTTACCTATTATAGCTTATGGTCACCCTGTTTTAAAAAGAAAAGCAGAAGTTATAAATAAAGATTATCCAAAATTATTGGAATTAATCAATGATATGTTTGAGACAATGTATAATGCAAATGGAGTAGGAATTGCAGCACCTCAAATAGGGTTATCTATAAGGATTTTTATTGTTGATACAAACCCTTTTTCAGAGGATGAAAGTTTAAGTGATGAAGATAGAAGTGAGCTAAAGTCTTTTAAAAAAACATTTATTAATCCTGAAATTTTAGATGAAAACGGTGATGAGTGGAGTTTTGAAGAGGGTTGTTTAAGTATTCCAAACATAAGAGAAAGTGTTCTAAGACAGGAAAGTATCAAAATTCAGTATTTTGATGAAAATTTTAACAAGCACATAGAATCTTACAATGGCTTATTGGCTAGGGTTATACAGCACGAATATGATCATATTGAAGGAATTCTATTTACCGACAAGTTATCTAGTTTTAAAAAACAACTTCTTAAGAAAAAGTTATTAAAAATATCATCTGGTAAATTAAGTTTCGATTACGAAATGCAATTTTTTAAAAGTTCAAAAAAGAAATAAGTGCTAAAAGATTACACTAAAGAGTTTAGCTATAATTTAAAGTTATCATTACCCGTGATGCTTGGAATGCTTGGACACACTTTAGTTAGTCTAGTCGATAATATTATGGTTGGTAAGTTAGATCCTACTAACCTTGCAGCTGTTTCACTTGGAAATAGTTTTGTTTTCATTGGTATGGCAATAGGAATAGGTTTTTCCTCTGCTATTACTCCATTAATTGCAGAGGCAGATTCAGAAAAAAATCACGACAAGCTACAATCTACTTTTGTTCATGGTATAATTTTATGTACTGCTCTAAGTTTAATACTTTTTTTATCAATTTTTCTTTTTAGAGATATAATGCTTCTCATGAATCAACCGAAAGAAGTGGTAGAATTAGCTTTGCCGTACTTAGAACTAGTAGTAATTTCTTTAATTCCATTATTAATATTTCAAGCTTTTAAGCAATTTTGTGATGGTCTTTCATTGACTATTTATCCAATGTATGCGGCTATAATTGCTAATGTCATAAATATTATAATTAACTATGTTTTAATCTTTGGAAAGTTTGGATTTCCTCAAATGGGTATTATAGGCGCTGCTATTGGTACCTTAATTTCTAGAATAGTAATGCTAGGTTTTTTAATATTAATTATAAAATATAATTCAAAAATAAAAGAATGTTTAAGAAATATTAAACAAGTAAAGTTTGACAAATTAATGTTTAAAAAGATTTTAAATATTGGTATTCCTAGTTCTTTACAAATGGTTTTTGAAGTTGTTTTTTTTACAACTGCTATTTGGTTAAGTGGATTACTTGGAGAAAACCCGCAATCTGCAAATCAGATAGCTTTAAACCTATCTTCTATGACTTTTATGATTGCTAGTGGTTTAAGTGTTTCTGCCATGGTTAGAGTTGGTAATCAAAAAGGTTTAAAGAATTATGTAGATTTAAGAAGGATTTCATTTTCTATTTTACTACTGGGATTAATATTGGCTTTATTTTTTGCTCTTTGTTTTATATTGTTTAGTGATATACTTCCTTATATATATGTAGATTTAAATAATCCATTGAATTATCAGGACAACTTAGAGGTTATAAATATAACTTCTAAACTATTAATAATTGCCGCTATTTATCAAATATCTGATACAATTCAAGTCATTATATTGGCAGCTCTTAGAGGTATGCAAGATGTTAAGATTCCTACCATAATTACATTTGTATCATATTGGTTAATTGGATTTCCAATAAGTTATTTTTTAGGTTCAGAAGATATGCTTGGAAGTGAGGGTATTTGGATAGGCCTATTGTGTGGATTAACAATTGCAGCTACTTTATTGTATATTAGGTTTAATTTTTTAACAAATAGATTAATTACAAACAATTAAAAATATGGATTTACCTAAGTTTATATTAGGAGATAATACTGACTTTCCTGATTCAATATTTATTGTACACACTGAATATCCTAGATTTATTTTAAACTTAGAAAACGATTCTATTAAATGGTTAGAAAGTTTTAGTAATTCTGATGAAGAGGAGCTTGTAACTCAAACTAAGGAACTTATTGAAGAAGCATCTATGTTTTATGATAGAGAAGTCAGTAGATATGAATAGTTATTATGATAGAAAACCTTTTAAATCTTGACAGAGAATTTCTTATTTATTTAAACAATCTTGGTTCTAATAATTGGGATTTTGTATGGTTGATATTGACAGATAAATTAACCTATACGCCATTTTTTCTCTTAATTATCTATTTTATTTTTAAAAACTTTTCAATAAAACAATCATTATTTATTTTACTATCTATTGCATTATTAATATTGTTTACTGATCAATTTACAAATCTTGTAAAAGATTATTTTCAAAGACTTCGACCTTGTCGTGATGACACTTTAAATTTGTTATTAAGGTCTATTGACGTTAGATGCGGAAAGTATGGATTCTTTTCGGCTCATGCTTCTAATTCAATTGCTGTTTCTGTTTTTATATACAAACTATTTAATACTAAACAACAAACAGCTTTAAACTATTTTCTTTTATTATGGGTAGTTATATTCTCTTACAGTAGAATTTACCTCGGAGTACATTATCCTTTAGATATAATATTTGGATTAATATTTGGTTTGATATTTGGAACTCTTGGTTATAAGATATTAGAAAATTTTCTCTTAATTAGGAGTAAATAAATGATAATAGGTGATAAGTCTATTTTTTTTATTTGTAGTGTTTAAATCATGTTTAGAGATCAACTTAATAGTATAATTTAATTTATTTATAATTGTATCTTTTATAGGAATTGGATCTTTTGTAAATACTCCAAATTTCTTATTACTTTGTGTGATTTTCCTTATTTCTACATCATTTAACCGAATTATTTTTTTTCCAAAATCCCATATTATCTCCGGTGAAATTGAATAATTTGTGTAAAAATTTAATTCATCTGAGTTTAAACTGTCCACACCATTGTAATCTTTATTTGTTTTTAATATTAATGTTGGAGAATTTGAAATTGAAAAAATTAAAATTAAGAGACTAATTATATTAAGTTTTATAATTGGTAAAGATTTTATGTTAAATAATTTAATAAGTATTAAAAGACTTAAACTAAAAAGGAATATATCAATAAAATTAATAGATAGATTCAAAATATAAAGTTTCAGAACAATAAATGACAATCCAATTGACATAATTAGTAAATAATGAAAAAGTAAAATAAGTTTTGCACTTTTACTTTTATTAAATACATCAATTAAGTGTCTGTAAATAAATCCAATATTCAATGCTAGAGGGATAAGAATAGGCATTAAATATCTAGGTTTTTTTTCTGGAATTAAGGATAATAAAATTACTCCAATCACAGTCCATAAAAATGTAAACTTATAATTTTTATAGTTTTTTATTTTATTTTTATAATAAGGGTAGCTGAGGCTTAGTAATGCAATTAATGCCCATATACCAGATTGAATGAAGAAGCTCCAATAATAATAAAATGGTCTGATGTTGTAATTTGTCCAATTTAAAGTCTCTTTTTTAGTTGTAGAAATTAAATTTTCTGAATCTTCAAATAATAGCATTATATACCATGAAGATCCGATTACTAATCCAGCTAAAATAATTGGAAATATTCTAACTAATTTAGTTCGAATTGTTTTCGGATATGTTATGAAATAAGAAATTAGAAACGGAATTAATAGTGCATAGATTGATACTGGTCCTTTTGATAAAACAGAGCATGCTACAAATAATATAATCAATAGGGTTTCTTTTAATTTTAATTTATAATGATTTAAATTTTTATATATATAGTAAATAGCTAAAAACATAAATGAATGACTAAAAATATCCCAGGGAGCTTCGATAATAATAGCAATAGTGTAAAATGAAGTAATTATAATAAACGAATTAATAATACTATGAGTCTTATTTTTTAATAATTCTAAACTAAAGCAATAAGTCGTAATTCCAATTAGTGCCAAACACAAAAATCCAGGAATTCTAAAGAAGTAAAGTGTTTTTGTTCCAAAAATAAATGTGGATATCGCTGCTATCCATGTAGGCAATGGGGGTTTCTGATATCTTGGTTCACCATTAAATGTTGGCATAAGCCAATTATTATCAATAAGCATTTCCCTAGCAGTAACAAAATTTCTTGCCTCCATGATAGTTATTTCAACAAGATTTATATTGATAGTAAAAAATAGACATGTAATGACAATTATAAAAATCACTAATGAATTCGAAATATTCTTTGATATATTCATCTACTTAAATTTAAAATATATGTATATATTTCTTGCATAAAGTAAAGATCCAATCATATGACCAGTAAATAGTACTGGATCGTATCTAAATATAGCATAGATTAAAATTAATATTGATCCACTAATACTTAGTAACCAAAAGCCAAGAGGTAGGCTAGATTCTTTTTTGTTTTCTGAATATATCCATTGGTAAACAAATCTAAAGGTGAAAATAAGTTGAGAAATAATACCTAAAATAAAGAGCCAGCTCGCTATGTCAGTTTCTTTAATTAAGATATCTATGTCAATTACGTTATTGTTGTAATAGTAAAAAACGATATAAGCTGGAAATGTTATAAACAAAAACCTTATAAAGAAATTTAATTTATTCCATTCTCCTTGTATTTGTAGATTTCTTATGTAAATAAAATACGTTAAAGATTGGCCAAGCATAATTGCAAAATCATTTCTTAGATAGCCATAAATAAATAATAAAAAAGAGCCTAATAGACTTAAAATCCAAAAAACTGATGGTGTTATTATTTTATTCTTTTTTTCTGAATAAAACCATTGAATTACTAACCTGGAAGAAAATAATATTTGAGCAAAAAACCCTATTGAATAAATAATAATGCTATCCATTATTTTTTATTTGATAATTTATGTATTTCTTTTTCATCCACAAATAAGCAAAACAATCCATTAATGGTCCAACTAAACGGTTGAAAAAACCAAATTTAGCTTTCCCTGCTAACCTTGGGTAATGCCTTACTGGAACTTGAGTGATCTTACCGCCTTGAAGTAAAATCATAGCAGGTAAAAACCTATGAATTCCTCTAAACATTGGAATTTTTTTCGCGTAACTAGTTTTAATAATTTTTAATGGACAACCAGTATCGTCCATATTATCATTTGTAAATATCTTTCTAATTGAATTAGCAATGAATGAGGAAATGTTTTTTATTATTGAATCTTTTCTCTTGGTTCTTACACCAGTAACCAGGTCGTATACGCCGATTTTACTTAAAAGTAAATTAAAATCTTCAGGATTAGTTTGTAAGTCTGCATCAATATATCCAACTAGGCTAGTATTTGTGTGATCAAAACCTGCTTTTATAGCTGCGCTTAAACCTGTGTTTTTTTTAAAACTAAGGACTCTAAATTTATCATTTGAATTACATTGATTATATATTAATTTCTCGCTATTATCATTAGATCCATCATTTACAAATAAGATTTGAGTTTCAACAATTGATTTTTTTATAAAACCATTTAGTTCTTTACAAAGTCTTTCTATATTGTCTTCTTCATTATAAATCGGAACTACAATAGTTAGTTTTTCTTTCATGTTATGCTGTATTTAATAATTTTTTCAGCTGCGGCTAAAACTGTAGTTTTGTTTTTTTTTAACAATTCTATTTGATTATCAATTTCAACTATTCTTTCATTATCATTATAAAAATCATCTTGAATTCTATTATTAATAGTTTGCATTAACCAATACTTTTTTTGATTATTTCTATTTTCTATAAAGTATCCATTTTTCTTTGTTAATTTAAAATAATTACAGATTTCTGTCCATATTTCTTCAATCCCATTTAAGTTAATAGAACTACATGTAGTAACCATTGGGTTCCATTTGGAAGCCTTAATAGGGTAGAGGCTTAGTGCTAATTTAAACTCAGATTGAGCTTGCTTTGCAGCCTCAATATTATCTCCGTCTGATTTATTAATAATAATAGAATCTGCCATTTCAATTATCCCTCGCTTAATTCCCTGAAGTTCATCACCAGCTCCGGCTAATTTTAATAACAAAAAATAATCAACCATTTCATAAACACTTATTTCACTTTGACCAACTCCGACAGTTTCTATTAATATAATATCATATCCAGCTGACTCACATAAAATTATTGACTCTCTAGTTTTATTCGAAACCCCACCTAGTTCGTTACCAGCTGGACTTGGACGTATATATACATTAGGATCTTTGACTAAATTTTCCATTCTAGTTTTATCTCCCATAATACTCCCTTTAGTTATTGAACTGGATGGGTCCACAGCTAGAACTGCTATTTTTTTTCCTAATTTAGATAAGTATGTTCCTAATGCTTCAATAAATGTGCTTTTTCCAACACCTGGAACCCCTGTTATACCAATTCTAATCGATGTTTTTCTGTTATTATGCAGACATTCTTTTAGAATATTATTTGCTAATATTCTATCACTATTTTTTTTGCTTTCTATTAGTGTTATAGCTCTACTTAGAGATACAGTATTCCCTTTAAGAATATCATTTATTAAATCTTTTTGATTTAAAGTTCTAGTGTTGGGTATGTGAACCAATGTATTATTTTAATAATTGTCAATAATTTAACTAATTTTTATTAAAAATAACCCATTCTCCTTTAAGAATTAGTGGTTCGGCTTGTTTGAACTTGACTTGTTTACTTTCTCCTGATTTAATATTTTTTATAAAAACTTTATCATTTCTACCAATTTTTGGTTGATCTCTAATGATTGTTTCTACTCTTTCTCTATTGTTCGCTTGATTGTTCCCCGCTGCTCTGCTTCTAGCGCTTAGCTCATCCATATTTGGGATTTCCTCTTTAGAGGTTTGTAAGGCAGTTTTTTTCTTTGATCTAGCTTCACTTATGTTATTTGAATTTTCTTTCGGAATTTCTCCTTTAAATAAAAATGATAAGATATCTTTATTTACTTGATCAATCATCCCTTTAAATAGCTCAAATGATTCAAATTTATAGATAAGCAATGGGTCTTTCTGTTCATGTACTGCTAATTGAACAGACTGTTTTAATTCATCCATTTTTCTTAAATGAGTTTTCCAAGAATCATCTATTATCGCTAAAGAAATATTTTTTTCAAAATCCTTTACAAGTTGCTCTCCTTTGGAATTATATGCTTTTTCTAAATCTGTTATTACTTGAAGAGTTTTAATCCCATCGGTAAAAGGAACCACGATTCTTTTAAACTTATCTTTTTGAGTTTCATAAACATTTTTTATTACAGGGAATGCTAATACTGCACTTTCTTGAATTTTTTCTAAATAATGTTTTAAAGCTGAATTATATATTTTATCAGTTATTTCTTCAGATGACATCGAAGAAAATTGTTCATTTGAAATATCTGTTTTGAAAGAAAAGTACCTAATTAATTCAAACTCAAAATTTTTATAGTCATTTTCTAGTTTATTATTTTCAACTATAATTTCAGTTGTATCATAAATCATATTTGCAATATCAACTTTTAATCTGTCACCAAATAAAGCGTTATATCTTCTTTTGTAAATAACTTCTCTTTGTGCGCTCATTACATCATCATACTCTAAAAGTCTTTTTCTAATTCCGAAATTGTTTTCTTCAACTTTTTTCTGAGCTCTTTCAATTGATTTGGTAATCATTGAGTGTTGTATTACTTCACCTTCTTCTAGCCCCATTCTATCCATCAATTTGGCTATTTTGTCGCTACCAAATAATCTCATCAAATTATCTTCCAGTGATACGTAAAACTGTGAGCTTCCTGGATCACCTTGTCTTCCAGCTCTACCTCTAAGTTGTCTATCTACTCTTCTAGAGTCATGTCGCTCAGTACCAATTATTGCCAATCCACCATTTTTCTTCACTTCGTCTGATAGTTTAATATCAGTACCTCTACCTGCCATGTTAGTAGCTATAGTTACTTGCCCAGGATTACCAGCTTGCGAGACAATATCTGCTTCTTTTTTGTGTAGTTTTGCATTTAAGATATTATGTGGCACATTTCTTATTCCTAACATTTTACCTAAAACTTCACTAATTTCAACTGATGTTGTACCAATAAGTATAGGTCTACCTTGATTAGATAATTTTGTTACTTCATCAATAACTCCATTATACTTTTCTCTTTTAGTTTTATAAATTAAATCTTCCTTATCCTCCCTAGCTATTGGTCTATTTGTAGGTATTTCTACTACATCTAATTTGTATATTTCCCATAATTCTCCTGCTTCTGTAACGGCTGTACCAGTCATTCCAGAAAGTTTTTTGTACATTCTAAAATAGTTCTGTAGAGTAATTGTAGCAAATGTTTGAGTAGCAGCTTCGATTTTTACATTTTCTTTTGCTTCTATAGCTTGGTGCAATCCATCACTATACCTTCTTCCATCCATTATTCTACCTGTCTGCTCATCGACAATCATTACTTTATTTTCCATAACAACATACTGAGTGTCTTTTTCAAATAATGCATATGCTTTTAATAATTGACTAAGAGTGTGGATTCTTTCAGATTTAATTCCAAAATCACGATATAAAATTTCTTTTAGACTTGCTTCTTTTTTAGGTTCAAAATTTTGAGACTCTATTTTTGATACTTCAATGCCTATTTCTGGCATAATAAAAAAGTTGGGATCATCTTTACCAGACAGAAATTCTATTCCTTTATCAGTTAAATCAATTTGATTATTTTTTTCATCAATTACATAATAGAGTTCTTTGTCTATTTTAGGCATTTCCCTATTGTTATCTTGCATGTAAAAATTCTCAGTTTTTTGAAGTAATTGTTTTACTCCTTCTTCACTCAGATATTTTATTAGTGCTTTATTTTTAGGTATCCCTCTGTAAACTCTTAGTAAATTGAACGAACCTTCTTCTTCATCTCCATCTAAAATCATTTTTTTTGACTCTGATAATAAACTAGTAAGGTATTTTCTTTGAACAGAAACTATGCTCTCAATTTTTGGTTTTAATTCATTGAATTCATGAATATCACCTTTTGGGGTAGCACCAGAAATGATTAATGGAGTTCTAGCATCATCAACTAAAACTGAATCAACCTCATCTACAATTGCATAATGGTGTGGTCTTTGAACTAAGTCACCAGGTGAATTAGCCATATTATCTCTTAAATAATCAAATCCAAATTCATTGTTGGTACCAAATGTTATATCAGCTTGATAAGCTTTTTTTCTCTCCTCAGAATTAGGTTTGTAATAATCTATGCAGTCAACACTTAATCCGTGAAATTCGTAAATTGGAGCCATCCATGCACTATCTCTTTTAGCTAGGTAATCGTTAACAGTAACTAGATGTACCCCTTTTCCAGAAAGGGCATTTAAGTAAACAGGAAGAGTAGCTACTAACGTTTTACCCTCACCTGTTTGCATTTCAGCAATTTTTCCTTGATGCATAGCAATACCACCAATTAGTTGAACATCGTAATGTACCATATCCCAAGTAATTGGTTTTCCAGCTGCATCCCATGAGTTACTCCAAACAGCATGATCATTATCTAGGTTAACATAGTCCCTAGTGCCAGATATCTCTCTATCAAAGTTATTAGCCTTAACTTTAATTTGTTTATTGTTTTTAAATCTTTTTGCAGTTTCTTTAATCACTGCATAGGCTTCAGGTAGAATTTCGTTTAGAGTTTTCTCTGTTATAAGATAGATCTCATCTTTTAATTTGTCTATTTCATTGTATAAATCCTCCTTTTTGTCAAAATCTTGATTTATTTCAACTTCAGATTCTAATTTATCAATTTGCTCATTTAGAGTTTTGGTAGATTCATTAATTAAAGACTTAAAATCTTCAGTTTTATTTCTTAGTTCATCATTAGAAAGTATGGATACATTTTCATCTAATGATGTTATTGATTTAACAATAGGAGTAATCTTTTTAACATCTTGTTTAGACTTATCACCAACAAAAATTTTAAGTACAGAATTTAAAAAACTCATAAATTTTTTTTAATAGAATTCAAAGATACGATTTGTAGCTTTTCTTTTGAAGAAAATAATTAAATAAAAAAAGTCTCTAATGAGACTTTTTTTTTAGTATTCATCTTCATTCCAAAGATAATCTTCATCAGTAGGATAGTCTGGCCAAATTTCTTGAATTGATTCGTAGAGATCACCTTCATCCTCAATAGACTGGAGGTTTTCAACAACTTCTAATGGAGAGCCAGTTCTTATAGAATAGTCTATTAATTCGTCTTTTGTTGCAGGCCAAGGAGCATCACTTAAAAACGATGCTAATTCTAGTGTCCAATACATAATATATATGATTTAGTATTTTGCAAAAGTAAATTTTTAATGGAATTTCACAAATTATTTTAATATTATTTCATAATTACTTATTAACCCATTTGATTTCTGGGGTATTTGTGTCTAAACTAATCTTTCTAGATAAAATAAATAAATAATCAGATAGTCTATTTAGATAAATTAAAATGTTGTTATTTAATTCGAATTGTTTTGCAAACTTGAAACAGTTTCTTTCAGCTCTTCTGCAAATACTCCTTGCGATATGGCAAGTAGAAACAGTTACATGACCACCTGGAACAATAAAGTTGGTCATTTTAGGTAAGCTTGAATCAATTTCATCAATTTTATTCTCAATTAAAACAGTTTTATTTTTTGAAAAAACAATATTATTTAAATTGTTATTTTTTGAATAATCTAAGGCTAATAAAGAACCTATTATAAATAGATCTTTTTGGATACCTATAATGAAACTTTTATCACTTTTTATTGAACAATAATCTCTTAGCAGCCCTAAGTTAGAATTTAATTCATCTATAGTTCCGTAAGCATCAATTTGAATATCGTCTTTACTAACTCTTTTTCCTCCGATCAAAGAAGTTTTTCCTTTATCGCCGCTTTTAGTATAAATTTTCATAGCTTTATTTTAAAGATATCTAAATATACAATTTATTATAATCTCATCTGATAATCTTGCTTTTGTAGTTTTTTATTTTTTATAATAATTATTCCAAAATAATAAAAGTCTAGACTAACTTGAATTTTGTTGTCTCTGATTAATTTTTTCCAAAAACAATATTCATTTTTGTTTTTTATATCTTTTATTAGTAAAATTTTGTCTTCTTTTATTACAAATTCATTGATATTTACAGAAAGAATATTATCAATATAATCTACTTGAAATTCATCTTGATATATATTCTTTATGCTGTTTTGTAAGACCAATAGATCTTTGCTTATGAGCTTTTTGTCTATTTTGTAAATACACTCTGTTAATAATTTATAAACAGTTGGAGAATGTACAGAATGTTGATTACTTGAATTAACTAAAAATGAAATATATCTGAATACTTTATAGATCATCACGTTTTGAGTAATATTTTATTAGTTGAAAATATCTGAAACCCAAAAAAATAAAAATTGGATATAAACTAATATTAAAAACTTGAACATTTGTTATTGAATGTAGCACTATTAGAGCTAATGAAAGTAGTAATAATTTTAGTAAAGCTACTTTCCATTTTTTATTAATAGATTTAAATATTAAAAGTATATTTAAAGGATTAGCCCAAAGTAAATTGTAATTATAAGCAGCTGTATAATGATCAGTAAAGAACCATAAAAACAAAAGTAAAAAGCCTATTGCTGAAGTTACAATGTGAGTTGATTGTAAAAATAAATGTATTTTTTTATGATTTAAATATTTTACAGTTAAAAAAATTAATATACTAGACAAAATTATAAATAAAAATAAAGGAGAATAAAATAAAATGTCAATATTTAAATTTAAAAATTGTTTATTCTGATTACTTATAAAGTTGATTTTTTTTACAAGTTTTATTTTATTATTTAATTCAGGGAGACTATAATATGATGAATTTAAATATTCAAATAAATATTCAGGTAAAAAAGTATTTTTTTCAGCATCTATTTCTTGATCTATATACGAACCTAAGCAAATGTCAATTCCTAATGAACCCCAGCTATTTTTGTTGATGTTCTCATATATCAAATTTCTATAAGTATTTTTACTTTTAACTATGTAAGTATTTTGATAATCATATTTGATTAGAGACTCATCAATTATATCTTTAATTATTGTTGAACAGTTGTTTGAAAAATAATCATAAAGATAGTTTTTGTTTTCAGGTTTTGAGTTAAAAATTAAATGATCAACTATTTTTTTGTTTAAACTTTCTGGTAATAATAAAACTTGCTCTTTAATAGATCTATTATTAGAAATATAGCTAGATTTGAAATCTTTAAAATAACTTACTCCTAGACTGTAATTTAGGTATCCCTTAATAAAATTTGAATAGAATTTCGGATCATTAAAATCATATATTCCATAGTTAAAAACAAGATCATAGTTTTTTGATTTATCTTGAATTCTTATTGCACTATGACCAAAAGAATCGCTTAATGAATTACCTGGACCAATTGTTAAAACACTAATGATATAATCATTGGTTTCAGCTAATATAATAGTTGAGAAAAAAAATAAGATTGTAAAAATTTTACTTTTCATAATTTATCTAAATATATTAAAATCAACTTTTAAAGAAAATATATTTGAGTACAAAGCCACACTTTGGTCACCTATGTCCGTGAACGCATAGTCAATTTCTATATCCTTAAGTTTAAATCCTACACCAAAATTAGGCTGAATAGTCAATTTAGTGCTATTATCAAAATCCATCTCATTTTGAAAATTACCTATACCAAGTCTTAAAAATACATTGTCTGTATAACCAACCTCTAAGCCAATTGCTGGATTGATACTTATAAATTCTGTAGATATTAGACTATTGTTTTGTTCAAACTTCATTATTAAATCAAATGAAGTTAGTAAGCTATAATCATAATTAATCTTATGTAATTTTGATACTCCAAATTGAATCTTGGGCATTGTTATTTCAGTAGAATTAGGAACTTCTTGATTTTGACCATCAATAGCATTTTGTATATCGATCAATCTATTTTCATTAATTGACCATGAATTATATGTTGTGCTAATATCTCTAGCCATTAATCCAAACCTCCAATTGTTTGATGTTTTTAATTGTATACCAATGTCTAAGCCAAAACCCCAAGATGTAGCAAAGTCACCAATAATTCTTCTAATTACTTTAGTATTTATTCCATAGCTAATTTCTTTTGTTAGCATTTTCCTCGCATATGAAATGATGAATCCATAATCTACAGCAGAAAATAAGTTAATCCTATCATAATTAATATTTCCTTGATCATCAATTAATTGAGTAGTGTCTAGAATGTCATCAACTCCAAATCTTATCATTGAAAATCCAATTGCAGATTGATTATCAATAGGCTTGGCATAAGCTATGTAATTATAATTAGCAATGTTTGCGAAGTAATTCGAGTGCATTAGAGATATTTCACCTTGTTCAAGTGCTGTTAATCCAGCAGGATTCCAATAACCTGAATTCACATTGTTAATTGAGGAAGTTACTGCGCCACTCATTGAAATAGAAGAGGCATCAACACCAATATTCATAAACTCGTTTGAGTACTTTGAATTGTTTTGTGAATGGCCTAACGCAAAAAATAAGAAAATAAAATATTTCAAAAACCTCATACTTAATAAACAAACTAAACTAAAGCTTATTGTGTATATAATAATAATTACAAAATTAGTTTATTACTTTTACATTTAAATTATTATTGTGATAAAACATATACCTAATTTATTTACCCTAGCCAATCTTTTCTGTGGATGTATAGCTACAGTTTTATTGTTTGACAATGAAATTAATATTTACTTAGTTGCATTAATAGTTTTTACTGGGATAGTCTTTGACTTTTTGGATGGTTTCTTTGCTAGAAAGTTTAACATTCAATCCAAATTAGGTTTAGAGTTAGACTCATTAGCAGACTTAATTACTAGTGGTTTAGTTCCTGGAATTATAATTTTTAGATTATTTAACTTTCCTAATGATTTGACTTTTTCAATTATTTCTAATGAATGGTTTGCCTATTTTGCTTTTATAATTACTATTTCTTCTTGTTATAGACTAGCAAAATTTAATATTAAAGAAAATTCTAAGAACTATTTTTTAGGCTTACCCGTTCCTGCAAACACGATATTAATATTATCTTTATTGTTAATATTTGATACTAGTAATGATGAGTTTATTGTAGATATAATTACAAATGATTTTTTTCTTATAGTAGTTGTACTATTTTCTAGTTTTTTGATGAATTCAAAATATAAATTTATTTCTTTGAAGTTTGACGTTTATGAATTTAACCGATTAAATAACTCTCGTTATTTTATTATAGGAAGCTCTATTACATTATTTTTTACAATGAGTTATATTTCTATACCTCTGATATTTTTGATTTATTTTCTAACATCTTATTTTGCCTTTAGAAACTGATTTAAAAGTTTAAATTTTTTTTTCTAAGTTCAAAATTTTGACCTAAGTACACTTTTCTGACCATTTCATCCTCTGCTAGTTCTTCAGGTTTTCCATCCTTTAGTATATTACCTTCAAACATTAAGTATGTTCTGTCTGTAATTGCTAATGTTTCTTGGACATTATGGTCTGTTATTAAGATACCTATATTTTTTTTTGTCAATTTTGATATTATTCTTTGGATATCTTCCACAGCTACTGGATCAACTCCTGCAAAAGGTTCATCCAACAAAATAAAGCTAGGGTCTGTAGCTAATGCTCTAGCAATTTCTGTCCTTCTTCTCTCACCACCAGAAAGTAAATCCCCTCTATTTTTTCTAATATGACTAAGGCCAAATTCATCAATCAGTGATTCCATTTTCTCTATTTGTTGTTTTTTTGAAAGCTTAGTTAATTGTAGAACACTAAGAATATTATCTTCTACACTTAACTTTCTGAAAACTGATGCTTCTTGTGCTAGATAACCAATACCGCTTTGTGCACGTTTATACATAGGGAAGCTAGTTATTTGCTGATTATCTAAAAAGATATTACCCCCATTAGGCTTAATTAATCCAACAATCATATAAAAAGAAGTGGTTTTTCCAGCTCCATTAGGTCCCAATAAACCAACAATTTCACCTTGATTAACAGTTAACGAAATGTCTTTTACAACTTTCTTTCCACTATATGACTTCATTAAATTTTGAGCTTTTAATATCATTTTAATTTTTATTTAGGTCTTTTTGAATAACTATTCTTGAAATATAGATGCTGATTTGATAGAGGATAAGAATTGGAATAGCAACAATAACCTGACTAGCTACATCTGGAGGAGTAATTACAGCTGCTAATATTAATACCATGATTAATGCATATTTTCTGTACTTGATTAGAATTTCAGGAGTTACTAATCCAACCTTTGTTAAAAAATACATTATAATAGGTAATTCGAAGACTAAACCACAAGCCAAAGATGATGATCTTACTAAGCCTATAAAAGAACTTAAATCAATTTCGTTTAAAACTTCTTTAGAAACTTGATATGATCCTAAAAAGTTGATTGAAAAAGGGGTTACTACGTAATAACCAAATAGAACTCCAATAAAAAATAATAGAGAAGTTATAAATATAAAACCTCTTGATTTTTTTCTTTCATTTTCATGCATTCCGGGGCTTATAAATTTCCATAGTTCATATATCACGTAGGGAAATGATATTATAAATCCACCAATTATTGAAGTCCATATGTGAGCAGAGAACTGACCCGCCATTGTTCTATTTTGTATAACAAAAGGGAATTCTTCACCACAAAAATTGGTTTCTATGTTTACAAAAGTTGCTACATTGCAAAGAAACTTATAGGTAGGGAAAGATAGATTTTTTGGACCAAATATTATCACGTCAAAAATAAAATCTTTAAAAATAAAACAAACACAGGCCATTATCATCACTGCAATAAGTGATCTAATTACATTCCACCTAAGTTCTTCTAGGTGGTCAATAAATGACATTTCTTTATTATTATCCATAAAACTAGATTATACCTTCTTTAATAATATTTTGAATATGGATAACCCCATGATAACTACCATCTTCTTCAACTATCAAATGAGATATCTTTTTTGACTTCATTAATTTTAAAGCATCAGTAGCCATCATGTTAGAATTAATTAGTAATGGATTTTTTGTCATTATCTCTTCAGCTTTAATTTCTGAAATATCTAAGCTTTTTACAAGTTGCCTTCTTAAATCACCGTCTGTAATAATACCCATTATTTTACCTAAATTATTCAAAACTACTACTGCTCCTAACATTTTTTCAGACATTTCAACAATTACCGAACTAATTTTAGCATTAATATTTATAGCAGGTTTGTTTTTTGTGTCGATTAAATCTTTAACTTTTAAATATAATTTTTTCCCTAAACTTCCGCCTGGATGATACTTTGCAAAATCTTTTGAGTCAAATCCTCTTAATTTTAATAAAGTAACGGCTATTGCGTCTCCAATGACTAATTGAGCTGTTGTGCTGGTAGTAGGAGCTAGATTGTTCGGACAAGCTTCTTTTTCAACACTAGAGTTTAACACAAAATCTGAATTTGTTGCTAAAAATGAATTAGTGTCTCCGGTTATAGCAATTAGTTTATTTGAGTCATTTGCTTTAATAAACGGAACTAGTGCTTTTATTTCTGGGGTATTACCACTTTTTGAAATACAAATAACTACATCATTCATTTGAATTAAGCCTAAATCTCCGTGTATTGCATCTGCAGCATGCATAAAAATTGAAGGTGTACCAGTTGAATTAAATGTAGCTACAATCTTTTGAGCAATAATTGCACTTTTACCTATACCACTAACAATAACTCTTCCGTAAGAATTTAAAATTAATTGTATACAATTAACAAAGTCAACATTTAAATAGTTATTTAAATTTTTAATGCTATCACTTTGTAAATCAATTGTTTGTTTAATAATGTTTAAAATTGATTGATTTGAATTCAATTTTTTTTAGTTTTAGTTTTTAAATAATTTACTTATGCACTATATTTATTATATATACAAAAAAACAAAATTTTTATCAGACTCTAATTTATTTCAACGTATTATATTGATAAATAGAATTGATAAGTAATA
>Ga0115564_10000826_pt1 | contig 30106 bp, 24 predicted proteins | sample COGITO_mtgs_1105_7_FD_88680 | JGI IMG/M metagenome (GOLD analysis project Ga0115564, IMG submission 88680) | Pelagic marine microbial communities from North Sea - COGITO_mtgs_110523 | ecosystem: Environmental > Aquatic > Marine > Epipelagic | place: Germany:Helgoland, sampling site Kabeltonne...
GAGATTTTATCTCTCCATTTTTTATCCCAATCTTTAACTAAACAAGAAACGTTAGTGGTAATCTTGGTTCTTTTCCCATTGTAATAGTAGTCTATAACCACTCTAACCTCCTCATTATTAAATTGTTGAGAGGTATTTTTCTTGTAGTCTAACCGGTAATATAGTCCCATTAATTCAGTACCCTTTTCATCTCTAAGATACGAAAAAATCTCCAGATATAGTACCCTATTCAGTACCCATTAGTATATTTAGGGTGTAAAAAAACCCATAACTAATTGATTTTATTGTTGTTATGGGTTTTTAAAAGTGGTACCTCCAGGAATCGAACCAGGGACACAAGGATTTTCAGTCCTTTGCTCTACCAACTGAGCTAAGGTACCTCAATTGTGGATGCAAATATAACGTCCTTTTTCTTTCTCCACAAATCATTTCGCGAAGAAAAGAATGCAAAATGCTTTTTCCTTAAATTTGTCCATGGATTTAATTCTCGATATTGGAAACACCCACATCAAGTACCACCTTTTTTCTTCGGGAAAAAGAATGCTCGGAGATACCCTGGAATCACTTGAGGGACTGGAAGAAAAATTATTAGGAGAATATTCCTCTTTGCAGGATATGATATACGCTGATGTTCGTGGAAAATATTCATACAATGAGCTGTGCATTCTTTTTCCTAATCTAAAGGTACATTCTGTTAAATCCCTGCCTGGACTTCCTTTTGTGTCTAACTATGCAACACCAGAAACACTGGGGGAAGATCGCCTTGCCTTGGTGGCTGCAGCCACAAAGCATTATCCTCACTGCAATTGTTTGATTATTGATGCGGGAACCTGTATCACCTATGATTTGATCACAGCCGAAGAAAACTATTTGGGTGGAGCCATTAGCCCTGGGTTAAGCATGCGCTTTAAGAGTCTTTCCCATTTCACAGGCAAATTACCAGAGGTAAAGGAAGCGGCTGTTCCACATCTCTGGGGGAATACTACCGAGACATCCATACAAGCAGGTGTTATTCAGGGAATTATTCATGAATTGGATGGTCAAATAAATGCCTACAAAGCGCGTTTCCCTTCTTTAACAGTAATTTTAACAGGAGGAGACGCGCATTACTTGTCTAAAAGCGTAAAAAACACCATATTTGCCCAGCCGAATTTTCTTGCAGAAGGTTTGAACCATTTGTTGGATTACAATAAAAATTAATGCTCAAAAAAGTACTTTTCTCTATTTCGTTGTTGATTTCTGGTTACAGTATTGCTCAGAATAGTACAGCATCACCGTATTCCTTAGGTGGTTTGGGAGATGTTACTTTTCGCGGAAACGCCATCAATCGAATGATGGGTGGTATTAGCGTATACGCTGACTCGATCCACGCCAACCTAAACAATCCAGCCAGTTTAGGCGAATTAAAGCTCACTACATTTTCTGTGGGTGTACACTATAGAAACACCCAATTAATTTCTGATGCAACCAATGAAGATGTAGCTTCAGGATCTTTAGATTATATTGCCGTTTCAATTCCGACAAAACATTTTTCATTCTCTTTTGGGGTAATGCCTTTTTCATCGGTGGGCTATCAACTTCAATCCTTAGACGATACTAACGAGCAAAACATCCTCAATCGCTATGAAGGAAAAGGAGGAGTGAATAAAACATTTATTTCTGTTGGGCTGAAGGTGTTTAAATTCCTTAATATCGGCGGAACCTTAAACTTTAATTTTGGCTCTATTTCTTCTGATGCCTCTCGCCAAGAAGAAAATGTTGACTTTGGGACTTTTTTGAGAAATAGCTCTCAAATCAGAGGGATTGATTATCAATTGGGAGCTCACCTCAAAGTACCCTTAAGTAAGAAATTTTCCATTGATGCATTTTCAACCTTCAGTCCAGAGCATTCTCTTACCTCAGAAAACGAACAGTCCTTTTTCACTCGATCGGTTTCCACACAAACAGTTGGAACAGTCATTGAAGTAGATTTAGCAGATCAAAACCTAGATAAAGTAGATTTGACCATTGGCAGTAAATACGAACTAGGCCTTGGCTTTGGTCAGGATAAAAAATGGTTGCTGGGGGCACAATACACCGCAATCAACTCTGGGAATTTTCAAAACGATTTTATCCAATTAAACAACGTTAGTTATGAAAATGGGTCCCGTTTATCGGTTGGAGGCTATTTTATACCAAACTACAGTTCGATTACCAATTACTGGAAACGCATGGCTTTTCGTGCTGGTTTCCGTCAAGAAAAATCGGGAATAATGATCAATAATACTTCTTTAGAAGAAACTGGCATATCATTTGGAGTAAGTTTACCATTGGGAGGCTATTACAGCGCAGCCAATGTTGCGGGTTATTCATCGTTAAACATTGGGTTTGAATTAGGAAAAAGAGGTGTTAATACCAATGGATTGATAGAGGAAAATTACTGGTCAATTCGGGTAGGAGCCTCCTTAAACGATTTATGGTTTATTAAAAGAAAATACAATTAATACAAAAGAGAGATGAAAAAGCACATCCATTTTATCATTGCCTTAATCACAATTAGTACAGGGCAATTGCAAGCGCAAGAAAATCAACAGTGTTTGCAAAACTTATCTATTTTTGCTGAAAATGCTAAAGTTAAAAATTATACTGCGGCATATGAGCCATGGAAACTTGTCAAAGAAGAATGTCCAAAATTAAATGTGGCCATTTATTCCTATGGAGAGCGTATTTTGAAAGATCGACTGAAAAATGCAACTCCTGCAGACAAGGCAGCTACAGAGCAAGCTTTGTTAAGCCTGTATGACGATTGGATTACTTATTTCCCTACCAAAAAAGGGGTGAGTGAAGTTGGAGAGATCTTATCGAGTAAAGCGCAAACCATGATTGATTTTAAGATTGGATCAACCAAAGAGGTGTATGCAATTTTTGATAGAGCCTATATCGAGGATGCAAATAGTTTTACCAACCCAAAACGCTTATATAACTACTTTAAGACATTATACGACACCTACAAAAAAGGAGATAATTCGGTGACCACCGAAATGTTGTTCAACAAGTACGAAGAGGTTTCCGAAAAGTTTGAAATAGAAGCAACTAGTTTGGCAAAGAAATTAGATGTAATCTTGAAAAAAGAAGAAAGTGGTGCTGCACTCACAACAAAAGATTTAAAACGTAAACGTGTTTACGATACAAATTCAAATGCAATTGGTGTGTTTTTGAAAAACCTAGATGCCATCATTGCCAAAGAGTCTAGCTGTGAAAACTTAATTCCTTTATACCAACGCAACTTTGAGGAAAACAAAAAAAATTCGGTTTGGTTAAAACGTGCCGCTAGTCGAATGGATAGCAAAGAATGCTCCGATGACCCATTGTTTGTAACCTTGGTTGAAGCACTATATGATTTAGACCCTTCTGCAGATTCGGCCTATTATCTAGGTTTACTGAATGACAAAAGAGGAAACAGCGATGAAGCGTTGAAATTCTATGAAGAGTCGATTGCCTTAGAAACAGATCCCTACAAAAAAGCAAAAATATTGTATAAAATCGCTTTGAAATTTAAAGATAGAGGTCGTAAATCTACTGCCCGTAACTATGCTCGAAAAGCCTTAGGTTTTCAACCTTCGCTTGGAAAAGCCTATTTATTAATTGCCAATTTATATGCAAGTAGTGCGAACGATTGTGGAGATTCACAGTTTGACAAAAGAGCGGTTTACTGGTTGGCAGCGAATACAGCTAGAAAGGCGGCAAGTGTAGATGGGTCCATCAAAAAAGCAGCATTAAAAACAGCCGAGAGTTATGAAGGCCGTGCGCCAAGTAAAACAGACATCTTCACCGATGGGAGAGAAGGAACCAGTGTAACATTTTCTTGTTGGATTGGAACCAGTGTCAAAGTGCCAAAACTCTAGATGAAACCCCAAGGGATTCCATATTATTTAAAGGTTACTGCAATTGCAGTAGCCTTTTTTTGTTCCTGTGATACCTCAGAGAAAGAACAGTTTAATTTGGATCAGTTTCGAGGAGAACCTGCAGCCATTGCTCGTGATGTCCGAATGGTGTATACAGATTCATTTCGTATTAAAGCTATTCTTACAGCTCCTTTACACAAAGACTTCAGTAACCTATCTTTGAGTCATTCGGTTTTCCCAGAGGGAGTAAAAGTTATATTTATCGATGAATTAAAACGGGAAAATATCATTACTGCAGATTATGGCACTTTGTACGATGCAACTTCTTTAATTGACCTACAGGGAAACGTCGTGCTACAAGCAAGTGATGGTGGTTTGTTGAAAACCCCGCAGCTCTATTGGGATGCCGCTTCAGATTGGATTTTCACAGAAGAAACATTTAATTTCTCCAATCCCGATTATGATGTTATTGCTACGCGATTGGATACCAACAAAGAATTCACTAAATTTAATACAGGAAAATTAACGGGTACGGTTGCCGTACAAGAAGAATCGAACCAATGAAAAATTACCGAATTTCCGAAATACTCTATATTGTAATTGCGCTTATTTCCATAAAAGAAGCCTACGTCCTTTGGGAAATTCGTCCAAACAAAGCCTATTTGTTCTTGGGCTTTGCTGTCTTAGCCACATTCATGTATTTCTTCAGAAGTTATTACCGAAAGAAATTTAATCGTCGCAAACCTTAAATGGAAATAGAAGACAGTATTATACTGCTTTGCTTGGTCCTTTCCGCTTTTTTTTCAGGAATGGAAATCGCATTTGTCTCCTCCAATCGAATTTTTATTGAGATAGAGAAAAACAAGGCTACTATCACAGCAAGAATCCTACAATTCATTGCAAAGAATCCTTCACGATTTATTACCACCATGCTCATTGGGAATAATATTTCTCTGGTCGTTTATGGAATTTTTATGGGAGATAAAATCATTCAACTCATTTTTCCAACCCTCGAAAATGTTGAATTGCCTTTGGAAATATTGTTTTATCAAACTCTGATTTCTACAGGGATTATTTTACTTACTGCCGAATTTCTACCCAAGGTGTTTTTTCAATTATACGCCAATCAATTGGTTCGCTTTTTTGCCTTTCCTGCAGCTTTCTTTCATGCCATTTTTACCCCAGTAAGTTTATTTGTCCTTAAAATCACCAATGTTTTATTGCGGATTTTGTTCCGTTCCAAAACAGAAGAATTGGAACTTTCTTTCTCAAAGATAGAATTGGGCAATTATATTGAAGAGCAGGTGGAAGGCGTGCAAAACAAAGCCCAGCTTGATACTGAAATTCAAATTTTTCAAAATGCGCTTGAATTTTCTACAGTTAAAGCCCGTGAAGTAATGGTGCCAAGAGCAGAAATCACAGCCATTGAAAAAGAAAAACCCATCGAAGAACTCAGAGCTTTGTTTGCCAGTACGGGTTTTTCGAAGATTCCCGTTTTCAATGAAAATATTGACGACATTATTGGTTTTGTTCACGCCTTTGAAATGCTGAAACAACCCAATTCAATTAAGCAAATTCTGTTACCAGTCGAGTTCGTCCATGAACCCAATACCGTAAACGATGTCTTGAGTCGTTTAACAAGGAAGCGTAAAAGTATTGCGGTTGTGCTAGACGAATATGGCGGAACGGCGGGTTTATTGACCATTGAAGATATCGTAGAAGAACTTTTTGGTGAAATTGAAGATGAGCATGATCGAATAGATCATCACGAAAAACAACTTTCACCTACTCATTTTGAGTTTTCTGCACGCCTAGAAATTGATTATATCAACGAGACCTATTCCTTAGAATTACCCAAAGATGAAAACTATGAAACCCTGGGTGGTCTAATAGTGTTTTACACCGAAGAAATTCCCAAGAAAGGCCTTGTGTTAAACCTTGATAAATATCAAATAGAAGTATCGCAAGTTTCCTCTACAAAGATTGAACGCGTCTCCTTATCCATCATAAACGAATAAAAACTGCTCTCGCTTTGGACTAACCTCTTTTCAATAGCAACTTAAGGCTTTTATAATTGACAAGGAAGTTGTACTTTCGCATCCAATACAAAAACACCAACAAATGGCCATACTTGGGAAAATTAGACAGAAATCAATTTTTTTGATATTAGTAATAGGACTTGCTTTATTTGCTTTTATTATTTCAGGAGCATTTGGTGCTGGTACAGGTGATACCGGACCTAGTGAGCCCATTGGAATAATTAACGGGGAAGAAATTTCATTGGAAAATTTCCGAATTTTGGTTGATCAAACGGAACGTACCTATGGATACTCTACTCTTCAAGCGGTGGAGGTGGTTTGGAACCAATACGTTCGCAGTCAGTTATTCGAAGCAGAATTTAAAGAATTAGGCATTGATGCTGGAAAAGATCAAATTGAACAAGTGGTTTCTTCAACAGAATCGATTATCACAGATTCACGCTTCATCAACGAAGCAGGATTTTTTGATTTTGGTTTATTTGCAGATTTTATTGGTCAAATGCGTAGTTCTAATCCACAGGCCTATGAGCAATGGAAACAACAAGAAGCTCAAATTATTTCATCTGCACGTGAAGGAATATATTTCGATTTAATCAAATCGAGTACATCAATAACCCTCAAGGAGGCGCAAATCAATTTCCACTTGGAAACAGACAATATCGATCTGAACTATGTGCAAATCCCTTATACCTCTATCCCTGATAGTTTGGTTCCGGTAAGCCAAAGCGATGTAACAAAATACATCAAGAAGAATTCAAAACAATTTGACCGTGAGGCTACCCGATCCATTCAATACGTTACTTTTTTAGAACAAGCTACTGCTGAAGATGAGACAATCATTCGCAATAGGCTCGAAGGATTGGTTGATGATCGTATAGAATACAACGATGTATCTAAATTAACAGATACCATTGAGGGCTTCCGAACTACCAAAGATTTGACTGCTTTCATCGATCGCTATTCTGAGGTTAGTTTTGATTCTATCTATACACCAAAAGGAAGACTCCCTTCTGAGTATGCCGACATTCTCTACAATTTAGACGAAGGAGAGATTTTTGGCCCTTACAAAGACATCAATAGCTTGAAAATATCAAAACTATTGGACCGTAAAGAGAACGGTTCTATCCGTGCTTCACACATAATGATTGCCTACCAAGGTGCTCAACAAGCCGACGAGTCGATTACCAGAACCAAAGCTGAAGCACAAAAATATGCCAATGATTTGGCGCGTCAGGTTCGTAGTGGTAAAGAGAAAATCGAATTACTTGCAATAAAATTTTCTGACGACAAGAGCAATCGTGTTGGTGGAGATTTAGGTTTCTTCCAAGAAGGGACAACAGCCCCAGAAATTTTTGACTTCGCAAACAAAAATAGGGTCGGGAAAGTTGGTGTTGTAGAAACATCTTTTGGTTTTCACGTGATTGAAATTACCGATAAGCAAGACCTTGTTTTATTGGCAAGTGTGAGCAATGAAATCATTCCTTCGGACGATACGTCTAACAAAATATTTAAAGGCGCAACTCAATTTGAAATGGATGCTGCCAAAGGAGATTTTGCTACTCTTGCTGCAGAAAGCAATTACGCCCTAAGAAGCGTTGACAATGTTGCTGAATTAGATGAAAATCTTCCTGGTTTACCAGAGCAAAGAAGCATCGTACAGTGGGCCTTTAGCGACGACACCAAGGAAGGTGAGATCAAGCGATTTAATCTTTCCTATGGGGGTTATGCAATTGTTCGTTTGGTAGAAAAGAAAGCCGCTGGCTTGGCAAGTGCGAAAGACTTATTTAACGAGCTTGTACCAAAAGTAAGGGAAGAGAAAAAAGCAAAAATGATTATTGAAGAAAACAAAGCCATTACTTCTTTGGAAGATCTTGCAGCCAAAAATGGATTAGAAGTAGTCAATGCCTTGGCTGTAAACCAAAAGAGTGGTACTCTCGTTGGTGCAGGATACGAACCCTATGTCGTTGGAGCTGCATTTGGCTTGTCCGAGAATGGACTGTCTAAAATGATTAAAGGTAATAATGGAGTATATAAACTTCAACTCACAGCAAAACGTGTGGTCGAAGACCTTGAAGATTATACTGCCTATGCCAAACAACTACAAAAGACCCAACGTGACCAATTGGCGCAACGCATTATTGCAGCGCTAGAGTCTGCTGGAGAAATTGAAGACAATAGAGCTTTGTATTACTAATAGTTTTCCCTCAAGTTTAAAAAAAATCCTCAGCTAGCTGGGGATTTTTTTTACCCTAAAATGAAATCAGCATAACGAAAAATGGTTGGGTAGCCCTTTTGCCTAAAATAATCGACCGTTGTTTCGTCTCCAGAGGCAAGGATAAAATCTCCCCCCCAGGCTCCTAGGCTTTTTAGCTGTCCTTTAAAGTCCGGGAATAAACGTTCTTGAACAGAAATTTGCCCTAAGAAAGAAGCAGTGATGTCCTCATGTTCTTTCAGTAAAGCATTGAAGTTGGATTGCTCTTTCGTGTTTATGAGGAGTGTACCAATTTCCTCCAGTCTTTTTTTGCTTGTTGAGTTTAGGGTGTTTCTTTCATTAAACCCAGCAATCGCCTCTCGACTGTTTTGCTTCTCTTTTAGATAGACAAAGAAAAGCTTGTCTTTAAACGGTGGAGAAAATAAAACAGCTTCTATGGTTGGACTGAATTCATTCCGCCTATAAAAGAGTGCTGTTTCACTCTGTGCTGCCGCAATATCATAGCCACTTCCACCCATTGTTTCCTCCAATAGCAGATAGGGATTAATGCCCACCCATTGCGCTAAATTATTGATCAATGTAGAGGAGGAGCCCAAACCCCAATCAAGCGGGAATTCTAATCTTGTGCTTAGGGCAATCCCTTCAGCAAAAAAGTTGGGGGATAATCGATTTAAAGTTTTTAAAATAACGGAGAGTTGTTTTATAACATTTGAGGAACCTTCCCTAGAAGATAGGAAATTGAGTTTCAAATCGAAAACACAATCGATCCAGAGTTTGTCCTCAACGGTAAAACTCTGCCATTTAATGGTACCCTCGGTGGTATGCTCTACCCGTAAAAACTGCCCCCTTTTTGTGGGGACGGCCAGGGCTTTCACCCCTTCAAGTACAGCATATTCTGCGGTCAATAAAAGTTTGCCATGACTGTAAAACTCCATTAGGGGTTGTTTTGTAAAAAAGTGGTAACAGCATTGTGGCTTACAGCGGTTGTTTTAAAATATTCTGTTGCCTTTTCTTTTTGACCATTGGTTGCATTTAGTTGATTGAGGATATTGAGTAAGTGCATTTTCATATGCCCTTTCTGAATTCCAGAAGTAACCAAAGAACGCAGTGCACCAAAATTTTGGGCCAAGCCAGCAACACAGATAATTTGCATCAATTCCTTTGCAGAAGGGTTGCCAAGCAGCTGCATGGACCATTTGACCAAGGGATGCAGTTTTGTGAGTCCTCCCACAGTTCCAATCGCAAGGGGAAGGGATAGTTCAAAGCAGAAGTCATCCCCATCTATAAAGGCATTAGAAAGACTACGGTATTGACCACTTCTAGCGGCAAAGGCATGGACACCTGCTTCCACAGCACGAAAGTCATTTCCCGTGGCAATGACAACAGCATCTACACCGTTCATGATTCCTTTGTTGTGGGTCACTGCTCGATAAGGTTCTTCTTTGGCGATTGTAACCGCACGCACAAATTTTTCAGCAAAGGCATGCTTACTCATTCCTTCTTCGGTTTCAAGTTGTTCAATGGGACATCGAACGCTTGCTTTGGCCAAACAATTGGGAACATAGTTGGAGAGTATACTCATCACAATTTCAATATCTTTTTCTGTTTCAGCGAAAATAGGTGAAGCTTGTATATAGTACTTAAGTCGTTTGGCGAGTTCTTCTAAACACGAATTAATGAAATTCGCTCCCATGGAATCGGCAGTCAAAAACGTGAGATGTAACTGGTAATAGTTATCAATATTTGAACTCTTGTTGCGAAGTTCAATGTGTTGAATCCCGCCACCACGTTTTTCCATATTGTGCGTAATATTGGCAACGTCACTTCGCAGTTGAGATTCAATTTCCGTGATAAATTCAGCCAACTTTAGTGGATCTCCTGTATAAATAAAATGGATCTGTCCAATTTTTTCTTCCCCAATGACTTCTGTTTTAAAGCCTCCACGATCTCCCCAATATTTGGCGGCTTTTGCTGCTGCAGCAACCACTGAGCTTTCTTCGATGGCCATTGGGAGGGTATAGTCTCGTCCATTGATCGTAAAATTGGGCGCTACGCCCAAAGGAAGATAAAAGTTACTGACAGTGTTTTCGATAAAATCGTCGTGCAATTGTTGTAAAGCATCATCACTATTCCAGTAATTCTCTAAGGTTTGTTTGGCCGCTAAATCATTGTTAAAATATTGCTGTATTAGCCAATCGATTTTTTCTTGTTTAGAACGTTTCGAAAAGCCACGAATTGGAGTACTCATCCCTAATCAATTTTTGGTAAATATACCATTTTTATAACCGTCGTTAATTTTTGTTAAGTATAGGCTGAGTATGTTATAAAATCACTATTTTGCTTTTTAAAACCTATTCAATGCGAAATTATTTCACCTCTGTTATCTTGTTCTTTCTTTTTGTACAAGCCTATGGTCAACAAAAAAAACTAACCAATGAAGCAATCTGGGATTTTGAATTTTCTCAAGAAATATTGGAATCAATACATCCATTAAAGAGCCAAAGTGCCTATACGGTGATAAAGGTTGACTATGAGCAACGACAGGCAAAAATTGTTTTGTATGACTATGCGACAGCAAAGGAGCTTGACGTTCTTGTGGATTCCTCCACATCGGCTAAAATCCCTTTTTTCACCGCCTATTATTTTTCCAAAGACGAACAAAAAATCCTCTTAGAAACGGCTGTTGAACCCATTTACAGAAGATCTAAAAGAGCCGAATATTGGGTGCTAGATCGTAAAACCAAAGAAGTGAATTACCTCTTTAGTGGTAAGGTACAAGAACCGCGCTTTTCACCCGATGGATCTAAGGTGGCTTTTGTCTATATGCGAAATCTATACATTAAAGATCTGGTCGAAAACAGTATTGAACAAGTTACAACCAATGGCGATAAGGACATTATCAACGGTTTAACAGATTGGGTCTATGAAGAAGAATTTGGTATTGTTCGTGCCTTTGACTGGAATGCCTCGGGTACTTCCATAGCCTTCATGCAATTTGACGAAACACAGGTTCCTGAGTTTTCAATGGATATTTATGGAGACCAATTGTATCAATTCCCCTATACCTTCAAATATCCAAAAGCTGGTGAGAAAAATGCAGTTGTAAGCCTTCATCTCTATGCGCTAGAATCAAAAGAAATTACAGGAGTTCAACTTGGAGATGTACCTCCCTATTATATTCCCCGTTTTGAATTTGCTCCTCAAGAGAATAGGTTGATCGTCCAAACCATCAATCGTTTGCAAAATCAGTTGATTTTATGGGAATACAATACAGAAGATGGAAAGGCCAAAGAATTGTTGCAAGAAACTTCTGACACCTATGTTGATGTGCACAGTAACCTTCGCCTTTTACCAAAAGGTGATTTTCTATGGACAAGTGAACGAGATGGCTACAATCATATCTATCATTACAATGCCGATGGAAGCTTGAAGCAACAAGTCACAAAAGGCCCTTGGGAGGTCACTCGTTTTTTTGGACTAAACCCAAAAACTAAAGAAGTTTATTATGCATCGGTGGAAACAGCTTCCACAGAACGGGCTGTCTATTCCATTGGGTTAAATGGGAAAAAGAAACGTGCTCTTACTCCAGAAAAGGGCACCAATGGCGTTTCGTTTAGTGCAGACTATCGTTATTATATCCACACTTATGAAGATGCTAAAACGCCCAGAATATACAATCTCCGAGCGACTAAAAATGGCGCTTTGGTGCGAGAAATAGAAAATAATGCAGCCTTGGTTGAAAAGCTAAAAGGCTATACGTTTACCGAAAAGGAATTTTCTACCATCAACGTCAATGGAGAAGAACTAAACATGTGGATCATGAAACCCACCGATTTTGATCCCAAGAAAAAATATCCATTATTCATGTATCAATATTCTGGACCTGGTTCCCAAAAAGTAGCCAATAAATGGTATGATCAACGCGACCTGTGGCATCAGTTATTAACCCAAAAAGGATATATTGTTGCCTGTGTCGATGGGCGAGGAACAGGTTTTAAAGGAGCGGCTTTTAAAAAGGTGACCTACCAGCAATTGACCAAATACGAAACAGAAGATCAAATTGCTGCAGCCAAAAAACTAGGTTCATTGCCGTATATTGACGCTAACCGAATCGGAATATGGGGATGGAGTTACGGTGGCCATATGTCGACCAATTGTATCTTAAAAGGGAATGATGTCTTTGCCTTAGCCATTGCTGTTGCGCCTGTAACCAATTGGCGGTTTTATGACACCATTTATACGGAACGTTTTATGCGAACTCCTCAAGAAAACCCAGAAGGATATGACCTAAATTCTCCCTTAAATTATGCCCATCTCCTCAAAGGGAAATATTTGCTCATTCATGGCTCTGGAGATGATAATGTGCACGTACAAAACACCATGCGTATGGTAGAAGCCTTGGTACAGGCGAACAAGCAATTCGATTGGGCGATCTATCCAGACAAGAACCATGGTATTTATGGCGGGAATACTAGTACTCATCTCTTTAATAAAATGACTACATTTATTGAAAATAATCTCTAAAATTAGTATTAAACAAAGCAACGATTATGGCTACAGCGCAAAACTCTGAGGCAACCCTATTTGGGCATCCAACAGGACTCTTTTATTTATTTTTTGCTGAACTCTGGGAACGATTTAGTTTCTATGGAATGCGGGCCTTACTCACGCTTTACATGGTGGAAGAAGTCTTTAAATCTTTATCAAACAGAGATTTTGCTACTGCCGCTGTTTATGCATCATACGGCTCTTTGGTTTATGCCTCTACCGTTATTGGGGGTCAAGTGTCTGATAAAATTTTAGGGATGCGTTCCTCCATATTCTTAGGGGGAGTTTTGATGGCCATTGGGCATTTTGTTTTAGCCATTGAAAATGACATCGCTTTCTTTTTAGCACTGGCTTTTATCATTGTTGGGAATGGTTTCTTTAAACCAAACATTTCAACCTTTGTCGGCGCCTTATATGAAGACGGTGATGTAAGAAAAGACTCTGGTTTTACCATTTTTTACATGGGAATTAATATTGGTGGGTGGATAGCCCCCTTATTATGTGGTGGGTTAGCTGTGACCTATGGTTATCACTATGGCTTTGCACTGGCTGGCTTTGGAATGATGGCTGGTTTAATCTTCTTTTGGAGTGGGATTAAGCGCAATGTTTTTGGCGACAAGGGTCTACCCCCAAATATGGAGGTTTATGAAAAACCTGTTTTAGGCATTCCGCAAAAAACATTAATACCACTTCTTTCCGTTTTATTTGTTCCAGTAATTGCTTACATACTTTCTTCATACGAATCCATCACGACCAAAAACACATTCTTAATAGGTGAAAAGAACCTAGTTGGAATTATATTTTTAGTGATTGGACTTGTGATCACCGCTTATATGATTAAAATATTAGCTAAGGTTACATCGGAGGAGCGAAAAAAACTAATGATGGCAATTTTAATCACATTCTTCATGACGCTATTTTGGGGTTTTCATGAACTTTCAGGAAGTGTAATTACATTGTTTGCCTCAAGAAATGTTGCCTTAGATGGTTTTATGACCGCAGCGCAAACCAACTCTTTAAATTCTATGTTCATTATCCTTCTAGCCATTCCTATTTCATGGCTGTGGGGCTATTTGACTAAGAAGAATTTAAACCCCCGAACCCCCTATAAATTTGGTCTTGGACTGGTTTTAGCCGGCGCTAGTTTTTATGTTTTAGCCTTGAGTAAAGGGAGTGCCGACGAAAACGGCATGGTGCCTTTTGCTTATTTAATCGTTATGTACCTTGTTTTGTCCATAGGAGAATTGTTTATGTCACCCGTTGGCTTGTCTAAAATTACCAGTTTATCCCCTAAACGCATTGTGGCATTTATGATGGGAATTTGGTTCTTGTCATCTGCCTATGCTTTCCAAATTGTTGGTTTTATTGGTAAACAACTGGCTGTAGAAAGCACCGATATAAATGTTGGTGGTTTAGATACACTAGCCATTTATACCGATGGTTTTATGTTAATCTCTCAATATGCTCTTGGAGCAGGATTGATTGTAATTCTTTTCTCTCCACTCATGAAAAAATTAATGGGAGGAGTACACTAAAAAAACATCTGTGATGAAATTTAAACTTCTGCTTTTACTTTTATTAAGTTCTTTAGCTAGCCAAGCCCAAGAAATTCAGTGGATGAGTTTGGCCGAAGCCATGGAAGCCCAAAAAACAGTTCCCAAAAAGATTTTTATGGATGTCTATACCGTTTGGTGTGGGCCATGCAAACTATTGGACCAAAAGACCTTTGCCAATAAAGATGTTGCCCGCTATATTAGTGAACACTACTATGCGGTAAAATTCAATGGTGAAGGCAATGAGGAAATTGCTTTTTACGATCGTGTCTTTCGCAATCCTAATTATGATCCAAAAAGAAAAGGGCGAAATAGCACCCATGAATTCACCCAGTTTTTGGGAATTAAAGGCTATCCTACCATGGTCTTTTTCAGTGAAGAAGGTGACCCAATCATGCCAGTAGTTGGGTACTATACACCCCGTCAATTGGAACCCTATTTAAAAATGATCAAACAGGGCGATTATGCCGTTTTTACCAAGCCCGATGACATCAAAGTTTATTTAAAAACCTTTATTCCTCGTTTTCGCGGTTAAATTCATAGGTGCCCATCCTTGTAGTTATGTAGTAGGCTGTGTTGGTTTCTTTCAGGGTTTTTTCCCACCGTTCAATATAAAAAGCTGTATTACTTCCGTCAATAATAATCATTTTAGGGTTTTGTTTTTTTACTAATCGCTCAAGGTTTATTTTTGGGTTTTTCTTTAGCAAATAATAAGCATTCGGTTTTAGCTTTAGTTCTGTTGGCCAATCTTTTTCAATTATATATAATTGTTTTTCATCAATAATATATCCATTGAATAGCGGCTGTGTCATCCAGTTGGAATGGGAGTAGTTTTGGGTAAAATGATTGACGATAAAATGATGTTCATCTAGCGGGTCATTGCTGTGAAAAGTGAATGATTTCCCTCTCTTCTCCACCAAAATAGTTTCTCCATAGGCGTGGGCAATCCAAAATCTTTTTTCGGCTTTTGCAGGCGAAGAATACAAATGCCATTGCAATAGTGCAACGCAACATCCAGCCAACAGCAGCCATTGAATCTTTTTTTGATACAACACAATCACAGTTAGAATGAGGAGGGCATAAACTAGACCTAGAGTAAATTCATCCATGACCAAAGAAGTGAAGATAAATTCCTCTTGTCCGCCAATCCAAAATACGAGCTGATTCATTTTTGAAACTAGAGCGTCTAGAAAAAACACAATAGGCTTAGGTAAGACAAAGAAAAGCATCCAAACAATGCAACCCAATCCGAAGTAGAGAAAGAATCCAATGAAAGGCAAAATAGCCCAATTACTCAATAAGAATAAGCCTGGGAACTGCTGAAAATGATAAATGCTAATGGGTGCTACAGCAATTTGAGCCGCCAAAGAAACAGTGGTTAAATTCCAAAACCATTGCAGTGCTTTATATCGAAATTTTAGCTGCATGAGTGGATGGAGAAACAAGATACCAAAGACAGCCAAATAACTCATTTGAAACCCTAGTTGAAGGATAAACCTTGGTTGGAAAAACAATAAAATTGCCATGGACAATAGAACGAGATAGGCTGTAGGAGTTTTTCGCTGACTTTGCATGCCAATGTGATAGGCAGAAAAAAGAGTGACCGATCGCAAGACAGAGGCCGATGCACCTACAAAAAATGCATAGCACCACAGTAATGCTAGGACGCCAATCAATCGTATCAATCGGCCATGTGGTAGATAAACTAGGGGTCGAAGAAGCCATTGAAACAGCAGCATCAATAAACCTATATGCAGGCCCGAAATTGCAAACAGGTGTACAACTCCAGCCTTGGCATATTGGTCCATGGTGTTGGCATTTAAACTGGATCGTTCTCCCAGCAACATGGTTTTTAAAATTTCCTTAGTCGAATGTTTCAATGCACTTTGATTCAGCTTTTTTAAAAGATGATTTTTAATTTTTATTAATGGCTTTTTTGAATGACCAAGAAACTGCACTTTGCTGCTTGTTGTCCGTAATTGGTGATAAATGGACAGGCTATGTAAGTAATCCCTATAATTAAAACCCTTGGGAGTTGTTGGGGATTGAATGGGTGATAAATGATCCCTTACTTGAAGTTTGTCCCCTAAAAATAAGGGAGCCAAAAGGCTGTCTTTTTGGAGTTGAAATAGAATTCTCCCCTCAGAAGATTTTCCATTGACAGCTGTGATTTCAGCATAAAAACGATATGCATTTTTACTCTCACGCAATCGTTGTTGTAGCTCAATTTCGATTGTATTTATTTCTGTTGGCTCAAGCTTAGCGTAATGTTTTTTTGATAGAAGTTGATCGACCTCAGCTGTGTAGATCCCTAAATAAAAGAAAATAATCCCCCAAAAAGGTGTACGCCAATAGAAAGGCGATTTGAAGGAAAAATAGCCTAAAATCACCACAGCTAAAAGTATAATCAATAAGGGGTAGGGCAATGCCTCTTGATAATGAAAATTTACACCAAGGACAAACACCAATAAATAGGGAACAAGGGGCAAAGATAAGGGCTTCACCCTTTAAAGATATAAAAAGTCTTATTTAAGCTTTGCAATGATGAATTGAGCAACCTGTTCACTAGCATTGGTATGCCCGATTTTTTGCTCAATTTTCTGGTAGTTTTGGAGGATTTTTTCGCGTAACATAGGATCACTTAAACGCACTAATTCTTGTTGAATGGAATCTGCCGTACATTTCTCTTGAATAAGTTCGGTCACAATTTCTTTGTCCATGATAAGATTTACCAAGGAAATGTATTTTAATTTGATAATACGTTTGGCAATGGCATAACTAATCGGACTGCTTTTGTAGCAGACCAATTGTGGCACCCGAAACAAGGCTGTTTCTAGTGTTGCCGTTCCACTAGTCACAATCGCAGCAAACGAATGTTTTAAGAGGGTATAGGTTTGGTTTTGAAGCATATAAACGGAAGGATGATTGGTAAACTGTTTGTACCATTCAGCGTCTAATCCTGGTGCTCCAGCAAGAACAAATCTATAGTCAGGAAAGGCATTTATGACGTTTAAAAACACAGGCATCATCTTGAGAATTTCTTGTTTTCTACTTCCTGGAAGAAGCGCAATAATGGGCTGCTCTGTTTGAAGTTCAATGGGAATATTGACCTCTTTTTGATTGCGTTCTTTTCGAATTACATCAACCAGTGGATGGCCAACATATTCAACGCTGTACTCATGCTTTTCCCAGAAATAGTCTTTTTCAAAAGGCAGAATTACATACAAGGCATCTAAGTCTCGTTTGATTTTTTTAATTCTATTTTCCTTCCAAGCCCATATTTGAGGACTGATGTAATAATGATTGCAGAAACCTTGTTGTTTTGCCCAAGCGGCAATCCGCATGTTGAATCCAGGGTAGTCTATATATACCATCACATCGGGTTGGAAGTCGAGAATATCTTTTTTGCAAAAAGAAATATTGCCTAAAACGGTGCGAAGGTTGATAAAAACTTCCCAGAAACCCATAAAAGCAAGCTCTTTATAATGCTTGACGAGGCTTCCCCCAGCTGCTGCCATTTTATCTCCACCCCAAAAGCGAATCTCAGCGGCTGCATCCTGTTTCAACAGCGATAACATTAAATTAGATCCGTGTAGATCTCCAGAAGCTTCACCAGCAATGATATAATACTTCATTTATAAAACTTTTAGCAACGCAACTAGACCAACAAAGAACAACAAAACACCAACCATGCCATAGGCCATTTTGTATTGATATTGTTTAAGTAAGTAAAAGAAAACGGGCAAGTTCAGTAAAGCACCTAGGCTAATTAAACCGCCTAACTTTCCTTGTGCGTAGAGTATTTCAATGCTTTCCATTATTCCTGAATCTGAAAAGAATAGGGTAAATAAACTCATTCCTATAAAGGTAAGGAGGGTACCCACTAACATTCCAAGTATAGTTTCTTTATTCATCAAAATCCCAACTATTAAGTTTTTGTATGGCGTGATGGGCAGTGAGATCAAATTGGGTTGGCACAACCGATATATATCCATGGGCTAAAGCAGCTTCATCAGTATCATCTCCTTTGTCTTCATTGATAAATTCTCCCGTTAGCCAATAGTAGTCTTTGCCCATGGGGCTTTTTCGTTTGTCAAACTTTTCCACCCAATAGGCTTTGGCCTGTCGACAAATTTTAATCCCTTTAATTTCTTTTTCAGGAAGAAGGGGGAAATTCACATTCAATACAACGTCCGAAGGGATACCGTTTTTAAGTGCATTTCGGGTGATTTTTTCTACATAAGGTTTTAGCGGTTCAAAGTCAGCCTTCCAGCGAAAATCCAATAAGGAAAAACCAATAGCAGGAACGCCTTCTATCCCTGCTTCAATTGCGGCGCTCATGGTACCAGAATAGATGACATTAATGGAAGAATTAGAACCGTGATTAATTCCAGAGACACAAAGATCGGGTTTTCTATCCATCAATTCATTGACAGCCAATTTTACACAATCTGCCGGGGTTCCAGAGCATTGATACTCTTTTTGCGGACCATTATCAACTATTATTTCAGTACAATAAAGGGTAGAATCTAGGGTAATGGCATGTCCCATCCCTGATTGAGGACTGTCTGGAGCAACCACAACAACATCTCCAATTGTTTTCATTACATCAATTAAAGCTCGAATCCCAGGTGCGGTTATTCCATCGTCATTGGTTACTAAAATGAGTGGTCTATCGGTCATGGCATCATTTTTGGCTAAGGTAAGGAAATAGTCTTTGTCTTAGGTTGTTAAATTCACGTCAAAAAAAGAGGACATGTTTGTTAAGCCGTAGGCAATTCAATATATTAGACGACAAATCCAATGATGATGAAAAAAATTGCCGCTTTAACGGTACTGGTTATTGGGACATTTGTTTTGGTTGCTTTTAGTAACCAAACAAACAACCCTTCAAAAGATAAATTACTTATTGAGATTGTTTCTTATGTTCTTAGTCGTGGACATTTTTCACCCGCTGAAATCAATGATGCTTTTTCTGAAAAAGTTTACATGAATTACCTAAACGGTATAGATGGTAGACATCAATTTTTCATCAAAGCTGATATCAATAATTTCGATGCTTTCAAAAAGAAATTGGACGATCAAATCAAAGCCTCTAAAGTAGATTTCTTCAACCTCACCCATGAAAAGTTTTTGCAGCGTTTGGAGCAAGTAAAAGCCTTCTATCCTGTATTGTTAGAGGAGCCTTTTGATTTTTCCGTCAAAGAAAAAATAAACATAGACTACGAAAAAACACCCTATGCCTCTTCCCTTTCAGAGCTAAAAAACGTTTGGCGTAAGTATTTTAAATTTAATGCATTAGGAACTTATGCAAGCCTCAAAGAAGCGGAGGAAAGAAAACAAGAAGAAGATTCTACCTATGTCCCCAAAACAGATATTGAACTAGAACAAGAAACCCGAGAAGCCCTTAAAGAGGACATGAAAATCTATTTTGAGGTTCGCGACGATCTTAATCGAAACGACTTTTTTTCCATATATATCAATGCCATTGCCTTGCAATTTGATCCTCATACAAATTATTTGGCACCTAGTGCAAAAGAGCGTTTTGATCAAAATATTTCCGGGAAGTTTGAAGGAATTGGTGCTCGCCTAACGAAGAGAAATCAAGAGATTGAAATCGTTGAAATCATCTCAGGTGGTCCTGTGTGGCGAGGGAAACAAATTGAACCTGGAGACAAAATTTTAAAAGTAGCGCAAGTCAACGAAAATCCTGTAGATGTTATGGGAATGCGTTTGGATGATGTTATCAAACTCATTAAAGGTCCAAAAGGGACTCAGGTATTTTTAACCATAAAAAAAGTAGATGCTTCAATTGTTGTGATTCCAATAACCCGTGATGTTATTGAATTGGAAGAAGCTTTTGCAAAGTCAACCATCATTGAAAAAAATGGGAAACAATTTGGTTTAATTAACCTACCTCGTTTTTATGTTGACTTCCAGGACTACGGAAACCGCAATGCAGCAACCGATGTCAAAAAAGAGATTCAAGCCCTTAAAAAACAAGGAGTTAGTGGAATCGTCTTTGATTTGCGAAACAATGGTGGAGGCTCGCTTCAAACGGTAGTTGACATGGCGGGTTATTTTATAGAAAAAGGCCCCATTGTTCAAGTCAAATCTACAGGTGGGCAAAAACAGATTTTAAAAGACGAGGATAGTTCAATAGAGTGGGATGGTCCATTGGTGGTATTGGTGAATGAATTTTCGGCTTCAGCTTCTGAAATTTTGGCGGCTGCATTACAAGACTACAAACGCGCAATTGTTTTGGGTAGCAAGCAAACCTATGGAAAGGGAACTGTTCAAAATGTAATTGACTTAAATCAAATCATTTCTGGAAACACCTATGGAGACCTGGGCGCCATGAAAGTAACTACCGACAAATTTTATCGAATTAACGGGGGTTCTACACAACTCGAAGGCGTGAAGAGCGATATCATCTTCCCAAATCGCTATTCCTATATCGATACAGGCGAGAAGGATCAAGAAAACCCCTTGGAATGGGACAGAATTACACCCGCAGATTATTCTCCTTGGACCACCACCAGTGATGCATATGTCTATGCTATTGAGCGCAGTAAACAACGTCTAGCCGACAATCCATATGTTCGTTTAATTGATGAACAGGCCAAATGGGTAAAGTCTCGCCAAGATGATTTTGCCTTTTCATTAAATTATCAATCCTATATAGATCAAGAAGAGGATGAAAAAAAGAAAACAGAAAAGTTCAAAAAACTAAATGATTTTCAAAGCGTAATATCCTTTAAAACCTTGCCTAGAGATTTGCAATTGATTCAGAAAGATGATATTTTAAAAGAGAAAAGAGTTCGTTGGGAAGAAAGTTTAAGTAAAGATATTTACGTTGATGAAGCAATCAATGTATTGAGTGACTTAACAGAAATTAAGCGAACGACAACACCAATTGCCCAGTTAAAACAATAACTATTGAAGTCATCATTTGCCCTTGCAAAAGTACTTCGAGACCCAGCGGGTGCAATTAGTCTAATCTATATAGCACTGATATCATTTGTGGCTATTTTTGCAGGCTTTCTTGCGCCAGACAAAACAGCCAATGCAAATCAAATGCATTTGTCGCTTCATTCTAAGCCACCTGGTCACCAATCAAAATTACTTCTTATTCCTGCCAAAGACGGTTCTATTCTAGAAGAAATTCCGATCACTTCTTTTCATTGGGATAAAGATCTACTCATCTATCAAGCCGAAACAGCTGGTCCTGACTATAATCAGTCGATTGATAGGAAGCGTTTTCCTGAGGCGATGTCTCAGAAAGAAATAGAAGAAACCTTTTTGGTAAAGAGAACTTTTTGGTGGGGAACAGACAAGTTTGGACGTGACCTTTTCAGTCGTATGCTTTTGGGTTCTCGTGTCTCCTTATCCATTGGGTTTATTGCCGTGTTGATATCTTTGTTGGTGGGAATTTTTATGGGTGGTCTGGCTGGGTTCATAGGTGGAAGAATAGACAAAGTCATTCTGTGGTTTATCAATGTGATTTGGTCCATTCCAAGTCTATTAATGATTATTGCAATTACCCTTGCCTTGGGAAAAGGATTTTGGCAGGTATTTATCGCTGTTGGTTTGACCATGTGGGTTGAGGTAGCTCGTTTGGTTCGCGGACAAGTAATATCGATCAAAGAGCAATCTTTTGTTCAAGCAACGCGTGTACTGGGTTATTCTGATTTACGCATTTTTCTACACCACATTTTTCCTTTGTTAATCCCTTCATTAATTGTTATTTCAACGGCCAACTTTGCCAGTGCAATTCTAATTGAAAGTGGATTGAGTTTCTTGGGTATTGGTGCGCAACCCCCTATGCCAAGTTGGGGAGGAATGATCAAAGATCATTTTCGTTATATCCTCATGGGAAAAGCCTATTTGGCCTTAATCCCTGGTGCAGCAATAATGAGCCTAGTGTTGGCCTTTATGTCTCTTGGGAATAGTTTCCGTGATGCGTTAGACATTAAAAACTAGCTTCATTTAAACGATTTGCATCCAAGTTTAAATAAATGGCAATTAAAATGGTGAACGCCAGTAAACTCGATCCGCCATAACTAATGAATGGCAAGGGTATTCCTATGGTAGGAACTAGCCCAATTGACATGCCGATATTGATAAAAAAATGAACGAATAATATACTGGCTACACTATAGGCATAGACACGAGAAAAATTATTTTTTTGCACCTCAGCTCTACTTAGAATCCGTAAGATTAAAAAAGTAAATAGAAGTACAACTAGGGCCGTTCCTTTAAACCCCCATTCTTCTCCAATGGTACTGAAAATATAATCGGTATGTTGCTCAGGAACAAAGCCCCCTTTAGTTTGTGTACCTTGTAAAAAACCTTTGCCTTCCCAACCGCCCGAACCTATGGCAATTTTTGACTGATTGAGGTTGTAGCCAATTCCTTGGGTGTCTACCTCTTTCCCTAGAACTATATTAATGCGGTCTCGGTGCCGCTGTTCAAAGATGTCATTAAAAATATAATCGACTGAATAGACATAAGCGCTGCTTAAAAAAATAGCGATCAAATAAGGGGAAAGCACAACTTTCTTATTTACCTTCTTTGAGAAAAAGTAAAGTGAAATCACTAGGGTAAAAATGCTCACATAAACGAAAGGAAGCGGTGCGACCAGAGTTAGAAGGAATAAACAAATCATTGCAACAATGAGGAGTAGATAAACGGGTTTTAGTCCTTCTCTGAAGAGAACAAATAAAAATGAAGCAAAAACAATTGCAGAGCCAGCATCAGGTTGAAGAAAAATAAGTCCCATGGGAAAAACGATCACAAAAGCAACTTGTACTAGTGAGTTTAATTTGCGAAGATCTATATGAATTTCACTCAGCAATTTTGCAATGGCTAAGGCCACAGCTACCTTGGCAAACTCTGCGGGTTGTAAATTTACCCCACCAAACACATACCAAGAGCGCGATCCGGAGATTGTATTCCCAAAGGGGTAAAGTCCAATGAGAAGTAGAATTGTGGCCAAATAGATGATGCTTGAAAAGCGTTCAAAAACTTTTGATGGAGCAACTAGAATGAAAATGGCTACTCCAATACTCACCCCAAAAAATATAAGTTGTTTCCCAATGGAACGACTAAGGTTGAAGAGCTCGGGTTGATTTTCATCAAAGGTAGAAGAGTAGATGTTTGTGATACCAAAGCAAACCAATGCCAAGTAGATGATAAGCGTTATCCAATCAAGTCGTAGTGATCTATTCATTTATCGTAAATGCTTGTCCTGAGACTGGTTTAGCGTATTCATCTTCTAAGCTTCCTTCCATCATTTGTTTTTCCAACCATTTTCTTTTTACTTTTCCAGTCAAATAATCTTCAATCATAAGACTGGCAATGGGTGCAGCCCATCGTGATCCCCAATACCCATTTTCAATAAAAACAGCAATGGCAATTTTGGGGTCGTCTTTTGGTGCAAATGCAATAAAAATAGAATGGTCGGTTAATTGAGTAGTTTCTCCTTCAATGCGCGTAAAGTTTTCTGCTGTCCCCGTTTTTCCGCATACCTCGATACCACGAATTCGAGCAATACGGGCAGTTCCTCTTTCCACAACTTTGTGCATTCCATCGATCACCACTTCGAAATGTTCTGCATCAATACTAGTGCTTTTTTTAGTATACCTTTTCTGAATAGAATCCCCTTCTACTTTTTTCACGAAGTGGGGGGTGTAATAAAAGCCTCTATTGGCAATAGCCGCAGTAAAATTGGCCAACTGAATTGGTGTGGTAAGAATTTCTCCTTGGCCAATCGCATTGGAAATAATGGTTGGTGCTTTCCATTGTCCCTCAGTATAGGCTTTGTTGTAATAGGATGCTCCGGGAATATGTCCTGGTCGACCTATCGACAAGTCATAGCCCAAATAATTTCCAAGTCCGAAACTATTCAAATGTTCTTTCCATCGATCTACCCCCTCAGCTGGAGTTTCATATTTGTCAATAATTCCTCTGTATGTATAGGAAAAGTAAGAGTTACAAGATTGATATATAGCCCTTGACAAGTCATTGCGAGTTCCAATGGCGCAATGACATTCCATGAAGGCACCACGCGCATAGTAATGTCCTTTATTGCAGCGGTAAACGGTTTTTGGAGTGATGGTCTCTTCTTGAAGGGCAATCAATGCATTGAGGGTTTTAAAGGGAGATCCGGGAGGATATTGAGCCAATAAACCGCGATCGAATAATGGCTTAGCCAAGGTGTCATTGGCAAGTTTGCGATAATTGTTTGAACGTTGCCGTCCAACCAATATGCTTGGATCATATGATGGTGCATTGACCAAAGCAAGGACTTCACCCGTAGCGGGTTCGATGGCAACAATCCCACCCCGTTTATTTTGCATTAATTCTTCACCATATGACTGTAACGAAGCGTCTAAGGTGAGGTGAATATCTTTTGCAGGAACAGAAGCGATGTCGAATTCCCCCTCTTTATAGGGGCCAATGATTCGATTGAAGCGATCTTTCTGTAAATACCGTTTTCCTTTAACCCCTCGAAGGTATTCTTCATATGATTTTTCCACCCCTTGACGCCCAATAATTTCTCCTAATCGATAATAGTCATCTTTTTTTAAATCTGTGGTATTGACCTCACTTACATAACCCAATACATTGGCGGAATGATCAATTTGATACTGGCGTAAAGACTTCTTTTGAATGAAAAAGCCCTCAAATTTCCACATTTGTTCTTGAAGCTTTGCATAGGTTTCCTTCGAAATTTGATTGACAACAATCGAGGGAAGTTGTTTTGAATAACGGCGCGCTTTTTTTAGATTGAAAATCAGCCGTTGTTTTGTTATTCCCGTTAATTCACAAAAGCTAAGGGTGTCAAAAGGCGATGCGTTTTTTGGGATAATCATGACATCATAGGCTGGTTGATTGGCAACCAATAATTCTCCATTACGGTCATAAATAAACCCTCGTTCAGGGTAATCAGCAATTTCAAGAATTGCATTATTTTCAGAGAGAGTTCTATAGCTAGTATTGACTACTTGAAGCTCCAATAATTTAAACAAAAAGACAATTGCAATAACGACAGTTAATCCACGAAGAAGGAAAATCCGAATCATTTTTTTGGTTGAAATAGGGTTAAAGAGGCGACAATCAATATAAAGCTAAAAAATGTGTTTACTAGGCTTTGTTTAATGACCATCCATAAGTGTGCCATATTGAAATAGAGCATCAAGGAAAAAATAAATTGATGGATTAATATCATTAAGAAGACATAAGCCATTTTGTTAGACCAAAGAGATCCACTAGACAAGGCATTGGGTTGATCGAAATTTGCTCCCAAAGCAAAACGTGAAATAAACGGCCGTAAAAAAGCAATCGAAACACCTGCAACACTATGTGCACCGGGCGATTGGGTAACTAAGTCCAAAAACAAGCCAATAAAAAAGCCAATGGCAATAAAACCAAATTGATCTGAATCTAAGCGATAGGCAATAAAAATCAAGAGGTAAATGGCTGGATTACTGAAATTGAAAAGATGAATATTATCAAAGACCAAGATTTGTAAAATCAGCAAAATGGAGGCCAAGAAAAAAAAGCGAGTATAATATGGGATCATGGTTTTCTTTCTATCAATTCTATTATTTCTTCCCTGTTTTTATTGCCAATGACATATACATATTCTAGGTCTGTCATATTGTTAAAAAGGCCTATGCGAATGTCATAGTAACCTCCGTTTTCGGGCAATTCAAAACTTTTTACCGTTCCAATAGGTATGCCTTCTGGGAAATAAGTAGACATTCCTCCCGTAACCAAGGTGTCCCCAATTTGTACAGGATTAATGCTTGCGATATCCTCCAGTTGCATTTCATTGGGGTTTTCGCCTAACCAATATAGGGATCCAAAAACATTTGACTTTTTGAATTTTGCATTGATTTTCAAATCACGATATAAAATAGATAATACAGAGGCATAATTCCCACTGGTTTGATTAACAATGCCAATTATCCCCTTGGGACCAATCACTCCCATTTCTCTCACAACACTATCATTACTTCCTTTGTTAATCAACAAGATGTTACGTGATTGGGTAAAGCTATTTCGGATTATTTTTGCGGGTAGAGACCAATACTGTTGTCTTGGAAGTTCTTGACTTTCCATCGGCATAAGCTCAGCCTGATTGAATCGTTCCAACACCAAGTTTTTTAGCGCATTGTTTTCTTCAACCAAACGCTTGTTCTCATCGGCCAAATTAAAATAAGAGTTTAATTGGACAAATGGTTGGTGGATTGCGCCAGAAATAGCCAAACTGATTTTGGCTAATTGACTATTGTGATAGCTGCTTTGTGAGCCAGAAAGGTACAGTCCAAAATTCAATAATAAAAGGAAGAGCAAAAAGTTCTTGTAGCGGAGAATAGCATTTAAGACCCATTGCATTGCTTACTTATTTTAATAAGATCGTTTTGTAGCGTTCAATGTTTTTAAGTGCGATTCCGGTACCGCGAACTACTGCCTGCAAAGGATCTTCAGCGATATATACTGGGAGGTCAGTTTTTAATGAAATTCGTTTGTCTAAACCGCGAAGCATTGAACCTCCACCGGCTAAATAAATTCCCGTATTGTAAATGTCTGCCGCCAATTCTGGTGGTGTTTGCGACAGGGCTTCCATAATAGCATCCTCGATGCGTAAGATGGATTTGTCCAGTGCGCGAGCAACCTCTCGATGGGAAACCATTGCTTGCTTTGGTTTTCCGGTTAAAAGATCTCTTCCTTGAACAGACATTTCATCTGGGGGGGTTTCTAGGTCCTCTAAAGCAGCACCTATGTTTATTTTAATTTTTTCTGCTGTACGCTCTCCAACATAGAGATTGTGCTGACGCCGCATATAATACACTATATCATTGGTAAAAACGTCTCCAGCAATCTTGACTGATTTATCACAAACAATTCCAGAAAGGGCGATAACAGCAATTTCAGTTGTTCCTCCTCCAATATCGACGATCATGTTTCCTTTGGGTTGTTTGATGTCGATCCCTATTCCTATAGCAGCGGCCATAGGTTCATGGATTAGATAAACTTCTTTTCCGTTTACACGTTCAGCAGACTCACGTACCGCACGCATTTCTACCTCTGTAATTCCCGAGGGAATACAAATCACCATTCTCAGGGAGGGGGTGATCATCCTTTTCTTTAGGGTGGGTACACTTTTGATCAACATACTGATCATTTGCTCAGAAGCATTAAAGTCAGCAATTACTCCATCTTTTAAGGGTCGGATGGTTTTGATGTTTTCATGGGTTTTCCCTTGCATCATACTGGCTTCATGCCCAATGGCAATTACCTTATTGGTGGTTCGATCTATGGCAACAATAGAGGGGCTGTCCACAACGATTTTATCTTTGTGGATAATAAGGGTGTTTGCAGTACCTAAATCAATTGCAATTTCTTCTGTTAAAAAATCAAAAAATCCCATGCTGTACCTCTAAAATTAATGCTAATTATCAAAGTTAATAAAATTAATGCTTAAAATGACGTATTCCAGTGAATACCATAGACATATTTTGCGCATTACAATAATCGATCGATAATTGATCTTTTATGGATCCACCGGGTTGAATAACCGACATTATACCAGCATTTTTGGCAATCTCGACACTGTCAGGGAAGGGGAAAAACGCATCACTTGCCATAACAGCATTGGTGAGGTCAAACCCGAAATTTTGTGCCTTGTCAATGGCTTGACGTAGGGCATCTACCCTCGAGGTTTGCCCAGTTCCAGATGCAAGCAATTGACCATTTTTAACCAAGACAATCGTATTGGACTTGGTATGCTTACAGATTTTAGAAGCAAACAATAAATCATCAATTTCTGATGGAGAGGGTGCTTTTTCTGTAGCTGTTGACAGGATTTCTTTGGAGTCGGTAACGCTATCACGGTCTTGCACCAAATAGCCGTTCAGACAGCTGCGAATTGTTTTTCCTTCCAATTCAGTCGATTTTTGGATGAGAAGAATGCGATTTTTTTTGCTGGTCAAAATAGCGAAAGCTTCTTTAGCAAAAGAGGGTGCAATTACTACTTCACAGAAGAGTTCATTGATTTTTTCGGCAGTGGCAAGGTCAATTTCTCTGTTGGTAATTAATACCCCGCCAAAAGCAGAAACAGGATCTCCAGCCAAGGCATCTTCATAGGCGTTTTCTAGATTCTCGCGTGAGGCAAACCCACAGGCATTGTTGTGTTTCAAGATGGCAAAGGTGGGTTTTCCATCATAAAATTCAAGCATAAGGTTCACGGCAGCATCAATGTCCAATAGGTTGTTGTAAGAAACTTCTTTCCCGTGTACTTGCTCCAATAAATCACCCAATGGTCCGTAGAAGGTTCCTTCTTGATGCGGATTTTCGCCATAGCGCAAAGCTTTAGCTTGTTGCTGACTTATTTTTAACGCAGTGGAGGCCCGAGTATCGCTGTTGAAATAGTTGAAAATAGCAGCGTCATAATGTGAAGAAACCTGAAAAGCCTTGGTAGCAAAACGTTTTCTATCTTCTCTTGAGGGGGTCCCCCCCGTTGCGATGAGTAGATCGAGCACTTCTTGATAATCATTCTTATCTGAGACACAAAGTACGTCTGCAAAGTTCTTGGCAGCAGCACGTATCAAGGAAATTCCACCGATGTCAATTTTTTCAATAATGTCTTGTTCCGCAGCTCCAGAGGCTACTGTGTGTTCAAAAGGATATAAGTCAACAATCACTAGGTCCAATTGTGGGATATCATATTGGTCGAGTTCTTCTTGGTCAGAGGCAACATTTTGACGGTTTAGAATTCCCCCAAAAACTTTTGGATGTAAGGTTTTTACGCGACCTCCCAAAATAGAGGGATAGGAAGTAATGTCTTCAACAGCAACAACAGCTATATCCATTTCGCGAATAAATTGTTCAGTTCCTCCCGTTGAATATAAAGTAACCCCTTGTTTATCGAGTTCTTGAATGATGGGCCCTAAGCCTTCTTTGTCAAAAACAGAAATAAGAGCTGAAGTGATTTTGCGTGTAGAATTCATAAAAAAATAGATTAAAAAAGAGTATCGGCAATAGCCGCATTGAGTTGTTCTAAAAAACGGCTGTCTTGTTCAGTGAATGCATTTATAATATTCGAGTCTATATCGATTTGACCAATATTTTTGTCTTTGACAAAAAGTGGAATAACAATTTCTGATTTGACATGTATGTCGCAAGCAATATAATTGTCTTGTGCAGAGACGTCGTCAACCACAAAATTTTTATTTGAAATAGCGACTTGTCCGCAAATTCCTTTCCCAAATGGGATGACGGTGTGGTCGGTAGGAATTCCAGCATATGCTTTTAAGTGAAGTGTTTTCTCTTCGTGCTTGGCAAAGTAAAATCCTACCCAATCGTAGTGTTTTACGGTTGTTTGTAACAAAACACAAATTTTTGTCAATATTGAATCCGTGTCCGAAGCCGGACTCAAAAGGAGGGCTTTGGCTTCTTGCAAAAGAAGGGAATAGTTGGTCACGTTGATTTTTTTTCAAAAATAGGAAAAACAGCTGCTAAATAATGTTTTTTTGTAAGGGAATAAATTAAAACAGAATTCTTAACCCTTGCTGTTGATTTTGAAACAATTGTGGCATGCTTTTGGTAAATATATTTTTAGTAGTTTTGTGTTGAAATTTATGACAATGAAGCAGTTGCGTATTTTGATCCTATTACTCTTCTTTTTACAAAGTAAAATTGGAGTTGCATTCAACGTGCATTATTGTGGAAAGCACATTGCAGAAATCTCCTGGGCTTTTGATGCCCGAGGTTGTGGGATGGAAAAAGTCGATCTATCTCTGTGTGATTCTGACCAATTAATTCAGAAAAGTTGTTGTGACGATGATGTGATTATTGCCC
>Ga0115564_10000833_pt1 | contig 30015 bp, 23 predicted proteins | sample COGITO_mtgs_1105_7_FD_88680 | JGI IMG/M metagenome (GOLD analysis project Ga0115564, IMG submission 88680) | Pelagic marine microbial communities from North Sea - COGITO_mtgs_110523 | ecosystem: Environmental > Aquatic > Marine > Epipelagic | place: Germany:Helgoland, sampling site Kabeltonne...
ATAAAAACCAAGCATGAAATTATCGCATTTTAACTTTGAATTACCAGACGAATTATTAGCAGAATACCCTTCTGAACACAGAGATGAGTCACGTCTTATGGTCTTGAATCGTGAAAAACAAACGATTGAGCATAAACAGTTTAAGGACTTAATTGATTACTTCAATGAAGATGATGTAATGATTCTTAACGACACGAAAGTGTTTCCAGCGCGCTTGTTTGGTAATAAAGAAAAAACAGGGGCACGTATTGAGGTGTTTCTTCTTAGAGAATTGAATGCGGAACAACGTTTATGGGACGTGTTAGTAGACCCTGCTCGTAAAATTAGAATAGGCAATAAACTCTATTTTGGTGACGATGAAATGTTGGTTGCTGAGGTGATTGATAATACCACGTCAAGAGGACGTACACTGCGTTTTTTATATGATGGGTCTTATGAAGAATTCAGAAAAAAACTAACCCAACTTGGTCAAACGCCGTTGCCAAAATACATCAATCGTGAGGTTGAGCCGGAAGATGAGGAGCGTTACCAAACAATTTACGCTAAAAAAGAAGGGGCTGTTGCAGCGCCAACAGCTGGACTGCATTTCTCAAAACACTTACTAAAACGCCTAGAGATAAAAGGAATTAACTTTGCTGAAATTACACTACATGTTGGCTTAGGAACCTTTAATCCAGTAGAAGTTGAAGATTTGTCTAAACATAAAATGGATAGTGAAGAAATCATTATTCCAAGACAAACAGCAGATACAATTAATACAGCACTTAAAGAAAAACGTAGAATTTGTGCCGTTGGAACAACCGCCATGCGTGCAATTGAGAGCTCTGTATCTTCTAAAGGAAATCTAAATGATTATTCAGGATGGACAAATAAATTTATTTTCCCCCCTTATGAGTTCTCAATAGCAAACTGTATGATTACTAACTTTCATACCCCAAAATCAACACTTTTAATGATGACTGCCGCCTTTGGTGGACATGATTTTGTGAAAAAGGCTTACGAAGAAGCCGTTAAGGAAAAATACAAATTTTACAGTTATGGTGATGCTATGCTGATCATCTAAAACAAATTTAAAAGCCTCTATGTTGAGGCTTTTTTTTAATGTCAACTAGTTTTAATTCAGATGAATACCACCAAAAAAGACATTCGTGCCTTATCAAAAGAGGAGTTAAGAGCGTTCTTTACTTCTAATGGGGACCAAGCTTTTAGGGGCACTCAAGTTTATGAGTGGCTCTGGCAAAAAGGGGCCCATCATTTTGATGACATGACAAATTTGTCAAAAGAAACCCGACAGATGATGGATGCTAATTTTAGCATTAATCACATCAAAGTGGATTCAATGCAACGAAGCACAGATGGGACTATAAAAAATGGAATCCGTCTTCATGATGGAATGATTGTCGAATCGGTTTTGATCCCAACAGCCAAGCGATCCACCGCCTGTGTGTCTTCTCAAGTTGGATGTAGTCTAGATTGTAAGTTTTGTGCGACCTCGCGTTTAAAACGTATGCGTAATCTTAACCCTGATGAAATTTACGATCAAGTAGTAGCCATTGATAAACAAAGTAAACTATACTACAACCGTCCTTTATCAAATATTGTTTTTATGGGAATGGGAGAGCCCTTAATGAATTACAATAACGTGCTTAAGGCAATTGACAAGATTACTTCTAAAGAGGGTTTAGGGATGTCGCCAAAGCGTATTGTTGTATCCACGTCTGGGGTTCCAAAGATGATTAAAAAAATGGCTGATGACGCGGTTAAATTTAATTTAGCGGTGTCTTTACATTCAGCGATTGATAGCGTTCGCACTTCCATAATGCCTTTCAATGAAACATTTCCTTTGAAAGATTTACGAGAGGCTCTCCAGCACTGGTATGCTGCAACGAGTCGCATTATTACGTATGAGTATGTGGTTTGGGAAGGGATCAACGATACTAAAAAAGATATTGAAGCGTTGATTGACTTTTGTAAATTTGCCCCAAGCAAAGTAAATCTTATTGAGTATAACCCTATTGATGATGGGGTATTTCAACAAGCCAGCAATGCTGCCATCGATTTATATGTTTCTATGCTGGAAGCGAAAAATATTACCGTTACAGTTCGTAGATCTCGTGGTAAAGATATTGATGCTGCTTGCGGTCAATTAGCCAATAAGGATCAAGTGTGAAAAACGTTTATAAGCTTAACTTAGTGTAAATTTAAGGAGCCGGGTTGGGTATGCTAGCGTGAATTGCATTAATTCGAATTAGTGTTTCTTCTGAAAGCTGGGTATTTACACTATCTATATTTTCTTTCAACTGCTCTAAATTAGTGGCCCCAATAATATTACTAGTCACAAAGGGTCTCTGGTTGACAAATGCCAACGCTAAAGTGGTTAGGCTGATCCCTAAATCTTTGGCTAACTCAAGGTACTGCTTAGTCGCTTCGGTTGATTGTTTGCTGCTATAGCGTGCAAATCGCGGAAACAATTTTAGACGTGCATTGTCTGCAGCGGTCCCTTCAATATACTTTCCTGAAAGGACTCCAAATGCTAAGGGTGAATAGGCCAAAAGTCCAATGTTCTCACGCATAGATACCTCTGCCATATCGCCTTCAAAAACCCTGTTTAACATTGAATACGCATTTTGTGTCGTGCTGATTGGGGCAAAATTATGATTTCGAACTTCTTCAGCAAAGCGCATGGTTCCCCATGCTTTTTCATTAGAAATTCCAACGGCTCGAATTTTGCCGGCCTCAACAAAGGTCTGTAAGCTGTGCAATACCTCATTGAAATTATCTATCCACGGATCGTTCGGACTTGGTTTAAAATCTCGAACTCCAAACGTATTGGTTTGACGCTCGGGCCAATGTAATTGATACAAATCAATATAATCTGTTTGTAAGCGTTTGAGTTCTAAATCTAGAGCCTCTTTTATAGAGTCTGGAGAAAATCCAGTCGTTCTGATGTGTGCGGTATAATCACCAGGTCCCGCAATTTTGCTGGCAATAACGACTTTATCTCTTGTGTTGTTTTTGAGCCAACTACCAATATACTCACTTGTTAGTCCTTGTGTTTCTGCAGTTGCCGGAACTGGATATAGCTCTGCAGTATCTATAAAGTTAACTCCTTGGTCCAAGGCAAAATCCATTTGTTCATGGCCTTCAGCTTCAGTATTTTGATTTCCCCAGGTCATGGTGCCTAAGCAAATTTCACTAACTTTAATATCAGTACTTGGTAGTGTGGTGTATTTCATTAATCGTTATTTAAAAGCTTAGATATTTCATCTAATTTTGGTGTAAGTACCACTTCAATTCGTCTGTTTTTTGCTTTTCCTTCTTTTGTGTCGTTAGAGGCAATAGGCGCATATTCGCCACGTCCAGCCGCTGTTAAACTTTCGGGGTTTATACGTGCGTTTTCACTTAATATTTGAACAATTGATGTAGCACGTTTGGTAGATAAATCCCAGTTGTTTTCTATTGGTCCACCACTTGAAAAAGGGTCATTATCTGTATGTCCTTCAATAAGTACTGCAATTTCTGGGTTGTCTGCTAATACAGAGCCTAGCTGTTCTATAGCGATACGTCCCTCGGATCCAATGGCCCAACTACCAGATTTAAAAAGTAATTTATTTTCCATGGACACATACACCTTTCCATTCCGCTGTTCAACAGTTAATCCCTTGCCTTCAAAAGCAGTTAATGCACTTGAAATGGCATTTTTCAAATCACGCATAGCTTGGTCTTTAGAAGCAATCAGTGCCTCTAACTCTGCAATTCGTTGAGACCGTTCTTGCATGTCAGCCTCTAGCTTTAAAAGCCGGTCATTTTCCGCAGCCAAGGCGAGTTCTTTTGCTTCTAACTGTGCTAGAAGCTCTCTGTTTTTCTGAACGTTATCAGCGATTTCCTTGGAACTGTTTTGTTCCAATGCGGAGTAGGATTCATCTAAGGCGTTGTATTTTTTCTGAAGTGCTGTCAGTTCTTGTTGCAGTGCATTTCGATCTGACAGTAAAGAATCATACTCTTTTTGTAACTGATCCAGTTGATTTTGTAAGTTATTTCTCTCGCTTATAACGGCTTCGTTTTGTGTACTTAAAGAATCATAATCGTTTTTTAGAGAGGTGTATTTATCGTCTAATTCTTTATAGATCTTTGAAGATACGCAAGAACTAGATACGGAAATAATGAATGATAAAATTAGAATTTTTTTAAGCATTGTATGTAATTTTTAATATTAATTTATTTTAATTCAACTAAAACCGGACAGTGGTCACTATGGACCGCTTCCGATAAAATAACGGCTCTTTTTAACTTTTCTTGTAAAGGTTGTGAAACTAATGTGTAATCCAACCGCCACCCTTTGTTATTTGCTCTAGAGTTTGCGCGATAACTCCACCAGCTATAGTTGTGAGGCTCTGAATTAAATTCACGAAATGCATCTACAAATCCATTCTCTAAAAACTGACTCATCCAAGCCCTTTCTTCAGGTAAAAATCCAGATATATTCTTGTTCCTCATAGGGTCATGAATATCAATGGCTTCGTGACAGATGTTGTAATCTCCACAAATAATAAGGTTTGGGACTTCTTTTTTTAGGATGTTTATATAGTCTTGAAATAAATCCATGTATTCAAGTTTGTGTTCTAGCCTTGCTAAGTTGGTTCCAGAAGGTAAGTACAGACTCATCACTGAGACTCCATCAAAATCTGCACGAATATTACGCCCTTCAAAATCCATCGATTCAATTCCAGTTCCAAAGACAACGTTAGTCGGTTCTGTTTTTGATAAAATAGCAACGCCGCTATAGCCTTTTTTTTGAGCACTGAACCAATAGTTGTAGTGGTATCCCGCATTTTTAAAAACACTTAAATCCAGTTGATCTTTCTGTGCTTTTATTTCTTGTAAACAAATCACGTCTGGATTGGCACTTTTCAGCCAATCAATAAACCCTTTTTTGAGCGCAGCCCTAATGCCGTTAACGTTATAAGAAATAATTTTCATCTATTGCGTCATTAATTTTAGCTAAAATAATTAATAGAGTACTTTTACCCTAAATATTTAGTCTTGTTTTAACGAAAAATATCAACAAAATATTTTTGTTTTTTTTCAGTTTAAGAGTCATAATGAAGTACTTTTTTATCTTTTTATTTCTTTTGTCATTCAGTTTGAGCTCATCTCAACAGTCTTCTTCACTGTACAAGCTTAAAACAGTGGTCGTTTCTGACACCATTCAGCTTGACTCCGTAAGTATTAATCCTTCCTCATTTTTTGTGACAAATTTAAAAAATGAGCGTATTCCGGCTTCATTATATTCTGTAGATTTTCAGAAATCTACTTTGACCTTCATACAAAACACCGCTCAGGATTCTATTCGAGTTCATTATTTAAGTTATCCCAGCTTTATTACAAAAACGTATCAAGAAATTGATGAAGCCGTCATTGTCAATAGAACAGGCAGCCTGCAGAAGCTTTACAGATTATCAGAGCCAAGTGAAACGCCCGCTATTTCTCCTTTTGATGGGTTAATGTCATCGGGAAGTATTTCTAGAGGCGTCACTATAGGAAACAACCAAAACTCGGTTCTTAACAGTGAACTTGACCTTCAGATTAGTGGAAAGTTAAACGATAAAGTAACCTTACGAGCGTCTATTCAAGATTCAAACATCCCATTGCAGGAAAGTGGGTATTCGCAACGTTTGGATGAGTTCGATCAGGTTTTTGTAGAAGTTTTTAGTGATAAATGGAGAATCAGAGCAGGTGATATTGATCTCAAAAACAAGAATTCTTACTATGCAGCATTTTCCAAGCGTGTACAAGGGTTGTCGTTATCTGCGAATTTTAAAAATGATAATTCTGAATACACCGCCTTTGCAGCCGGCGCCTTAGTTCGCGGTCAATTCACAACCAGTCAATTTGTTGCCCAAGAAGGCAATCAAGGGCCGTATAAGCTGGTAGGCCCCAACAATGAACTCTATATTTTGGTGGTTTCGGGAAGCGAGACTGTTTACGTTAATGGGGTTCCATTGCGCCGTGGTGCGACCGAGGATTACAGTATTGATTATAATGCAGGAGAAATTATTTTTAATGCGACTTACCCTATAACATCAGAAATGCGAATCACGGTTGATTACCAGTCGAGTGCTCGTAATTACTCGCGTTTTATTGGGTATGCAGGAAGTCAGTACAAAACTGAAAAATGGACCATTGGAGGCTCTGTTTACAACGAAAGTGATTTAAAAAACCAACCACTGCAGCAATCGCTTAGCTCAGATCAAGTATCAATTTTATCTGCAGCCGGTGATGACCAAACACTAATGACAGCGCCTTCGGCAAGTTTAGAGACTTATAATGAAAATAGAATTTTATATAAAAAAATATTGCTGAATGGCCTGGAAGTTTTTGAGTTTTCAAATAATCCCGAAGATGAACTTTACCTTGTTAACTTCACATCTGTAGGAGTTGAACAAGGCAATTATATGATTTCCAGTTCAAATGCAATATCTAATATTTATGAATATATAGCTCCCATAAATGGTGTAAAACAAGGAGGCTATGAACCAATTGTTCGGCTTGTTGCGCCTGTCAAGTTACAGTTAGCGGTGGTCAATGGTTCTTTTGTTCCTAATCAAAATACCTCCGTTAATTTTGAGTTTGCTGCCAGTAAAAATGATTTGAATTTATATTCATCATTAGAAGATCAAGATAATACTGGGGTTGCGACTCAATTGTCGATTGCGCATCAATTACTAAAGCCTTCTCAAATATGGAAGCTAAATTTGACTACAGACATTGATTATATCCATGAAAACTTTAGGAATCTTGAAGGCTTATATAATCCGGAATTTAATAGAGATTGGAATATTGAACAAACAACGAGCAACCAACTTATATCGAATCTTGGAGATCAAGTTTTTATTAAAACGGCGGCTCAACTAGCACATCCAGAAATCGGTCAATTTAACTATCGGTTTCAGAAGTTAAATTATAACGAAAACTATGAAGGCCAGCGGCATTTGGTTTTAGCAAAGCTAAAAATTGATCGGTTTCAGTTATTTTCAAACTCTAGTTTACTAGAAACAAATGCCCTAGTCTCTAAATCTCTTTTTTATAGATCAAATACCCACCTAAAATATAGTTATGACAAAGGGTGGGCAGGCGTTAAGTTCTCAACTGAGCACAACGAAAAAAAAGAACTGATATCAAATGTTTTAGACCCTGTGAGTCAAAAGTTTAAATCCTACGAAGTCTTTAAAGGGATAGGTGACTCCACAAAAGTGTTTGCAAAAATAGGATATATTCGTCGTGTTAATGACAGTTTAAAAGACAATCGTCTTACAAAGGTAAACGCTTCTAACACCTATTATTTGGACTCCAAATGGATTCAAACTAAAAGCACCCAACTTAGTTTATATGCCAATTACCGTGAATTTACAACAGAAAATAGCACGTCCCCATCACAAAAATCTATCAACTCCAGGCTTCAGTACAGTCAAAAGATAGCAAATAATCTGATTCATTGGAACACCCTTTTCGAAGCCAATGCAGGACGGTTGCCCCAGCAAGACTTTACTTACGTTGAAGTCGAGCCTGGACAAGGGAGCTTTGTATGGTTTGATTATAACGAAAATGGAATTCAGGAGTTAGAAGAATTTGAAATCGCGCAATTTCAAGATCAAGCTATCTATATACGCGTCTTGTTGCCTAATCAAGTTTATATTAGAACGCATCAAAATAAGTTGAGCCAATCGCTTACATTTAACCCCATTCAGTGGGCCAATTCTACCCAGTCTAAGAAGAAGTTTTGGTCTCACTTTTACAATCAAACCTCTTTTTTAATTGACAGAAAAGACAAAAACACCAACCAATCAATTCGCTTAAATCCATTTCATTCAAAAGTTGAAGATCAATTAGGTCTCCAGTCTAATTTTAGAAATCAATTATTCTTAAATAGAGGCAAACAGTGCTATACGGTTTCCTACAGTTATTTGGATTCAAAGGCTAGAAACGTACTTTCGTTTGGATATATTGAACTTGAATCGGCTAGTCACCAGTTAAATATTACACATAAAATCAAAAATCAATGGCTGCTTAATTTGCAAAGTAACCTTGATAAAATAAGCAGTGAAAGTGAGAGTTTTTCTTCAAAAAACTATCAACTATCCCAATCTCTTTTAAGTCCAAAAATCTCCTATTTGTTAGATGATAACAAACGATTCGATGTGTTTTATCAGCATCAGAAAAAGGATAATTCTATTGGTGATTTTGAACAATTAATACAAGAAAAATACGGATTTTCATTTGCGTTAACACAAAATCAGAAAGCGGCCATTACAGGAGAGTTTAATTATTTTTCCAATAAATTTTCTGGAAATCCAAACACAGCTGTCGCTTATCAAATGATGGAAGGTTTACAGCCTGGAACTAACTTCACGTGGTCTTTGGTTGCCCAGAAAAAAATCACCAAATATCTAGATTTGAATTTAAATTATTTCGGAAGAAAGAGTGAAACTAGTCGCACGATTCACACAGGAACGATTCAGATAAAAGCCTATTTTTAAATTATTTTTTTATTTGAGACACGGCTTTAATAACGCAACGAGAAGTGAGATCTAAATTGAGTTTCTATCCCGTTACTATTTAGGTAGCTTGCCACAAACCAATAGTCGCTTCCTGGTAATAGCTGTCCATTAAGTGTTCCGTCCCAATCATTTTGATTAGGTTTAAAATCTAATAGTAATTTACCAAAACGATCGAAAATTCGAATCTTAGCTAAGGGGTTATCTTTTAGACATTTGATATTCCATCGGTCGTTAAATGAATCTCCATTTGGTGTAAAGAATTTTGGATATTCCATTATCATAATCGTTGACTCAGGCATAGTACTGCACCCAAAAAGGTCTCTGACAGCAACGGTGTGTTCATCACAACCAGTTACGTATTCAAAAATAGCTTCTTGCTGCCAAGGCCCTCCATCTAATTGATATTCGTAGCTGCCACTGCCGCCTGTAGCTAGTACTGAAATAACTTGATTAGAGTCAAAATCTTCGGATAGGTTAGTGGCGCTAACGGTTAGTGTGCTTATTGGATCTACAATAATTGTCATTGCAGTCGTGCCTGCACATTGACCTGGGTCCGAAGAAAAGGTATAGGTTGTGGTTTGTAAATTGTTCGAGGATGGAAACCATGTTCCAGTAATTCCATTAGTGGATATTTGTGGTAAAGGAGTGATGGTGCTTCCAATACAAATAGGACCTACTTGTGTAAATTCTGGTACTGTTTGGGTTAGAACTGTAATGGTCATTGTAACTGGAAGTACACATGATAATCCAGCATTAGGGGTAAACGTATATTCCGTAGTGGTAGTGTTATCGATAGCAGGCGACCAAGTTCCGGTAATACTATTGTTTGAAGTGGTTGATAAATTTAATAATGTATCACCAACACATATAGTATCTACTTGTGTAAAAGTAGGGGTGATTACAGGAATGACAGTAATGGCCATTGAGGCTTCGCTCGCACATTGTCCTGGGTCTGGACTGAAGGTGTATAATGTAGAGGTGGTGTTATCGATAGCAGGCGACCAAGTTCCCGTAATACCTTCGATAGAAGTTAATGGTAACGCGAATGCATCTCCTTCACATATGGGATCTAATTGATCAAAAGTAGAGGTGCTATTAGGGAGCACTGTGATTATTGTATTTGTTGTGTTTGCACACTGATCGAAGTTTGGTGTAAATAGATAGGTCGTAGTCTGCGTATTATCTAATGCTGGGGACCAAGTTCCTGTCACCCCATTTATAGACGTGCTTGGTAAGGCATTCAAGCTATCACCGTTACATATAGAACCAATAAGATCAAAAAGGGGATCAGCTTTTTGATTAATCGTAATTGTTAGGTTTGAAGGAATAGCACATTGATCAGGACCTGGAGTAAACGTATAGTTTGTGGTTAGAGTATTGTCCAGCGCTGGTGTCCAAGTCCCTGTAATTCCTTCATTGGAAGTTGTAGGTAAATCATTGAGTGTTTCACCCTCACAAACCGGGTCTATCGCAGTAAATCCCGGCGTAATTACAGGCTCTACAACGACTGTCATAGTTGCTTCATCAGCACACTGTCCAGCATCTGTAGTGAACGTATATTCTGTGGTTAACGCATTGTTAATAGCAGGTGACCAATTTCCAGTAATACCTTCGATAGAAGTTAATGGCAACGCGAATGCATCTCCTTCACATATGGGATCTAATTGATTAAAACTCGTAGAAATACTTGGGAGGACATTAACTGTTAGCGTTGTTATAGCATAACAATTACTGGTTGCGTTTTCAAGTCGAACAAACAACAGTTCCGAGTAGGGACTAGTATTGATAAATGAGGTGCTTACTGGATTTGAGCCGTCTAAGGCATTAGTGGGACTCAAGTGAAATGAAATAGTAACATCAGTTTGTCCATTTAGAATTTCACTTTCTTTAGTACTTAAATCAAACAAAGCCAATCCATCGTTACTTAAAGTTCCATCAGTATCAATATCACAAAGGTCATAAGGCGTAGTTACGGTTGGTAGTGGAGCTAGATTAACGGTAGCACTAACCGAGGTTCGTGTTCCGTTTGAACAGCCGTTGTTAGAAGGGTACACCCAAAAGATAGTGTCCTCAGTTAATACCGGGTTAAAAGAAGTTCCAGTTCCTAAAAGAGTTCCTCCGGTTTGACTATCCCACCATTCAATGTCATCTGTATTGGAAGTCGCTTGCAAGTTTGCGGCTTCATTACTACAGCTTACAGATGGACTAGTTGATAAGATTTGTGGAGGGTTAAATATTGTGTTTGCAGAAATATTTAAGACGGGGTCGCCAGGCATTCCTCCATATTCTACTACAAACCCTGTTGCTTCGTATGGGCCTTGCCCTGAAGTTGAATTAGGTAAATCATTCCAAGACCCTGGTGGTCCTATACTTGGATCTGTAATATGGGCAAAGTCTTCGTTATTAGAGTTATTAGGCTCATTGTTGTTCCAGTTTTCGAACATTCCTGCAGGAGCTGACCCACCGGGCCCTCCATTCCAGAATGTGGTGCCAGCCTCTGGGCCAGTAACCCATTTCCATACGCCTTCTGATTCTGCATCACTTCCTCCAATCCAGCCAGTTCCCAACGATAATTCTCCAGCAATTTGTGATTCAGCAGCATCAGTAATTGTTACCAAATAGCCTTGCATACCATAATAATTCATCAAATCAGCAGTCGCTCTGGCTGCAGTCCATGTTATCGCTTGAGAAGGAATAAATTCATAATAATGACCATTAGGCAAATAATTTGCTTCGCCTATTGTTAATGAGAACGTTTTTGCGGATACATTTATATTACTGCTAATAAAAACAACATCATAAACTGCAGCAACAATATCCAGATAACTAATTGAGCTTCCACCAGATGGGGACAGTATTAATTTTGCTTCAGACGGATTCCAATTAGCTATAATATTTGGATGAGTTCCTGTAAGAATTAGTTGGTCTTCTCCTACCACATATCCAGTAGAAATTTGAATATAAAAACCAGAAGTGTTGGTGCTATCAGGGTCAGTAATGTCAAATGATGAAACAATATTTTGTTGACTCTGTGGGCAATATATTTGATTACCAGTAGCAGTTACTGTTGGGGCCACTGATTGACTAAAAGACGCAAAACTATTCAGTAACAGTATTACGCTTAATATTCGTCTTATATTAGTTTTCAAATTGGTTTAGTTTTTAAATTGGTTTAGTTTTCAAATTGGTTTAGTTTTCAAATTGGTTTAGTTTATCTGTTTTAGCCAGTGTTTCATGGCGACTTCATTTTCTATGATTGTTTTTAAGGTTACTATTTTGACGCGTTCCTGTTTCATGGTGTCTCTGTGTCTTATGGTGACGCATTCATCTTCAAGAGTGTCATGGTCCACAGTAATACAAAAAGGTGTTCCCAAGGCGTCTTGGCGGCGGTAGCGTCTTCCAACAGCATCTTTTTCGTCATACACCACATTGAAATCCCACTTTAGGTCATTTAAAATAGCTTTCGCAACTTCAGGAAGACCATCCTTTTTCACTAAAGGTAATATGGCAGCTTTTGTTGGCGCTAGGACCGCAGGTAATTTTAAAACCGTTCTCGTCGTGTCATTCTCTAAAGTTTCTTCGGTTAAGGCGTTTGAAAAAACAGCTAAAAACATACGATCCAATCCGATAGAGGTTTCTAGAACGTATGGCGTATAATTTTTATTTTCTTCATGATCAAAATATTGAAGTTTTTTACCAGAATGGGTTTGGTGCTGATTCAAATCAAAGTCTGTTCTGGAGTGGATGCCTTCCAGTTCTTTAAAGCCAAATGGAAACTTAAATTCTATATCCGCTGCTGCATCTGCATAATGAGCAAGCTTATCATGGTCATGAAAACGGTAGTTTTCAGCGCCCATTCCCAATGATAAATGCCATTTCATTCGCGCTTCTTTCCAATGCTCATACCATTTTGCTTGAGTGCCAGGTTTGATAAAAAACTGCAATTCCATCTGTTCAAATTCACGCATCCTAAAAATAAACTGACGCGCTACAATTTCATTTCTAAAGGCTTTTCCAGTCTGTGCAATCCCAAAAGGGATTTTCATACGGCCTGTTTTTTGGACATTCAAAAAGTTCACAAAAATTCCTTGTGCTGTTTCAGGACGTAAATATAAATCCATAGCAGTTTCTGCATTTGCTCCCAATTTGGTGCCAAACATCAGGTTGAATTGCTTTACATCGGTCCAGTTTTTACTTCCCGTTAAAGGGTCTGATATTTCAAGCTCTAGAATAAGCGCTTTTACATCTGCTAAGTCTTCGTTTTCTAACGATTGCCCCATTCGTGATAAAATAGCCTTAATCTTATCTTGATAGGCTACGACGCGTCCATTGGTGCTAATGAATTCACTTTTGTCAAAACTGTCGCCAAAGCGTTTTTCTGCTTTTTTTATTTCTTTTTCAATCTTTCCTTCAATCTTAGCACAATAGTCTTCAATTAAAACATCCGCTCTGTAGCGTTTTTTTGAATCTTTATTATCAATTAAAGGGTCATTAAAGGCATCGACATGACCAGAAGCTTTCCAAGTGGTTGGGTGCATAAAAATGGCAGCATCTAACCCCACGATATTATCGTTCATTTGAACCATGGCTTTCCACCAGTATTCACGAATGTTTTTCTTTAACTCGACTCCGTTTTGTGCATAGTCGTATACAGCGCTTAAGCCATCATAAATTTCACTGCTTTGAAATACAAATCCGTATTCTTTAGCATGGGATATTACCTTTTTAAAAGTATCTGGTTGGTTTGTCATAATACAAAAATAAAAAACCTTGTGAATTATGAGTTAAACTTGCTTATAAATGTGAAATTTAATTTTAGTTTTATGAATCCCTTAATCCGTTTTATATGTTCTTTCCCTTGATTAATCTTTTTTTTCCAAAAACATGCCATGCCTGTAGTCTAATTTTAGCGGACCATGAAACCCAAATTTGTGTTATATGCCGGCATGAGTTGCCGTTAACTAACTACCATTATGATGATCCTGAAGCTATTAAGAAGATTTTTTACGGCCGGATTCAACTAGAAGCTGCAACTGCCTTGTTTTATTTTTATAAGGGCGGTAAGATTCAACAACTATTACATCAATTAAAGTATAAAGGCCAACAAAAGCTTGGTGTTTTTTTTGGTAAATGGTTAGGAGCTGAATTAATCGAATCTAAGTTTTTTAACGACATAGACATTGTCATTCCGGTCCCTCTACATCCCCACAAGCTGAAAAAACGAGGATATAATCAAGTGGCGTCTTTTGCCCAATATTTAGCACTAAGTTTGAATGCCAAATACGAGGATTCAGTCTTAGTGAAGTCTGTTTACACACAAACGCAGGTATTTCAGTCACGGGAAGAGCGTTTCCAATCGGTCTCGAATAGTTTTACTGCTATCAATCTTGAGAAAATTAACCATTTGCATGTACTGCTTGTCGACGACGTTATTACTACCGGCGCCACTATAGAAGCCTGTGTTTTAGCTTTAAATAAGGCCGAAAATATGCGTTTAAGTTTAGCAACTATAGCAATTACGCATTCCATTTTTCGTTAGTACTAAAATATATTGTTACTTTGCATAAAATGGAGTTTTAATGGGTAAGAAGATAGCTAACTTAGGGTTTTTGGTTGTAGTCAGTATGATTTTATTACACTGCGCCAATAGGGGCACCACTACGGGGGGAGACAAAGACGAAACTCCTCCAGTTATTGTGAAGTCCACCCCAGAAAATTTCTCTATAAATTTTCATGCCCAAGAAATTGAAATTGAATTCGATGAATATGTGAAGCTGAAAAATCTTCAAAAGCAGCTCATTATATCACCTCCAATGAAAATTGAGCCAGAAATTACACCTGTTGGAACCGCAAGTAAAGTGATTACTATTAAAATATTTGATACCCTCCAACCCAACACCACTTATGCGTTTAACTTTGGAGAAAGTATAGCCGATAATAACGAGGGTAATTTGTTTCCATATTATAAGTACGTGTTTTCTACTGGAAATTATATTGACTCACTTTCAGTTACCGGAATCGTCACGGATGCTTTAAGCAAAGAGGTAGACGAGCGCGTTGCTGTTATGTTGTACGAAGTAGACTCCTCTTTTTACGATTCTATTGTGTATAAACAAAAGCCTAAATATGTAGCGGTCACCGATAGTAGCTCAGGGTTTAGTCTTGAAAACATAAAAAAGGGATCCTATTTATTATCTGCTCTTAAGGAAGAGAACCCCAATTATACATACCAACAAAAAACAGACAAATTCGCCTACAGAAAGCAATTTATTACAGTCCCTTCCGACACGGCTTACGTATTAAAACTGTTTAAAGAGTCTATTGATTATAGTTATAAGCGCGCAAGACAGGCCTCTCAAAACAAAATCGCTTTTGGATACGAGGGAGATGGAGAATCGATGCTTATTAAGATACTTTCTGACGTGCCTGATGATTTTTCATCAGTGATTACTAAAGAAATAGAAAAAGATACTTTGAACTATTGGTATCGCCCTAAATTAGAAGTTGATTCTTTAATTTTTGAAGTTATTCGTGGGCAATCTATTGATACAGCTGTTGTGAGAATTAAAGATTTTAAATCGGATTCTTTGGTGTTTAAGCCCCTTTCTTCTAATTTAAAGCTACAAGACTCCTATATAATAAGTGCCTCGACCCCTTTAGAATATGTCGATGAATCAAAAGTGCGGGTGATGAACAAAGATTCTGTTTTTGTTAAGGCAACGATGGTCTTGGATCCGACGACAAATAGCGTAGTGTTAGAGTTTGATAAAACCGAAAAAAACAGTTATGAAATTCAGTTATTACCAACTGCTTTAACCGATTTTTATGGCGTAGCAAACGACACTTTAAATTACAGAGCTTCTACCAAGCTTCAGTCTGACTATGGAGATGTAAGGATTAGTATCAGTAATGGTGTTTATCCTCTGATTGTTCAAATAATAAATGATAAAGGATTGGTTATTGAATCCGCTGTAGCACTGAATGCTTCGCCAGTTGACTTCCAAAGTGTGACTCCGGGCGTTTATTTCTTAAGAGCTGTTTTTGATACCAATAAAAACGGGAGTTATGATAGTGGAAGTTATTTAAGTAAAATACAGCCAGAGCGCGTTAGTTACGCTTCAACACCTATTGAAGTACGTGCGGGTTGGGATACCATAGAAGAGTTTGTGTTAGCAGACTAAGACTTTACACTCGCTTTAATTAATTCCCGATTCATTCGCGCAATAGTTTCTAATGAAATTCCTTTAGGACATTCAACTTCGCAAGCGCCTGTATTGGTACAGTTTCCAAAGCCTTCCAAATCCATTTGAGCTACCATGTTTTGTACACGGTCTGTAGCTTCAATTTGACCTTGTGGTAATAATGCATATTGCGATACTTTAGCGCCTACAAAAAGCATTGCAGAGGAGTTTTTACAGCTGGCAACGCAAGCACCACATCCAATACAAGTAGCGGCATCCATGGCCTCATCTGCATCGTGTTTTGAGATGGGAATAGAATTTCCATCTTGTGTGTTTCCAGAGGTATTTACAGATATAAAACCTCCAGCATGCTGGATTCTATCAAAAGCAGATCGGTCGACTACTAAATCTTTAATAACAGGAAATGCATCTGCTCTAAAAGGCTCAATAAAAATAGTATCACCATCTTTAAACTTACGCATGTGTAGTTGGCAGGTTGTTACTCGACGGTCAGGTCCATGAGCTTCTCCATTAATGTATAGTGAGCATGATCCACAGATGCCTTCTCTACAATCATGATCAAAAGCGACAGGAGTATCCCCATTGGTTATGAGTTGTCTGTTAAGGATGTCTAACATTTCAAGAAATGACATGTCTGGAGAGATATCTTGAATTGGATATTCTACAATTTTTCCTTTAGCCTTGGCGTTTTCTTGTCGCCATATTTGTAATGTTAAATTCATAGCAGTGCTTATTTGTAGGATCGTTCTTTAACTTCAATGTTTTCGTAAACTAATTCTTCTTTATGCAATTCAGCATCTTTAGGAGCGCCTTTGTATTCCCATGCCGATACAAATTGAAACTCTTTTCTTCGCTGGGCTTCCCCTTCCGCTGTTTGGTATTCTTCTCTAAAGTGACCGCCAGCAGATTCTTCACGTACCAATGCGTCTTTTGCAAACAGCTCTCCCAATTCAAGGAAGTCAGCCACACGGCCTGCCTTTGCAAGTTCTTCATTAAATTCATTGGCCGCTCCAGGCACTCGAACGTCTTTATAAAATTCATCACGAAGCGCAGAGATTTCTTCTATTGCTTCTTTTAATTCTGTTTCGTTACGAGCCATACCACATTTATTCCACATAATTTTACCAAGACGTTTGTGGAAATAATCCACAGGCTTGGTTCCCTTATTATTGATAAAGTGATCAATTTCTGACTTTACTTTCGCCTCTGCTTCTTCAAACTCTACGGAGTCCGTGGAAATAGGTCCAGTTCTAATATCTTTAGACAGGTAATTTCCAATAGTATATGGTAATACAAAATAGCCATCGGCTAAACCTTGCATCAAGGCAGAAGCCCCTAAACGGTTTGCTCCGTGCTCAGAGAAGTTAGCTTCTCCAATGGCATACAAACCAGGAATCGTTGTTTGTAAGTTATAGTCAACCCAAATGCCTCCCATAGTATAGTGAACCGCTGGATAAATCATCATAGGAGTTTCATATGGGTTTTCATCCACAATTTTCTCATACATCTGGAATAAGTTGCCGTATTTACTTTTAACAATTTCTTTTCCTAGGGTTTGAATGAGCGCTTCATCCTCTTCGTTCAGTCCTTTGACATGCGCTTTTTCTTTTCCGTATCTAATAATGGCAGCTGCAAAGTCTAAAAAGACCGCTTCGCCTGTTTTATTCACGCCAAAACCAGCATCACATCGTTCCTTAGCGGCTCTTGAAGCAACATCTCTAGGAACTAAGTTTCCGAAAGCAGGATACCGTCTTTCTAAGAAATAATCACGTTTATCTTCTGCAAGATCCGTTGGCTTTAATTCTCTATTTTGTATTGCTTTGGCATCTTCTAAGTTTTTAGGCACCCATATACGGCCGTCATTCCTTAAGGATTCTGACATCAGGGTTAGCTTCGATTGATGATCACCTGAAACAGGAATACATGTAGGGTGAATTTGTGTATAACAAGGATTTGCAAAGTAAGCACCACGTTTGTGGGCTTTCCAAGCAGCAGTGACGTTACTTCCCATTGCATTAGTCGATAAGTAAAATACATTTCCATAGCCACCAGAACCTAAAACAACAGCGTGTGCTGAGTGACGTTCGATTTCGCCAGTAACTAAGTTACGTGCTATAATTCCACGCGCTTTTCCATCCACAACAACCACATCAAGCATTTCGTGACGGTTGTACATTTTAATTTTCCCACGACCAATTTGTCGGTTCATAGCAGAGTAAGCACCTAACAAGAGTTGCTGGCCCGTTTGTCCTTTGGCGTAAAAAGTTCTTGAAACCAAAACCCCACCAAATGAACGGTTGTCCAATAGACCCCCATAATCTCTAGCAAAAGGAACGCCTTGCGCCACACATTGGTCAATGATATTGGTGGATACTTCGGCCAAACGATGCACATTAGCCTCTCTTGAACGGTAGTCGCCTCCTTTAACCGTGTCGTAAAACAATCGGTAGGTAGAGTCTCCATCTCCTTGGTAATTTTTAGCGGCATTGATGCCTCCTTGTGCTGCAATTGAGTGCGCACGTCGCGGAGAATCCTGGAAACAAAACGCTTTTACGTTATAGCCAAGCTCTGCAAGTGTAGCTGCTGCGGAGCCTCCAGCCAAACCAGTTCCCACAACAATGACGTCTAACAGACGTTTGTTGGCAGGGTTTACAAGGTCAATAGTATTTTTGTGATTAGTCCATTTATCTGCTAATGGACCTTTTGGTATTTTTGAATCTAAAGCCATAATCCTATGTTTTAGTGTGAATTATTAAAAAAGTGGAAAAGGGCAATTACGATAAAACCTAATGGAATTAGGATCGCATATGCTTTACCAAATCCTTTTAATGATTTGGTGTATTTGTTGTTCGCTCCAACAGATTGGAATGCGGAGTTGAATCCGTGTAGTAGGTGCAAGGCTAAAAACACAAAACCAACACAATACAAAGCCACGCGCCAAAGCGGTACAAATTTATGCTGAAGTTCTTCAAAATAGCGGTAGCCAGATCCATCCTCTAAAAGACCAGAAGAATCTCCAACCACATATTTTATGTTTAATTCAGGAATCCAGAAGTCGATAAAATGAATCACTAGAAATACTAGAATAAATCCTCCGCTATAAATCATGTTTCTACTCATCCAAGTAGAGTTGGCGTTTCCGTTGTTTTTAGCATAGCTCACTGAACGAGACGATTTGTTCTTAAGTTCCAAAACAAACCCCATTCCAAAGTGAAAAATAACACCAAAAATAAGTACGGGTTGCAATACAAACTGCACCAACGGATTTGTTCCCATGAAATGAGACACTTCGTTGAATGTGTCTGGGTTTAAAACAGATAGAATGTTGATTGCAAAATGTTGTAAAATGAAAAACATGAGGAAAAATGCAGAGAGCGCCATGGCTATCTTTCTTCCAATTGATGACTTTAAAATTCCACTCATTATTATTATTTTTTTTAACTACACAAAGGTACTTCACGACAAGGTTTTAGACAATAACAATAAGGATAATTTTATTATTTAGAATTATTTTAAATAAGCGGAATAACTCAAAGAAATTTAATTGTTTTTATCCTTTAATGTGTTCTAAAATTTTTAAATTTGAAATAAACAAGATTCATTATGAAATACCTTCCGATTAGTCCTGAATTATTTAAAAAAAACCGATTAAAGCTGTCACAACAGATGGTGTCAAATTCTATTGCTATATTTAATTCAAATGACGTGTTTTCTACTGGTGCGGATAGTACGCTTCCATTTGAACAACACAGAAACATTTTTTACTTAAGTGGAGTAGATCAGGAGGAGAGTATTTTGCTTATTTTTCCAGAGGCTAAGGATGAATCACAGCGTGAAATATTATTTGTAAAAGAGACCAACGATCATATTGCTATTTGGGAAGGCGCCAAGCTTAGTAAGTCACAAGCAATTGCCTCGTCCGGAATCAAGACGGTGTATTGGTTAGAAGAATTTGAGTCTATTTTCTCAAAATTAATGGAAGATTCTACTCGTTTTTACTACAATAATAATGAGCATTACCGTCAAGCAGTAGAGATGGAGACACGCGAAGATCGTTTTCTGAAAATGATAAAATCTTCGTACTCAGCTCACGAATTGCTCCCTGTTTTTCCAATTATGGAAGCCCTTCGAGGGGTCAAAGAGCCGGAAGAAATAGCGCTCATTAAAACGGCTTGTGATATCACTGAAAAAGGCTTTAGAAGAATTTTAGAATTTGTCAAGCCTGGTATTATGGAGTATGAAATTGAAGCAGAATACATGCATGAGTTTCTGAAAAATCGTTCGAAAGGATTTGCTTATACACCCATTATAGGCTCTGGGTATAATGCCTGTGTTTTACATTATATAGAAAACAATCAAACATGTATTGATGGTGATCTGCTGCTTATGGATGTAGCTGCTGAGTATGCAAATTACTCAAGCGACATGACGCGAACAATCCCGGTTAATGGACGGTTTACGGCACGCCAAAAAGCGATATATCAAGCAGTGTTAAACGTCAAAAATCAAGCAACTAAATTACTTGTTCCAGGAACTATGTGGGATGCCTACCACGTTGAGGTTGGGAAACTGATGACTTCTGAACTTTTAGGGTTGGGTTTGATTGATAAAGCAGACGTGCAAAACGAAGATCCAAAGTGGCCTGCGTATAAAAAGTATTTCATGCACGGGACCTCTCACCACATGGGTTTAGACACCCATGATTTTGGTGCTCTAAAATCGCCTATGCAAGCCAATATGGTTTTTACTGTTGAACCAGGGATTTATATACCTAAAGAAAATATGGGCATTAGACTTGAAGACGATGTAGTAATTCAATCTAAAGGGAGTCCTTTAAATTTAATGAAAAATATTCCTATTGAAATTGATGAAATAGAAGCATTAATGAATTCTAATTAAGAGACTTTTAAACCCTAATTAGTTGTTGAGGCTGCTGTAATGGTTTGCATATTTTCTATAGAATAAACAGAGCTAACCGCATTTACGGTTTTGGTAATACTTGCAGGGTTTACTTTAGCAACATCGTATTCAACTGATGCGTGTTCATTTTTGAAATCTACAATAGCAGATTTCATGCCATCCATTTTTGCTAGTTTTTTCTCTATGGTTTTAGCACAGCCCATTTCACAAGTCATCCCTTTAATGTTAAACTCCGCTTTTGAATAGATGGCATTAGGGTCTAGTTTCTGGTTGGTTTTTTCGGAAGCTATTTTAATGGTTTTAATCTCTGCTTTCCTATCAGTCTTACAAGAAGAAAATGTAATTAAAATAAATGTGATGCTTAGAATGTTCTTTAAATACTTCATGAGACTATTTTTTTTGAATTAAACAAATGTAAAGATATTTCGTTGTTTATCTAATTTATTGTCCAATTTTGTAACCGATAATTATTCAGAATGAATACAGAACAAAAAAAATGGTTTTTTCTTTTTATACTTGCGATTACTTGGGGCAGTTCTTTTATTTTAATCAAAAAAGGACTTCAGGGTCTTTCGCCTTTGCAGTTAGGGAGTTTGCGAACGGTTATATCCGCGTTATTTATTTTTACAATAGGGTTTAAGTCTCTTAAAACGATTCAGAGCCATCAATGGAAGTGGATTGTAATTACAGGCTTTTTAGGCACCTTTTCCCCGTCCTTTTTATTTGCATTTGCTGAAACTGAAGTTGACAGCGGGGTCGTTTCTATTTTAAATTCGTTAGTGCCCTTAAATACGATTTTGATAGGCCTAGCGGTTTTTAAGATTACTTCCACTAAAACTCAAGTTTTTGGAGTAATACTCGGGTTTATAGGCGCCTCAATGCTTATTTTTAACAGTATGGAGCTTCATCCAGATCAAAATTACCTTTATGCGGGCTTTGTGGTTTTAGCAACTGTTATGTATGCCAGTAGTGTAAATATCATAAAGCGTTATCTTCAAGATGTAAAGCCCATTGCGATAGCAACAGGGAACTTTGTGGCGATAGTAATACCAGCTGTTTTAGCCTTAAGTTTTTCTAACTTTTTTACAACTCAAACTTTTGAGAACGCCGCGATTTACAGGTTAATTGGCTGTGTCGCTATTCTATCATTATTTGGAACAGTGATGGCTAAAATCATATTTAACACACTGATTCAAATTTCCAGTCCTGTATTTGCATCATCGGTCACCTACTTAATGCCTGTTGTGGCTCTTTTATGGGGTCTGTTAGATGGCGAGGTTTTTGGTTTAAACCAAGGGCTTGCGTCTTTACTTATTGTGTCAGGCATTTACTTAGCTAACAAAAAAGCATAAAAAAAGCCTAAGATTTACTTAGGCCTTTTTAATAGTATGAGAGATTTTGTTAATTAAAATCGTCTGTAGAGACGCCTTCATTAATCGTAATCTCAGTTGCAGACAGTCCGATTACTTGTGGACCTGCTGTGATTTTCTGTCCGAATGGAAATAAGACACCATTTACTTCTCTATAGTCGGATAGATCCTGAACTGAAGTCACCTTTTGACCTTGTGCTTCTTCTGTTTTTTCAGTTCTTACCAAAAGTCCAGTAGTAGCATCATAGTAACGGAAAGAATCCTCTTTCACCTTTATTTTATAAACATCCACCCCTTCAATAGCTATTAAGCTAACCAAGTTAATTGTGCTGGCGTCTAGATATGTTTCTGGGAATAAACCTTTTTCTTCCGCCTTTTCAGAGAGCTCAGTTTCTGACATCGGATTTTTCATTCCTTGCTGTTCTGCATAGCCTTCAGATCCGTTAAACTTTTGCTTCATAACGGTTCCCATACCTGCGATAGACATCTCCATAGATGACATGTTTGGTGACATCGTTTTCATTACCGCTGTTGGTTTAAAGGGCATTCCTTCAATAGTAACATTAGCTGATGTCATTACAGAAGTGACTGCATTTACAGCCTCTAGCCCACCAATAGCTTTGATGTATCCTTCAATAACTGTTGCTGCTGTTACCCCAGAAGGGATTGGTTTTGAAAACACTGGTTTTTCAACACTATTCGCATCTTTATCAAAGAATTTTATTGGTAATTTCTTCCCGTTCCATTCAATTTTCTCTAAGTTTTCGACAACGTCCGAACCCTTGCCAACAAGAACAATACGAACATTTTCGTCACTAAAGTACTTGACGGCTACTCGTTGCACGTCTTCTATTGTTACAGCATCTATGTTTGCGATGTAATTTTTGTAAAAATCTTCAGGAAGTTTATTTGTTTTGATTGACAAAGCACGTCTTGCAGCTACTGTTTTGTCTTCAGACTGAAGAATAAAATTTCCTAAAAATTTAGCCTTAGCATTCACTAATAAATCAATGTCTACAGGTTCAGCCTTGATGCGTTTTATTTCCTTTAATATTTCAACAACAGCACTGTCAGTTACAGTATTACGAACTTTTGTTGTAACTCCAAATGAGGAATTATACCAGCGAGCAGTCCCTAAACTTGACCTAACTCCATACGTATAGCCATTCTTTTCTCTCAAGTTCATATTTAGGTAAGACCCAAATGCGCCACCAAGAATATAGTTTGCAACAAGACTCGCGTGGTAATCTTTATCTGTCATTTTTAAAGAAGAAACACCCATAACTGCAAGTTCTGTTTGAACGGCATTTGGAACATCAACAAAATTGATTTCTGTTGTTGATACGTCCTCAAAAGCGGGGTATTCAGGAATAGCAACAGCGCCTGATTCCCAATTGTTCATGTATTTTTTTAATAGCGTCTTTACTTCTTTGACGGTAATATCACCAGTAAACAGCATATAACCATTTGAAGGTTTGAAACGTTCGTTGTAAAATTGTTTTACATCTTCAAGAGTAACATTATTAACCGTTTCTTCAGTTACAATTTCACCTGCTGCATGGTTTTTTCCGTAAAAAACGGCGCCTTTAACATTGCCAGCAATGGCTGCTGCACTGTTTTCACCAGACTTGATTCCTTCAATAAGCTGTTCTTTTTCAAAGTCTAATTCTTCCTGAGTAAACTTAGTTTGAAAAGCTGCTTCAGCAAAGAGTGAAAACACATTTTCCTGATACTTTGCCAAGCAATATCCAAATCCTCCGTTTGGAGTAACGCTTACGGATGCTCCTAGAAAATCGACTTTTTCAGCAAACTCATCTTTAGTGCTTTGTTGTGTTTCTTTCCCTAACAAAGCGCCAGTTAATGATTGTACGCCCGCTTTGTCTCCTTCAAATGCTGGAGGGTTGTTAAGATTAAGACTCCAGCTAACAACTGGGAACTTTGTGTCTGTAGCTACCAAAATGGTTAGCCCATTTTTTAATTTAAATTCCTTGGCTTCTCTCAAGTTAACTTCAGGAGTAGGACCCGATGATGGAATTTTTGTTCGATCAATTTGCGCTGTTGCAGATAATCCAATTAAGACTGCAATCAATGTATGTATAATGTGTTTTTTCATAACTATTGTAAATGTTTATTGTTTTGAATCCTCTTTTGCAGGGTCAGTACCTGATAAATATTTAATCTCAACACGTTGATTAGGATTTAAGTAGGTGCTTGCAACACGCTTTATGTCTTCTTTAGTGATTGTTCTGTAAATATCTAATTGTTTGTTGATTCTATTTGCATTTCCTTGTAACAGATAGTAGGTAGCTAATGAAGAAGCAATTCCTTCAACACTTGAGTTGGCTTGAACAAAAGAAGTTTCAAACTGGTTTTGAAGTTTTTGGTATTCTTTGTCAGAAATCAGATCTGTTTGTAGCTTCTTAATCTCTTCGTCCATTGTCGCTTTTAACATATCCCAGTCAGGCTCTCCTTTAATGAGTGCTCCCATAGTGTAGGTGCCGTAGTCTTGGTTTGCCTGGTTAAAGGCCAATACTTGCACAGCTACTTTGTCTTTGTCAACCATGCGTTTGTACATTCTTGAACTGTTACCTCCAGTTAAGATTGAAGAAATATAGTCTAAAGTGTAAGCGTCTTTTTCTATCGACTTTGGAGTAATATATGAGAAAATATAAGCTGGAATTTGAATGTTAGTATCATATTCTGTAGCATATCGTGTTTCTTCTATTGCTGGCTCTGTGATTTCTAATTTTACATTTGATTTTGCATTATTCTCTATTGTACCAAAATAATCCATTATTAAGGCTTTAGTTTCAGCAATGTCAATATCACCTGCCACTACAAGGACTGCGTTGTTAGGGTTGTAATACTGTTGATTGAAACTAATAAATTCATCAAGTTGAGCAGCATCCAAATCATCCATAGATCCAATTACTGAACGTCCATATGGATGCACTTTAAAGAGATGATTGTCTACGCCTGTTCTATAAATAATTTTACCATATGGAGCATTGTCAATACGTTGACGTTTTTCTTCTTTTACGACTTCATTTTGTGTGTCAACACCTATTTTTTCTATTTTAGGGTGAAGCATTCGTTCACTTTCCATCCATAATCCTATTTCTAATTTATTTGATGGAAAAGTCTCGTAATAGTAAGTACGGTCTTGTGTTGTGTTGGCATTGTTGCTCCCGCCATTAGCAGAAACGATATCAAACCATTTTCCTCTTTCGATGTTTTCAGTACCTTCGAAAAGAAGGTGTTCAAAAAAGTGAGCAAATCCGGTTCTACCTTCAATTTCGTCTTTGGCACCAATTTGGTACATAACACCAACTGTAACAACAGGTGCTGCATTTTCTTTGTGTAAGACAACGTGTAGACCGTTGCTTAAATCGTACTCTTCAAATTTAACTTCTTGTGCGGAGATTGTTGAGGTTACTCCAAGCAAAGCAGCTAATAAACATAAGCATTTTTTCATGAGTTAATTTTTAATTTATAATTTATAAGTTAGACGTATAATCTGTGAATTTGTTACAGAATTTTTTCAAAAAAAATATTTATTGTTAAACCCTTTGTTTGATATTAAAAAAAAACCTAAACTTTATTAATTTAGGTTTTTAATTATGTGTTGGTTCTTCAGGTTTAGAAAACTTTAAATTCAGTTCTTCTGTTTTCTTTGTGCTTTAAGTTAGAACACTTTTTTGAATCATCACAACCATTTAATAATTTACTTTCTCCGTAACCAACTGCAATTAAACGTTCGGAGTTAGCTCCTTTATTTATTAAATAATCAACGACGACTTTTGCTCTACGCTCAGATAATTTTAAATTGAGTTAGTGCTTCCCTGAGAGTCAGTGTGTGACCCAATCTCCACAATAGAAGATGAATTACTTTGTAAAATGGCCCATATATGTTTGTCAATTAACCGCTTTGATTCTTGAGACAAGACGGCACTTCCAGATGCATAATAAATTGGCACAACGCCCACGCGCTTAGGAATTGTACAGGGAACAACTCTCCATGCGGTCATTCCTCCTTTTTTCACTAAGACTCGTTTAGTGACATCTATATGTTCTGCAGTTACAGATATTACTCTTGTAGTTTCGTCGGTCACAACAACTTTTCTGCTAATTTGTTCTGTGATTGCAGGAATAGTTTCAACTACTGTAGTTGAGGGGCTAACCTCAACGTTTCTTTTTATTAATCTATAGTTCCCTTTAACTTTAGTTTTTTGAGTAGATGTAACAGTCTTAACTTTGGTAATAGGAATGTTTCTTGTGACTGCAGGGTCTTTTCGATAATGAAAAATGCGACAATCATTTGGGTCTATTGAAGGACAGTCAGGGTCTTTCTCGCCAGCTACCCATGATTCTCTCGAAGCTAATACTTCTACTTCTTTGTCAATAATTTCGAATTCTGCATCATCTATTGTAATTTTATGGTACGGTTCTTTAGTCCACACAGTATCTACAACTGTTTTGTAAACTGCGGGAACATTAGTAAATTTTTTAGAACTCGGTTTTAAAATTACTTCGGCAAATACTGTTTTATAAACTGCAGGAATGATTTCTAGCTTATCATAACTAGGAACACTTTCAATACTAATGGTTTCTTCTTTAAATTCATCGGGAGTTACACATTTAGCATAGCATTTGCCTGGTTCGGGGTTTTCAGGTTGTTTGTCTAGATAATCTTGAGAAAATACAATGCTGCAAGACAGCATCGTGAAAAGTAGGTAGGAGGTTTTCATAATAATTTCATTTTAGATTTGAGTACTTTAAACTTACGAATAAAATATAAACATCCACAATTTTTTTAATTGATTCGACAAATGCTTTTAAATGGCTGTGCATAACACCAAATACTCATCGTTGTGTTGCTGTGGAATTTTCCTTATTTGAAACATTTTGTTTGTGTAGTAAGAATTAAGCATTATATTTGCAGCCGCTTAACTCTATTGAGAGGCGAAATAATATAAACTAATTTAATAAAAAACGTTACGCTATGTACGCAATTGTAGAGATAGCAGGGCATCAATTCAAAGTTGAAAAAGACCAAAAAGTCTTTGTTAACCGTTTGCAAACTGAAGAAGGCAAAAAAGTCACTTTTGACAATGTACTTCTTTTAGCAGATGGCAGCAAAGTTACTGTAGGCGCCCCAGCTATAGACGGAGCTCAAGTAGGAGCAAAAGTCTTAAAGCACCTTAAAGGTGATAAAGTGATCGTATTCAAAAAGAAACGACGTAAAGGGTATAGAGTTAAAAATGGCCATCGCCAGTCATTAACTGAAATACAAATTGAAAGCATTGTTGCTTCAGGAGCTAAGAAAGCGGCACCAGCGAAAGCTGCTGCGCCAAAAGCAGAAGCAAAGCCAGTCGCAAAGAAAGAAGTTTCTAAGCCAGCAGCAAAAGCTACTGCTCCAAAAGTGGAAGCGGCACCAGACTTGTCAGCAATGACAGTTACACAATTAAAAGAATTAGCGAAAGCTAAAGGAGTTTCTGGAATTTCAGCTATGAAAAAAGCAGATTTAATTTCAGCCTTAAGCTAAATCATATAACAACAAAATCGAAATAAAATGGCACATAAAAAAGGAGTCGGAAGTTCGAAAAATGGTAGAGAATCAGAATCAAAACGTTTAGGCGTTAAGATTTTTGGTGGTCAAGCAGCTATTGCTGGTAACATTATCGTAAGACAACGTGGTACTGCACATAATCCAGGAGAGAATGTGTATGCTGGAAAAGATCATACCCTTCACGCTAAAGTGGATGGGCTTGTAAAATTTGCAAAAAAGAGAAACAATAAGTCCTATGTGTCTATTGTTCCCTTTGAAGCTTAATTAAACAGACTAGTATCAAAAAAGCCTCGCACTGCGAGGCTTTTTTTTGTCCTATAAATTATTAAATAGGTTTTTTAGCGATAATGATAGTCTCAGCAGTTTTGAACCCATGTCTATTATTTATAGATTCTTTGTAGGTTTGATTTATGGGTTGGAATCCCACGGAGGATAGACGGCTAGTTAGGCCCTCAATAGAATAAATTCTGACATGATCTTTTTGACCAAAGTGGAGGAGTCTTTCTTTTTCACTCTTTATAGTGATATTTTCATATATTTCTCCCTTTTTAAAGGGTGTTTGGATAATACATATGCCTCCAGGTTTTGTAATTCGTTTGAGTTCATCCATGGCTTTTATATCATTTTGAATATGCTCAAGTACATGATAACAAATAATTATATCATATTGATTATCGGGCTCGTCTATAGCTTCAATATTCAGGCATTTCATGGCTTCAAATTCATCAGCATAATCTGTAGTAATATAAGTGACGTTTTTCAAGCATTCTAATGTCCTCCTTATACTTCTTGATGGAGAAAAATGAAGTATTTTAACATCTTTGGCTTTTGGTTTTAGAAACTGCCATAATCTTCTTGTTCGTGAAAGACTTCCACATTTTGGACAAAGTTTATCTCCTTTTTTTGAAGTGATAAACCGCGACATTTCAAATCCACAAACACAACACTTGAATCTATTTCCTCTATAAAACAGGGATAACAGCAAACGAATAGTTGTTTCATTCTTTTTGATAAAAGCCTTTGGGGTTAGTTTTTTGAGTAGTTCGTACATTTATAACTTTATTAACTTTTCGTATGCTAGACGTTTGTCGCCATTCTCAAGATAAATAACTCCGCAATAAAGGTATTTTAATTTATTCAGTAAACCTTGCATTGCTAGGTTATCTTCATGCGTATCGATGCGCATTGATTCGATATTATTGTGTAGTAGTAGTTGTTCACACTGCTCAAAAATAAATTTTGCAACGCCTTTTTTTCTAAATTCATTTGTGACGGCCATTCTGTGGATCACTCCATATTTTGAATCGGATTTGGTGATCCATTCCCCCTCAATTGATTTGTAGGTTGGTTCTTTTTTAGTGGAGAACATAGCTGTTCCAATCAGTATAGAGTCTTTAGATGTAATTATATAACTTACATTATTTGTGATGTCTCTAAGTATGGCCTCTTCATTTGGATAACCATTTTGCCACTGATCAATATTATGACTTGCTAAAAAGACTTGAGCCTCTCCAATAATTTTCATTATTGGTTCAAGATCTTTTCTTTTTGTATTTATGAATTTCATTAATTAATTCTTTACTGAATAAATTTAAACAAAAAAAAGCCAAAGTGATGACTTTGGCTTTTGTTGTTTTTATAAACTCTTTAGTAGCGGTAATACTCCGGCTTAAATGGCCCTTGGACCTCTACACCAATATAGCTTGCTTGCTCATTTCTAAGTTCAGTAAGTTCAACGCCAATTTTGGCGAGGTGAAGTTTGGCTACTTTTTCATCTAAATGTTTTGGTAGCATGTACACTTCATTTCCATAAGCCTTTTTGTTAGTCCATAATTCAATTTGAGCTAACACCTGGTTTGTGAAGGAGTTACTCATTACAAAACTTGGGTGACCAGTTGCACAGCCTAAGTTTACCAAACGACCTTCCGCTAAAACAATAATGTCTTTTCCGTCAATTGTGTATTTATCAACTTGTGCTTTAATTTCAACTTTCGTGTCTCCGTGTGTATCATTTAGCCATGTCATATCTATTTCATTGTCAAAATGCCCAATATTACAAACGATTGTCTTGTCTTTCATTGCTTCAAAATGAGCACTTAAGACGATGTCTTTATTTCCGGTTGCGGTTACTACAATATCAGCTACTGGTAATACTGTTTCTAGTTTTTTAACTTCAAAACCATCCATGGCAGCTTGTAAAGCACAAATAGGGTCAATTTCAGTGATTGTCACAATACTTCCAGCTCCCTGAAAAGAGGCGGCAGTTCCTTTGCCAACATCTCCATAGCCACAAACCACAACTCGTTTTCCAGCTAACATAATGTCAGTCGCACGACGAACAGCATCTACAGCACTTTCTTTACATCCATATTTATTGTCAAATTTACTTTTTGTAA
>Ga0115564_10000841_pt1 | contig 29818 bp, 28 predicted proteins | sample COGITO_mtgs_1105_7_FD_88680 | JGI IMG/M metagenome (GOLD analysis project Ga0115564, IMG submission 88680) | Pelagic marine microbial communities from North Sea - COGITO_mtgs_110523 | ecosystem: Environmental > Aquatic > Marine > Epipelagic | place: Germany:Helgoland, sampling site Kabeltonne...
CAACCCAGTCAATCGACGGGGCGATCACCACGGGCGTGCCGATGATACCGACTTGGGACATGAGCGTGCTGATGTCCGGATTGGCCATCGCCACACAGCCCTCTGTAGCCAAGGGGGCGCGCGTCATCGAAGCCACTGAATGACGGCAACACACCAACGCCGGCTGACAACGTTGGTGCATGGGGCGTATTGAATGTCGCGGCTTAAGGCGTGTCGCGCGTCACCCTAAACCAAGCGGCGTAGATGGCGGGCAGCGCCAGCAAGGTCAGCACGGTTGCCACCACCAAGCCGCCCATGATTGCAATGGCCATAGGCCCCCAAAATACGCTGCGCGACAGCGGAATCATGGCCAGCACAGCGGCGGCAGCGGTCAGTGCGATGGGGCGCAGCCTGCGCACCGTCGACTCCACAATGGCTTGCACACCGGGTATGCCTTTGGCACGGTCTTTTTCGATCTGATCGATCAAGATCACAGAGTTGCGCTGAATCATGCCCATGAGCGCAATCACGCCCAGCAAGGCCACGAAGCCAAACGGCTTGTTGAACAACAACAATGCACCCGCCACACCCGCAATACCCAAAGGCCCAGTCAAAAAGACCAACAGCGCCCGGCTGAAACTTTGCAGTTGCAGCATGAGCAAGGTGAACACCACAAACAGCATGATGGGCACACCCGCTTGTATAGAAGACGTGCCTTTGGCGCTTTCTTCCACCGCACCGGCCACACTGATGCGGTAGGCACTGTTGCCGGTTTGGGCCCAAGTCGATTCGATCGCGCGCAACGCAGGCAGCAGCTGGTTGGTGACGGTGGCACCTTGTATGCCATCCACGATGTCGCCTTGCACGGTGATGGCGTATTGGCGGCCTTCGCGCCACAACACGCCAGGCTCCCAATCAAACACGGGCGTGGCCACTTGTGCCAACGGAACCATGCGCCCACTGGCCGTGGGAAGATAAGCGTTGTCTAGGGCTTGCAGGCCCTCGCGCGCCTGCACCGGGTGGCGCAGCACAATGTCTATGAGTTTGTCGTCCTCGCGGAACTGCCCCACCGTACTGCCCGAGAGCAAGGTGCGGGTGGCCTGCGCAATGCTTTGCGCACTCACGCCCAACTCCCGCGCGCGTGCTTGGTCCACTTTCAAACGCAGCACTTTGATGGACTCGTTCCAGTTGTCGTTCACACCCCGCATGTTGGCGTTGGTGCGCATGGCTGTCTTCACTTCAGATGCCAAGTTGCGCAACAACAGCGGGTCTGGTCCCGACACTCGGAACTGCACGGGATACGGCACCGGTGGTCCACTGGGCAGCAACTTCACGCGGGCGCGAACCTGCGGGAACGACTGCGCCAACAGCGCTGGCAGACGAGCGCGCAAGCGCTCACGTGCGGCAATGCTGGTGGGCACCAACATAAACTGGCTCACGTTGTTTTGCGGAAATACCAGATCCAAGGGCAGGTAAAAGCGCGGTGCGCCTGAGCCTATCCACACGCTCACACTGCCTGCGTCGGGCTCGGCCAGCAATACACGTTCGACTTCTTTGGTCAAGGTCTCATTGGCGTCAAAGGCGGTGCCCTCAGGGAACCACACGTCCACCAATATTTCCGTTCGACTGGAGTCGGGGAAAAACTGCTGCTGCACTTGCCCCATGCCCATCAAGCCCGCCACAAACAAGACGGCGGTGGCTGCGATGGTTTTCCAGCGGTTGTCGACACACCACTGCACCCATGTGCGGAAACGGTTGTAAAACGGAGAGTCAAACACCTCGGCCTCTTCGGGGTCTGTGTCCAAGTCCACATCTGGGCTTGCCACATGGTGCGGTTTGACCTTGAGCAGGCGCGTACCCAAGTAGGGCACAAAGTACACCGACACCAGCCAACTGATGAGCAAGGCTGCAGAAGTCACGGCAAAGATGGCAAAGGTGTACTCGCCCACCGAAGACTGGGCCATACCAATGGGCAAAAAGCCCGCGGCGGTGATGAGTGTGCCGGTGAGCATGGGCATGGCGGTGGCCTCGTAGGCATAGGTGGCCGCACGCACCTTGTCGGCGCCCTGCTCCATTTTGCGCACCATCATCTCAACGGCAATGATGGCGTCGTCCACCAACAAGCCCAGCGCAATGATGAGCGAGCCCAGTGATATTTTGTGCAGGCCAATACCCCAATATTTCATGCACAGAAACGTCATGGCCAACACCAATGGGATGGTGATGCCCACCACCAATCCGGGGCGCACGTCCACGTACCAACCAAACCGCCCGCCTTTGTGCAGGCCCAAGGCCAAGAAGCTCACACCCAACACAATGACCACCGCTTCGATCAACACCTTGATGAACTCAAACACCGAGTCCGACACGGTTTTAGGCTGGTCTTGCACTTGAACCAAGCTCACACCAGCGGGCAAAGTTTGCTCGATGGCTGGCATGGCCGCTTGCAGTGCTTTACCCAGCGCAATGATGTCGCCCCCCTTGGCCATAGACACACCCAAGGCAATCACCGACTCGCCCTGATGGCGTACTTTCACATTGGGGGGGTCGGCGTAACCGCGCGTGACTTGGGCGACGTCGCCCAACACGAAGCTTTGACCAGAGGCGCCACGAATCGGCGTTTGGGCCAGCGCCTGCACGCTGGTGAACGCACCATCCACGCGCACATCAAACAAGTCTGAAGCTTGCGCACTGCTGCGGGCACGCCCCGCGCTTTCAACAGCATTTTGCTGGTTGATTTGCGCCAACACTTGCCCAAAATCCAGCCGCAACTGGGCCAGCTGGGTTTGGTCAATTTCAATGAATATTTTTTCGTCTTGCGCACCAAACAACGCAACCTTGGCCACGTCAGGCACACGCAGCAACTGCTCACGCACCGCGTCGGCAAACACCTTGGTTTGAGCTGGGGTGTATCCGGGGGCTTGTACGGCGTAAATCACGCCATAGACATCGCCAAATTCATCGTTGAAGAACGGCCCAATCACGCCTTGTGGCAGCGTGCCGCGTATGTCAGATACTTTTTTCCTGACGGTGTACCAAACGTTGGCCACCTGTGCTCCGGGTGATGAGTCTTTGAGCTGGAAAATAACCTGCGACTCGCCGGGCTTGGAGTAGCTGCGGATCTTGTCGGCGTAAGGCACTTCTTGCAGGGTGCGTTCAATACGGTCTGTGAGCTGTTCTGCGACTTGTTGTGCACTCGCGCCTGGCCAGTAGCTGCGCACCACCATGGCCCTGAACGTAAAGGGTGGGTCTTCATCCTGACCCAGCTGGAAGTATGCCGTGATGCCCAACACCATCAAGACGACCATCAGGTAGCGTGTCAGCGGTGCGTGGTTGAGTGCCCACTCGGACAGGTTGAAACTTTTGTTGGTGTGAGGCGATGACATAGGGGTTATAGACGCTAAACAGCACAATAAGGTGTGATGGCACAGCGGGCTGTGCCGTTAGCGCGCACCACGTGCGCGCACAAATAAAGAGCCTTGTGGCTGATCGGCTCAGTTGGACAAGCGTTTGACCACTTGCTGCGGCGTGAGCGCGTGCACTCCCACACTGACCACCTCTTGCCCGGCACGCAAGCCCGCGACCAACAAACCGTCGTCCACCACCTTGACCACGCGCACGGGCGTGGCCACGACTTGCATGGTGTTGGTGTCCAGCACCCACACAGACGAGGCATCACCATCCAACCAAACCGCAGTGCTGGGCAAACGAGCGATGGCCGACGATGTGGCCGCAACGCTGGCATTAACGCTGGCATCAGCGGTGGCGCTGGCAGGTGTGGCCAAGCGCACTTGCGCCGTGCTACCCAGCGGCCACTGCGCCTGTGCAGGCAAGCTCACCCTGACCAAATACGTGCGTGTGATGGGGTCGGCACTGGCTGCCACCTCTACAACGGTGGCCTTCACCTCCTCCGCCAACGCCATACTGCTGATGGACACGGACTGGCCCACTGCCACTTGGCGCAAGCGCTGTTGTGGCACGGCAAACTGCACCTCACGCGCACCGTCGTGCGCCAAGCGCACCACGACCATACCCGCGGGCACGACCTGGCCAATTTGCGCATCCGCTGCAGTAATGACGCCAGGGTGGGTGGCGCGCAGCACCGTGTAGTCCAGCTGGTTGCGCTGGGCTGCAGCGCCGGCGTTGGCGCTGGTAGCCTGTGCTTGAGCCGCATCGAATGCTGCTTGGTAGCGCTGCAATTGCGCTTGGCCAATAAAGCCCTTGTCGGCCAAGTCGGAAAAACGTGCCAAATCGGCTTTGGCCAGCTGCCATTGGCTATCAGCGGCGGCGCGTTGTGCATCCGCTGCGGCGGCACCGAGTTGATAGTCTCGGGCGTCTAAGGTGGCCAACACATCGCCAGCGGCGACACGCTGCCCCATATCAACTGGGCGGCTTTGTAATTTGCCCGCCACGCGAAAGCCCAACATGCTTTCCGTGCGTGCGCGCACCTCACCAGCATAAACAGCCACGTCACCGGCGTCGGCCTCGTAAGACACGGTGAGCAATTGCACAGCGCGCACTGGCGCCTCGCGGGTTTCAGGCTTGCCGCACGCTGCGGCCAACACGGCTGCTGTGGCCAAGGCAACAAACAAGTGGGGGCGCTGCAAAAAGAGTGGTGTCATGTTGTATCGGTTACGGTTTGGAGTGAGGCGGCCAGCTGTGAGAGGTGCGCATCAAGGCGGCGCGGCGGTTGCGTGACGAGCAAGGTGTAGCAGCGGCGATGAATTGACAAGTGTTTCGGTATTTCGGTATTTCGGTATTTCGGTATTTCGGTATTTTTGAGTTCAACGATTGGGTAGCGACGATCTGGTCTGCGGTCTGCGGTATGCGGTCTGCGGTATGCGGTATGCGGTATGCGGTGTGCGTTATGTGGTTTAGGCGTACTGCGTTGGGTCAAGGCGTGAGGCACATGAATGAGCCACATCCGCCTCCATCTGCCCCTTACAACCGCAGGGTTTCAACGGCTCGCGCAGCCCACTCAGCGGCGCGTCCAATTGCCATTTATTGACCAAGCGGTCAACAAATTGTAACGGAGAACGACTCCTCGCCTTTCTGTGGCTGAGCTCGACCCGCAGCATCACCAGCTCGGCAGCAAGCGATTGACTCAAGTTGTAACCCGCGCTCGGCCAGATGGGCGCCAAGTTGGTAGCATGTGGCCATGACCACCTTGCCCGCAAACGCTTTAAAGCTGCCTTGGCTGCAGCAGGATGAGCCGTTGCCGCCGGCACATCGCGCCTGGCCAGCACACGCGCCCTACCCTGGCCTGCTGGCCGCAGGAGGAGACTTGAGCGTCTCGCGCCTGGTGCACGCTTATCGCAACGGCATCTTCCCGTGGTTCAACGAAGGAGAGCCCATTCTGTGGTGGTCCACAGACCCACGCATGGCACTGCAGCCCGACGCTTTTAAGCTACACCCCAGCTTGCGCAAGCAACTGGCAAGTTTGCTCAAAACAAGGCGCTTACGCATAGACATAGACACCAACTTCGATGCTGTGATTGCGCAATGCGCGCAGTCTGTCCGGCCCGGACAAAACGGCACGTGGATTGGCCCAGACATGCAGCACGCCTACTATGCACTGTTTGAAGCGGGTCACGCACACTGCGTCACCGCTTGGATAGACGGTGTTTGCGCAGGTGGCCTGTACGGCGTGAACATCGGGCGCATGGTGTTTGGCGAATCCATGTTCAGCCTGCAAAGCAACGGCTCAAAAATCGCACTGGCGGCCCTGGTGGCGCTGTGCAGGCGCGAGCACGTTGCCTTGATCGACTGCCAGCAAGTCACCAGCCATTTGGCAAGCTTGGGAGCGCAGCCTTTGTCTCGCGCCGTGATACCTGACCCCTACTTCGGTGGAAGTCAAGGGTTTGAACACGTCTTGGACTTGATCGAGGAAGCCAGCGAAGGCCTGCTCAAATTTGTTACTCATAAAACACAGGTATCAACCCAATGAATTCAGCGCTCATAGAATTGCGAGATTTAGAACTGAAGACGGACATCGGAACTTATGGTCCTGACGACACCAAGCCCAATAAACACATCCTGGATTTGACACTTGGCGTTGCCGTCGATCACGTCCTCTTAGCTTGCGATGGCATGGCGCACGTGTTTGACTATGACCCACTGATTCTGGAAATTGACCGACTAGCAGCTGATGGTCACTACGAGACGCAGGAAAGACTCTTGACGCGCATTGCAGGCGCATGCGCAAAGCACCCGGCCATCCTGCACGTGGACATTAGCCTCAAAAAGTCCCCTGTGCGCCTAGACAGTGGCTCTCTGGGTGTCCGCCTATCACTCGACGAAGCGTCCACCACGGCACTTCGGTCGGATCAACAGAAATCGATGACTTAGATGCACTTGGTCATGCCATGAGGCGTTGTTGTATCGAAGAGATCTTGAAATGATGGAAAGTTATCTACATATCGCAAGTTTGCTGGTGGTCGCTTGCCTGTTCGGCAAGATGCCAACCGTTCAATTGGTAACGATTAGAGAACGTATCGTTGGAGTACGATAACCCGCCAAATATCTTCAAAGCTTAGCTTGTGATAGGTCGGAAGCTAAGTTTTCTACAATTTTTGCTGCATAACCTTCTCCTGCGATTGCGTCTACAAAGGCTTGGTTAGGTTGCTCTGATGAAATAGTGGCGCTGTTGGCAGCCCTGTCTATGCTTGCTTGGGCGTTAATGTCTACAGACTTAATGGCCGTCATCACCGCTTTTTCGCAGTGGCCGCAGGTCATGCCTGTGATGGTTAGTTGAATGGTGTTCATGATCTTGAATAGAGTGCCTTGCAAGCCATAGGCTTGCAAGGTGTTAAGTGTTTTAAGGTTGTACTGAAATGTCAGTAATAACCATGCGCTGACCGTCCATCTCTACGTGGAACATGACTTTATCGCCCTTCTTAATAGAAGTGATTTGATTTTTATCAAGCAAGTCAAAGACCATGGTCATGCTGGGCATATCAAGGTTTACGATCTCACCATGCTTGATGGTGAGCTTTCCTTGCGTCACATCGATACGCTTGATTTCGCCTGTAGTCATGGTCTTGTCACCCGCAGCAAACGCCGTGGTAGTGACGGCTAAAACGAGTGCAAATAATGTGTTTTTCAACATAACGAAGTTCCTTTAAAGATAGATAAATTACTTGCCAACTTGAACTTGACCCTTCATCCCCGCATCGAAATGGCCGGGTTGAAGGCAGGCGAAGTCAACAATGCCGCTGGTAGTGAAAGCCCAAACAATGTCGCCAGATTCACCAGGCGCAACTGACGCCGTTTGTGGGTCTTCGTGCACCATGCCCGGAAACTTCAACATTTGTTTGTAGTGCTCAGCTAACTCCTCTTTTGTGCCAATAGTCATTTCGTGCTGGACTTGACCACTGTTTTTTACAACGAAGTGCACAACATCGCCTTTTGTGACCTTGACTTGTGCAGGTGTAAATCGCATGTTGTCCGTCATATCGATGGTGATGGTCTTGGTCACCTGACTCATCGCGGCTGGTTTTCCAACGGGTGAATTGCCGTGACTGCCGTGACCGTCAGCGTGCGTTCCGCCAGCCAATGCCAAGCCCGCCAAGCTGGTGAACGCGACTGCGCTAGCGATGGTTTTGATACGTTTGAAATATGTTTTCATGATGAAATCCTTAGTGGTTGTGTTGAGTTGGTTTTTGAATGCGAACCTCTTGCTTGATACCGTTTTTCATGGGCATAGCAGATGCACCAGCAATTTTTGAGCGTTGTGGCGCAAGGGTTTCACCTTCGTATTCGTATGCCACAGTGCCCGGTGGATGCTTGAACCAGCCAGGGTTGGCGTTGCTATGTGCAGGCTGATCTTTTCTAACTTTCAATATGCTGAACATGCCGCCCATTTCGACGGAGCCAAACGGTCCATCTCCGGTCATCATGGGTGTCGTGTTCTCGGGGATAGCCATAGCCATCTCAGTCATGTCTGCCATACCTCGCTCTCCCATCACCATATATTCGGGGGTAAGCTCGCGTATCTGCGCAGTTAGTCCTGCGTGATCAGCGCCAATCATGGTTGGTATGTCATGTCCCATAGCATTCATCGTGTGATGACTTTTGTGGCAATGAGCCGCCCAGTCACCCAGCTCATCCGCGACAAACTCTATTTGCCGCATCTGTCCCACTGCGATATCGGTTGTCACCTCTGGCCAGCGTGAGCCTTTGGGTGTAGGCCCACCATCTGTACCCGTGACTTCAAACTCGTGGCCATGTATGTGTATGGGGTGGTTGGTCATAGTGAGGTTGCCAACCCGCATCCGCACCCGGTCGCCTTGTTTGACGTTGAAGGAGTCAATGCCAGGAAAAATGCGACTGTTCCAAGACCACAAATTGAAGTTAAGCATGGTCATTATTTTGGGCGTTGCGCTTCCTGGCTCAACGTCATAAGCATTGAGCAAAAAGCAAAAATCCCTATCCACCTTGCCAATGCGCTGATCGTGTTGTTTGGGGTGAGTGACCCACGAACCCATCATGCCCATGGCCATTTGAACCATTTCGTCAGCATGCGGGTGGTACATAAACGTTCCTGGGCGTCTCGCGACAAACTCGTAGACAAAGGTCTTGCCTGGCGCGATGGCGGGTTGGTTCAGCCCAGTCACGCCATCCATACCATTTGGCAAACGCTGGCCGTGCCAGTGCACACTGGTGTGTTCTGGTAAGCGATTCGTTACGTAAATACGAACACGATCTCCCTCTACTACCTCAATGGTTGGACCCGGAGACTGGCCGTTATAGCCCCACAAGTGCGCATTAAAGCCGGGCGCCATCTCGCGCACAACCGGCTCAGCTACAAGGTGAAACTCTTTAACGCCGTTGCGCATGCGCCACGGTAAAGACCAACCATTGATGGTTGTAACGGGGTCATAGGGCCTACCCGTTTTGGCAAATAACACTGGTGCCGTGTTCGCATCAGGTTGAGAAACCAGCTCTGGTAGTGCTGCCATTGCAACTGGACTGACTGAAGCTGCGGCTATAGCGCCAGCGCCTACTCCCGCTAGGTTTAAAAACTTACGTCGCTGACGCAGCTTTTGATTTAAGTGCTCTAGTGATTGTTCAGACATGGTTCAATGCCCTCCTGCAGCATCGTTGGCGGGTGCAGCTGTTGCCATAGCGGCAGCTTGACTTGGCACACCCATTAAGTTGTTTTGCAAAGTAGCATCAGTGATCCAAAACTGCTCTGTGGCATTCAGCGCTTGCGTGACGGTGTCGATCTGACCCCTCGCGTCGCTCAATAAATCAAAGACACTGATGAGCATGCCGTTGTAGCGGTACTGGTTTTCTTCTGATATCCGCGCGCGCATGGGCAATACGACATCTTGGTAATGCATCGCCAAGTCATGAGCCGTTCGGTACGCCGAATAACTCACCCTAAGCTGTGAATTCGCGTTAATAACCGTAGCCTCCCAGGTGCGTTGAGCAGCAATTTGGTTGGCACTCAGAGCAACTCGCTTGTTGTCGCCCCAATCAAAGATCGGCAACTTAATGGCAATTTCAAAACCGTTTGAGCTAGTGACTTCACCTGAAGCAGTGTCTTTTTTGTCTACCCCTTTCACGCCCAATTCAACATCCGTAAAACTGTTCAACGTCTCAAGTGATGAACTGTCAAGGAACTGCTGAAGATTTAGCTTGGCTAAGCCAATGTCTAGACGTATATCGCCAGCGGCGGTATTTATCTGAGCAGGTAAAAGAATGTTTTTGGGAATGGCGGGCAAACGCTTGGGTAGTTGCAGCTCAGCTTGCTGTTGGGTCGTGAGACCCAAAACTCTCACCAGCTCCTCATATGCCGAAGTTCTGGCATGCTGGGCACTGGCTAAGGCAATGGCAGCATCGCTTGCAAACTGCTGTTGTTTAGTTTGCTGTAACCAGCTGAAGTTGCCAACAGCCAAGAGCCTTTTTGCAAGCTCTGCACTGGCGTTTGCACTGCGCTGAACTTGTTGTGCGTAGGCTAGGCGCTGCTCTGCGGCAATCGCGCCCACCCATGCCAGCTTTACCGAGGAGATGTCTTTCACGACTTGCTGTGCAAGATCGAGCTGCGCCTGATCTACAGCAACTTTTGCGATAGCCTGTCGCTTAGGAAGCGTTAGCAAATCTAACAACCCGAACGAAAGCATGCGGGCTAGCTCTAGCTCGCCCGTTGTTGTCATGCGCTCAAAGGCAAAGTTTGGGTTTGAAATCCGCCCGCTTTGTGCCGCATTAGCGGTGTTGGCAATTCCTCGTGCCAGCATCGCTTGGAATGCAGGGCTATTGTTCATTGCCAGCTCCACGGCGCCAGCCTGACTCAGCTCTTGACTAAGCAGCGTTTCAACTCGACTTTGTGCTTTCTTCAACTCAGCCTCGTTTGACGCCAGCGTCAGCTGGGCAGGCACTTGCGCACCAACACGCGCCGATACGTTTTCTAAAACACCTTGTGGTGTTACAGATGCACAGCCAGCTAAGACCACAATGCTGGCAGCAATAGCGGTTAGCTTCATCCCTCGCTTATTCATTGTGCACCCCCTTGCGATGCACGTTTAGCGGTCTCGGCAGCCTCAGCCGCATAGGCGCGCCAGCCGCCACGTTGCTCTACGACAGCGTTAGCAGCCCTCCAATCTATTGGCGGCACTTCACTAGCATCGGGATAATTGTCAAACGCTGATGAGTAAGACAGTGGTTGCGGACTATCTTGCGCTACGGCTGCGTGCATGGCTGCAAAGCCAAACCACACCAATAAAGCAAGCAACGCCGCAGGACGAATGCCCTGCTTGATATATAAAAACATAGTTACCTCTCTGTGACAAAGGCTGCTTGAGCAGCAACCTGCGCTCATGTGCGAGTGCGGTCACAACGGGCACACCCCAAAAGGGCGTGCGTTAAATCAGCCAATACACGATTAGCGCGAGTGGCTCGCTTGATTTAACTAAGAGGAGTTTGAGGAGGACGAAGTGGGCCCCGAAGCACTGGGCTAGGGATTTGTGGAGCAATCCACTTGGGCGCTATAAAACTAGGCGGCTCGTTTGCAAAAGCTACCACCGCGGAGACTACGGATAGTCCTGAGCAAAACATCAAACAACCGGCACACTTGACGTGGGTTTGATGCGATGACTCACAGCTGTGACCTGCAAGTTCTTCAATGTTACTGGTCTGCGCTTGCTTGTCATGGTGCAGGTGGTCGTGCGCCTTAGCCGCTGGTGCATGTTTACAACTCGTAGATGGGGCTGCCTGGACTGGCAACACCGAGCTGGCCATCTGTGTTGCCATGGCCGCACCAGCAATACCTTGCGTTGTCACGGCGAGCGTGACCAACAAACAGGTAAATAATCGGCGAAGGCGCGTGCTCATGGCGGCAGTATAGCGTATGGTGTGAGTGTCTGTTGAACTTGAGTTACGCAGATGTGTCTCAATAATATGATCAGTCTGGCAGTATGAGCGCAGACTCCATTAAATAGTTCCCTGAGCCTAAACACCATGACCACGCTTGCTAACAATCAAACAATACAGCATCTGCCCCTAGACATAGGGGTGGGCGGTATGACCTGCGCATCGTGTGTAGGTCGAGTGGAGCGCGCACTGAACAAGCAAGCCACTGTGTCGCAAGCAAGCGTGAACTTGGCAACCGAAATGGTGAGGGTGGTGCCTAGCGATGCGGTATCGGATACGGCAGCTTGGCAGCGCGACATGCGCCGCGTGATTCGTGACGCGGGCTATGAACCTAAAGAAGCACAAGTGTTGGTTGATGGACCAGCCGCACATTGGATGGGCATAGACAGCGCTTTTTTGCCCACGCTTGCTGCCCTGTTGCTGTCTGCCCCTTTGCTGTTGCCCATGGTGGTGCAGTGGCTTAACCCTATTTTTAGCGCGCTGTGGGGTAGCACTGTGACGCTGGCTATGCCGCCAGCGTGGGCACAGTTTGTGTTGGCCACGCCCGTGCAGTTTGTGTTGGGCTGGCCTTTTTACAAAAGCGCCTGGCACGCATTGAAAGGCCTAACAGGCAACATGGAGTTGCTGGTGGCTATTGGCACAAGCGCGGGTTGGGGCTTGTCTACTTGGCTGTGGTTAAGCCACCAAGACGGCTATCAGCCGCATTTGTACTATGAAGGCTCCGCTGTTGTGATTGCGCTGGTGTTGTTGGGCAAGTACTTAGAGACGCGCAGCAAGCGGCAAACCACATCAGCCATTCGCGCACTCAATGGTCTAAAGCCCGCTACTGCCAAGCTGCTGCCCGATGGCGTTAAACGCGGCGACATTCAGCACATTCCCGTGGCTGAGTTGCTGGTGGGTGACCGCATACGCGTGAGCGCTGGCGAGCGTATGCCAGCTGACGGTATTGTTGTTGTGGGCAGCTCCAGCGTTGACGAAGCCATGATCACCGGCGAGCCGTTGCCCGTCGCCAAGACCGTGGGCGAGCGCGTGATTGGCGGCACACTAAACGGCGAGGCTACCTTAGACATTGAGGTGACTGCAACCGACACGCACAGCGTGTTGTCGCAAATTGTGACCATGGTCAGTGACGCCCAAGCCGGCAAAGCACCCGTGCAGCGCATTGTTGACAAAGTAGCGGCTGTGTTTGTGCCCGTGGTGTTGTTGATTGCAGGCGTGACGCTGTGGGTGTGGCTTGCAAAGGGCGTGCCCTTTGAGCAGGCCATGATCAACATGGTGGCGGTGTTGGTGATTGCGTGCCCTTGTGCTTTGGGTTTGGCCACGCCCGCTGCCATGATGGTGGGCACAGGCGTTGCGGCCAAACACGGTATTTTGATTAAAGATGCACAAGCCCTAGAGCAAGCCTATGCCGTAGACATTGTGGCGTTTGACAAGACAGGAACACTCACCATGGGCAAGCCCACTGTGATGGACACACTGTGGCGCGACGGTTTAGAACCATCCGCACAACACCAGCAGTTGGCAGTATTGCAAGCACTACAAAGCGACAACCCTCACCCACTTGCACAGGCCATGCGCGATTGGTTAGATGCGCAAGCGCTGCACACTGCTGCAAACCAACTAGTTGTAGAGCAAGTGGAAAACGTTGCAGGTAAAGGCATTCAGGCCATCAGTGGTGGCGCACCGCTACAAATGGGTAGTTTGGCGTGGATGCGCGACCTTGGTTGTGGCGCGCAGCTAGAGCACCCCATCTTTAGTGAAACCTTGAAGCAGTGGCAAAGTCAAGGTTTGAGCGTGTCTGCACTTGTTCAACACGGCACCATACAAGCGCTGTTTGCGTTTGGCGATGCGTTAAAACCCAGCACAGTAGATGCGGTACGCGCGCTCATGGCTGCTGGCAAGCGCGTGGTGATGCTGTCAGGCGACAACAAAGCAGCAGCCAATGCAGTAAGTGCGCGCATAGGTTTGCCATCGGCTGATGTATGGGGTGAGTTGTTGCCAGGTGATAAGGCCGAGGCCATTAAAAAGCTACAGGCCACTGGCAGCGTCGTGGCTTTTGTGGGCGACGGCATCAACGATGCTCCCGCGTTGTCTACAGCGCAAGTGGGCGTTGCCATGAATAACGGCCAGCATGGCGACGTGGCCATGCAAGCCGCAGGCGTGACGCTGATGCGCGCTGACCCAGCATTGGTGCAAGCGGCCCTGTCTATCTCAAAGCACACGGTACAAAAGATCAGGCAAAACCTGTTTTGGGCGTTTGCCTACAACGTAGCTGGTATTCCGCTGGCGGCCATGGGCTTGTTAAGCCCCGTGGTGGCAGGCGCGGCCATGGCCTTGAGCTCGGTTAGCGTCATGAGCAACGCCTTGTTGCTCAACCGTTGGAAACCTTAACCCCTGTAGCCACTGTGCGCGCTCACGTGTAGCGCTTAAACACCGACGCCTTGCCTTCACCCAACACCAGCAATACGTCGTAGGGGTCGCTTCTGCCTTTGTAGGCAGGTCCGTCCATACCGGGGGAGCCCACAACCATGCCGGGCACTGACAAGCCAATGGCTTTGGGGCGAAGCGACAGCAAGCGCTTGATGTCGCTAGCGGGCACATGGCCCTCTATGACATAGCCATCAATAAGTGCGGTGTGACAAGAGCCAAACTGCTGCGGCATACCCAGTTGTTTGCGCTTGGCTGTGTTGCCGGTATCAAACACCTCGGTTTTAAAGCCGTTGGCTTGCAAGTAGCTCACCCAGTCGTTGCAACAACCACAGTTGGGGTCTTTCCAAACCTGTACGAGGTTTGTTGGTGCAGCGTGCACAGCAAACGAAGGGGCAATGAGCGCGAGCGCGCCAAGGGTGACAAAGGCGCGGCGGTTGGTGTGTTTGTTCATCGCTGTGTGACTCGTCACAAACCAAAAGGTTCAACGGATCAGGTGGCTTGTGAGTCGTACGATGGAATCGTTGCTCCAAAGCTATCGCTGTGCCTTATTGCAACGACCTGTCGTTATGTCGCTTTCTTCAATTCAATGTAGTCGCCACGCGTACGTAGGATTAGCTTTACATCTGCCGCACCTCTGTTGCGCCAAAACCAGCCATGGTTACCGGTGAATGCTGCTTCCAGTTCACCCTCCGCTGCCGCAACACCACGACCCTTTTCGTAGCTGATCGATTTGCCCAGAGCATCACCGTGGGTGTCGTAGTTGACAACGCCCCCCTCAGCAACCCATGAGTACTGTGCACTTGCGCCGCCGACCATCGCCAACTTAACCTCTACCCCCTCGCCCGGAGTGAGTGTGATGACTACCTCATCTCGCCAAACTACATTGGGAATTACGGCAGCTGGTTCTATAGTCGGTGCATTAATCGTCGATGCAGCAGGTAATAACTCACCGATGGCTTGCTCCGGCGCCATCGAATTATCGGAACTAGCGACTAAATCTGCTTCGGCTTCTACTGCCAGCTGTTGTTTGATGTTGCCCATCTCAGTCATTCGAAGCACTTTGCCAAGCCCAGTTGGATCAATACCGTATTCTGCTGGTAACACGATAGTGACTAAAAGAATCAATGCAGCCAAAGCGGCAGCAATGGTAGAACGTACGAGCTGCTTCGAAGTAGGCAGTTCGGCGCGCGAAGGGGTATCACTGTTGTACATGTTAAAAATTCCTTGAGTGTTCAAGACACAAAATAGCCGGTGAGCTGCATGCCCACCAAAATGAAACCGGCGCTCATCATGACAGCGTTGGCTGTGTAGGCGTAGCGTAAGAAGCTGGATGTGCGGCGCCAGTAGCCCATGCCAATCAGGATGACCGCTAATGCCAGCAGCTGTCCGATCTCAACGCCGACGTTGAAAGCAAGCAGGTTGGGCACCAATCCGTTGGGAGATATCTCGTACTCGATGATCTTGGTGGCAAGACCAAAGCCGTGGAAAAGGCCAAAAATCAAAGTAGCCACTTTGGTGTTTGGTTGAAAATCAAACCATCGCTGATACGCCCCCATGTTGTCCAGCGCCTTGTAGACGACAGAAAGTCCGATGATCGCGTCGATCAAGTAGCTGCTGATGCCAACGTTGAAGTACACACCCAAGATCATGGTGGTGGAGTGACCGACCGCGAAAAGACTCACATAGATGGCAATGTGCTGAAGCCTGTAGAGGAAGAAGATCACGCCAAACAGGAACAGGATGTGGTCGTAGCCAGTCATCATATGTTTAGCACCCAAGTAAACAAAGGGCATCAGGTTGATGCCCGAGATTTCTTGGATGTAGCCCTTGTCGCCCTCCGTCACGGCGTGGCCAAGAGCCTCTGCACTGCTTAGTAGCAGACAGACGAAACAAGCAAAAAGTAAAAATAGACGGGGGTGCCAGATCGCCCATTGGGAATATGGCACCCTGTCGTGAAAAAGGCTGTGCATAAAAGAGACTCCGATGGTCTGAAAGAAATGGCTGCGCGGCGAAGCGCAGCGCAAAGGCAGTAGTGAGAAGCGCCTTAGCCCGTTGGCGGGCGGTCCAGCCGGTAGGCTTGCCCCATTTCAATCCAAGGCCGAACCATGACCTCCCAGCTGGGGAGTTGCGGCGATGCAGTTCCGCATTCGAGGAGCAGGTGATGGGCTATGTCGTGTGAATGATCCATCGCGTGGTGAGGATGCTCTCCACTTGCCGGCTCATCAGTCTTCGACACCTCAACCCCTTGATCTTCATGCTCATATGCGTGGGGATGTTCAGAAGCCGTCAGCGAAGATTTATGCGATTCAACAAGAGCAGCCAGGCCATGGGAGCTGGTGAATCCAATAGAGGAGACGACCGTCCCAAATGTGATCACGAAGACGACTAGCCACCGCATGCCCAATGCTGCCAAAGTGGACCGTATTGAGGGGTGGAAACGCAGATTCATGGATTTTTTTATTTACAGAACCAAACTATAGCATCCCCCAGGGGGGGATAATGCTGTCTATGACACTTCCACACATTCACGCATCACACTCAGCCGTTATCAAACGCTTAAAGAGGGCGAATGGGCATCTGAACAGCACGATAGCGATGCTGGTAGAAGGCCGCCCCTGTCTGGATATCGCGCAGCAGTTGCAGGCTGTGGAGAAGGCCGTGCAGCAAGCCAAGAAGGCGCTGATTCAAGATCATCTGGATCATTGCCTTGAGCATCTCGTAGGAAAGCTTACCGGAGAGCACCAGCGCTCCATGGAAGAGTTCAAGGAAATCACTCGGTACCTCTGAGTTGCTGCCTCTTGAATCGTTTCGGGTTTCGAGGAGCGCAGTTGGTTTGGCTCAAACTGCTATCCAGCGTTGGCTGCCAAGCTGCCGCTAGGCATTGACTGCAGCTTCGTAGATGAAAAACACCCAATCAGCTCAAAAAGACTGTGGTGGATAGACTAAAAATCCTATTCCCACGTTACAGGTCCGAATGACCCCCTGGCGGTAATCCTCCCGTTTTGCAGAAACCAGCAATTTCTCGGCTCGGAACCGAATCTGAAAAAGTCATGAGGTTTTGAGACAAACGGGGTTTGAGACGACTTTCCCAGGCCGCTGCCGCAGGTCACAGTCAGGAGCCCAACGCAAAAAGCCCCGCGTGGTGCGGGGCCTGAGGCTGCCTCAAGGCCTGCTGAGCAGGTTTGAGGTCTTTATACTGGCGGAGCAGCAATTTCTAGCCCCACTAACCTGCTCAGGTCCGGATGCATCGTTTTTTGATAGGGACGGGGATTCGAACTCGACCCTCCCGAGTGGGACCGCTTTCGACCCATTGCAGACCTTGGCAAGTCAGACCTGTTGAGCAATTTTGCAGTGGGAGTCAATTGCTATGCGTCCTAGGTAATCAGCTCCCGGAAAAGCTGAGATTTCAGAATCCATAGAGATCGCAGATTCATGACCTATATCTCATTTCGACTTTGAGGTACTCGGCGATCAGCAAAGCCCCAGCAAGCTGATCTGATCGCAATGTTTTAGTTGACAGGAAGCATCACGCCCAAATGCACAAACCAAATCAGATCCGTTCAAAAATCGCTGCGATGCCCTGTCCGCCACCGATGCACATGGTCACCAGCGCGTAGCGACCGCCCACGCGTTGCAACTCGTGCAATGCCTTCACCGTGATCAGCGCACCGGTCGCACCAATCGGGTGGCCCAGCGAAATGCCCGAGCCATTGGGGTTGACCTTGGCCGGGTCCAGGCCCAGTTCCTTGGTGACCGCACAAGCCTGCGCGGCAAAGGCTTCGTTGGCTTCGATCACGTCCAGGTCGTTCACGCTCAGGCCGGTGCGTTTGAGCACTGCATGGGTGGCTGAAATCGGGCCCACACCCATGATTTTGGGGTCCAGCCCGGTGTGGGCATAGCCCACCAGGCGTGCCATGGGCGCCAGCCCGCGTGCTTTGGCTGTGCCGGCTTCCATCAGCACCACGGCGGCGGCCGCGTCGTTGATGCCGCTGGCGTTGCCGGCGGTGACGGTGCCGTTTTCCTTCACGAACACTGGCTTGAGTTTGGCCAGATCATCCAGGGTGCAGTTGGGGCGGTAGTGCTCGTCATTGGTGTAGGCCACTTCACCCTTGCGGCTCTTGAGCATGACCGGCACGATCTGGTCCTTGAAGTGACCGGCTTCGATGGCACGCTGCGCACGGTTGTGACTCTCCACGGCCAAGGCGTCCTGCATTTCGCGGGTGATGCCGTACTTGGCGGCCACGTTCTCGGCGGTCACGCCCATGTGGATGTTGTGGAACGGGTCGTGCAGGGCACCGACCATCATGTCCACCATCTTGGTGTCGCCCATGCGCGCACCGAACCGGGTCGACAGGCTGGCGTAGGGGGCACGGCTCATGTTCTCGGCACCGCCACCGATGGCGACGTCGGTGTCACCCAGCAGGATGGCTTGCGAGGCAGACACGATGGCCTGCAGGCCCGAACCGCACAGGCGGTTGACGTTGAAGGCCGGCGTGGTTTCGCTGCAGCCGCCGTTGATGGCAGCCACGCGAGACAGGTACATGTCCTTGGGCTCGGTGTTGACTACGTGGCCGAACACGACGTGGCCCACGTCTTTGCCTTCGGTTTGCGCGCGCACCAAGGCCTCTCGCACCACGGTGGCGCCGAATTCGGTGGGGGGCACGTCTTTCAGGCTGCCGCCAAAGGTGCCGATGGCGGTGCGTACCGCGCTGACGACGACGACTTCTCTGCTCATGGTGGACATTCTTTCTCTGCTCTGGAAATCTCGAACCCGGTTTAATGCTTCACGCAACATGGCCATTCAGGGCCACCTTCAAGCCGAGGGCAACCGGTAGTCCTTGAACTGTTCGCGCAAACGATGCTTGAGCATCTTCCCAGTGGCGCCCAATGGGATGCTATCGACAAACGCCACATCGTCCGGCGTCCACCACTTGGCGATCTTGCCGTCGAAGAAGGCCAAGATGTCTTCGCGCGTTGCACTCGCACCCGGCTTGAGCATGACCACCAGCAACGGACGCTCATCCCATTTGGGGTGGTAGGCGGCGATACAGGCGGCCATGGCCACCGCCGGGTGTGCCATTGCAATGTTCTCCAGGTCAATTGAGCCGATCCACTCACCGCCGGACTTGATCACGTCCTTGCTGCGGTCGGTGATTTGCATGTAACCCTCAGCGTCGATCTTGGCAACGTCCCCCGTTGGGAACCAACTGTCCTGCAACGGCCCAGCGCCCTCTTCCTTGAAATAACGGGAAACAACCCAGTGGCCCTTGACCAGAAGATCGCCCGTGGCCACGCCCGCAATGGCCATGCCCTCAATCAACATGAAGGGATCGCCCTCCATGGTCATGCGATCTGCGTAGGTCCCTGAGTCGCCCTCATCGGCGTTACACACCACGTACTTTTGTTCGGCTTGGGCGCCCGCAACCGTGCGCCACTTGATGCCCGCAGGAAAAGCCGCGCCCCCGCGCCCCCGCAAACCCGAGTCCAACACCGTTTGCACCACCTCATCGGGTGCCATCGCCAGCGCTGCGCGCAAGCCCGCCCAGCCGCCATGGGCCTCGTAGTCACTCAAACTGTGCGGATCAATCACCCCCATGCGTGCAAACGCCACACGGTGCTGCTTGGCCAAAAACGCCATCGCGTCGGTCAAGCCCAAGCACAAAGGGTGCGCCTGCCCACTCAACATGCCCGCAGCCAACAGCCCTGGCACATCGTCAACCGCCACCGGGCCGTAAGCGACTCGGCCCTGAGCCGTCTCAACCTCAACCAAAGGCTCCAACCAAAACAGACCTCGCGAACCGTTGCGCACCAAACTGATGGAGTCACCACAAGCAGACAGCAAGGTCTGTGCAAGCTCGTCAGCGCCAACAGCGAGCGCGGCCGAGTCTTTTGGAACATACACCTTGACTGTCATCACACGTGCTCCAAAGACTGGATCAGTGCCACCATGCGTACAGGTGTCATGCGTGCGTGAAGCCGGTCACCAACCTGCACCGCAGGCGCGCTCGCACACAAGCCCAGGCAGTACACAGGCTCAACAGTGAATGCGCCATCGTCGCGTGTGTGATGCGCCTCACAGCCTGCCGCCGCCAGGGTGGCACGCATCAAGTCGTCCGCGCCACAGGCCTGACAAGCCTCCGCCTGACACACCTGCACCACATGGCGCCCCGGCGCCTGCTGACGAAAGAAGTGGTAATAGGTAACCACGCCGTGAACCTCAGCGCGCGAGCGATTCATACCCTTGGCAATCGCTGGCACGGCCTCAGGCGGTACAAACCCAAAGGCATCCTGCACCGCATGCAGCAGGGGCAACAAACCGCCGGGCTGATCTTGGTGTTGGCGGATCAACACGTCCAACTGGTCAAACATAAAAGCGCTCCGAAGAAAATGTCCACAGACACGGGTTCCCGGCATTGCGGTAGCCGGGACCCGGGCCTCACTCAATGAAAAAACTGACCCACACTCAGCGCTGTACGGTAAACACCCCAAGCCAACGGCAACCCAACAGCAGCCCAAGCCATCCACACCAACGAGATCGGCGTTTGTCCGCCGGCGCCACTGCTGTTGCCAACATCCGCAGCGACGGCCCGGTCGTGCGCCAAACGCTTTTCTTCTGCAAGCTCCGCTTCGGTCATGAAGTGCTTGTCGGCCACGGGACGCACCATCCAATTGCAAATCAGGCCCACCATCAGCATGCCCACCAAGATGAACATGGTCTGGTTGTACACCTGCTCACGCGGAATGCCTAACCCCAGCTGATACTCACGCATGTAGTTCTCCACCACGGGGCCAATGATGCCAGCTGTCGCCCATGCGGTGAGCAATCGCCCATGGATAGCGCCCACCATCTGAGTCCCGAACGAGTCGGCAAGGTACGCCGGCACAGTGGCAAATGCACCGCCATACATGCTCAAGATAATGCAAAACGCGCCCACAAACATCAACTTGTTGGCGGCTCCAGCGCTGGCAGGAATACTGAAATACAAAACGCCACCCAGCACAAAAAAGAGCGTGTACATCCACCCCAGGGTCGCAATCGACCAGTCGCATTGCGTGGTGAAGAGTTGACCGAAAAAACCCACCTCTGGGCCGCACTTGAGTGCCTCTTTGATGCCCAAGGCCTTGGACAGGGGAAGCCAAAACACGGAAAAGCCATAAGCCATACCAATACACAAATGGATGGCCAAGGCCGCCGGTGGCACCAACCACCGATTGAAACCAGGCCCCGCCACAATTCGCTCTTTGGCTAACAGGCCTGGCGGCCAACCCTGCGCCGCAATACTTGCACCCATGTCTTGTCTCCTTGAACGGTTAGAACTTATGAATCACGCTAGCATTGGACTCAGCGCGCAGGCGAACCATAGACATCAGCGCGGGCTGACGCAATATGAGCGCCAACACCAAAACCATATGCGCGGCGCTTCATAAAGGGTTATCCCGCATGCCTCACATCAGAATCAAGCCAACGTGGACCATCCACAATGCCGCCAACGCAACCCTCTCGCCCAAGCTCGTTGAGCTCTTGGTGCACGTTCAACAGACAGGCAACTTGGTCGCCGCTTGCCAAGCTTTGGACATCTCCTACCGCCACGGCTGGGACTTGGTGCGCGCTGGCGAGGCCCACTTCAACGCCACCCTGTTACACATGGCCAGAGGCAAAGGCAGCACCTTGTCTGCGTTGGCGGAAAAACTGGTGTGGGCTGACCACCGTATCAACGCCAGACTCAAACCCCCCCGCGTCAGAATAGTTGTCGCCTCCATAGATCAACCCCGGGGGCGGCGATGAAGGACAAACTTGGCTCGATACGGACAGACATTCAAAGACAGAGCGGTAGCGCGGTTGCTGCCGCCGGAGAGCGCAGCGATCGACGTGGTTGCGCGGGAGATTGGGATCGCTGCAGGCACCTTGGACCGCGGCCGGCCGGCTTGAGGCGGTGGTGACCACGGCGGCGATGAACGAGGCCGAATTGAGCGCGTGGTGTCGCTCGCACGGTGTGTACCCACAGGATCTGGCGAAGTGGCGCGCAAGTGCCACGACGGCGCTGGCCGCGCCCGAGGAACTGCGAGCCAGCCCGCAGGCCACGCGGGCCGACCGCAAGCGCATCAAGGAACTCGAGCGCGAGTTGCTGCGCAAGGACCGCGCCCTGGCGGAGACGGCAGCGCTGCTGGTGCTGTCAAAAAAAGTGCAGGCGATCTTCAGCAGGGGAGAGGACGAATGATCGGCCTCGAGGATCGCCAATGCCTGTCCCAAGAAATCGGTGTTGCGCATGCCGCAGGCGCACGGCTGCACCAGGCTTGCGAGGTCGTCGGCATCGACCTTCGCACCCTGCAGCGCTGGAAGGCGCAAGAAGGCCTCACAGCGGGTGATCGCAGGCCTCACGCGGTGCGCCCGCTGCCCAGCCATGCCCTGAGCGACAGCGAGCGCGCTGAGATCGTCCGGGTGGCCAATGAGCCGCGCTTCGCAGCCGTGCCGCCGGCACGCATCGTGCCCATGCTGGCTGACGACGGCGTGTACCTGGCCAGCGAGTCCACCTTCAGCCGCGTGCTGCGCGACGAGGGGCAGGCGGCGCACCGGGGTCGCGCCAAGAAGCCCCGCACAGTCCGACCGCCGACCACGCATGTGGCTACTGCGCCGCGACAGGTGTGGTGCTGGGACATGACCTATCTGCCGGCTGCGGTGATCGGCATGTGGTTCCACCTGTACCTGATCCTGGACCTGTACAGCCGCAAGATCGTCGGCTGGGAAGTGCACGCCACGGACGACTCCGTGCACGCGGCTCACCTGGTGCGGCGCACCGCGCTGGCCGAGGGCATCGCCACGATGCTGACCAAGCCCGTGCTGCACGGCGACAACGGCGCCACGCTGAAGGCCACCACGGTGCTGGGGATGCTGTACTGGCTGGGCGTCAAGCCGTCGTATTCGAGGCCTCGCGTGAGCGACGACAACGCCTATGCGGAGTCGTTGTTCCGCACCGCCAAGTACCGCCCTGAGTTCCCTGCGAAGGGCTTCGCCGACCTCGACGCCGCTCGGACCTGGGCCGCGGAATTCGTGCGTTGGTACAACGATGAGCACCGACACAGCGGCATCCGCTACGTCACCCCTGGTCAGCGCCATTGCGGCGCAGATCAGGCCATCCTGGCTGCTCGACACGAGCTGTACCTCAAGGCCCGTGAGCGCAACCCAGCGCGCTGGTCCGGCACCACGCGCGACTGGTCGCCTATCGGCGCAGTTACCCTCAACCCCGAACGCGACTCGGTCGTCGCGGACCACATGAAAGCAGACCTTAAACAGCCCTTGGCTGCATAAATCAGGCGACAACTACCTTGACACGCGCCGGCTCCTGCTGGGCGTCGTTCTGCGCTATCGGCCGCTTGCGCGACAATGGGACATTCAATGTGGACTTCGCATATCGCTCGACGTAATCGAGCAAATTAGTCAATGCGGCATCCGCCAGATCTTCGTCACCGCTGACTATGCGATCCGCCAGCACGGCGTGCAGCAACGCCATTTCTGACATCGAGGCTCCGCGCCTTTGGTGATAGTGCCAGGAGCGCCGCGCCAAACCCAGAATCGGTCGCATCGCGGCCTCGGCATATTCGTTCTGCGCAGCCTCTAGGCAAAGTTCACCGAACTCCTTGTCCAAGCGGGCAAAATTGATCTGGTCGTTGCTTACGATACATGAGCGAAAATCGACAGCTATGGAAGAAAACCGCACTCGCTGATCAAGCGTTGCGCGCCGGGCGGCGGAACGACAAACAAGACCCTCGACCTCTCTCCTTAGCTCAAGCAGGTTCAGCTGGCCCACCAGATCCAGTGGCGAAACCATCAGACCCCGCTTGGGCAGCACCTGAATCAAACGATCCCTGGAAAGCCGCTGAATCGCCTCGCGCGTGGGCGTGCGCCCGATGCCGGTCAACTCGCTCAGTTCCTGCTCGGAAACAATGCTGCCCGGCGCCAAGCCAAGCGTGATGATGGCCTCTTCCAGAATATCGTACGCACGCTCGGCGAGACTCTTCCGAAGCGGCAGGTACCCAGCCTTCCCCGCACCAAATGCCAAACCGGTTTTTTTCCCCATGATGTCTTCAGACATTGTTATGCAGGTTCTGGAAATCAAGCATCCGGGCCATTCTATGCCGAGCAGCAAGCACGGCAAATGCCACCCGCACCCTGCTTCGCTCCAGGACGATCAGTTGCTCAAGTCAGACATGGGCGGCATCAGTGTATCCATCGAAGGGGGCATCAGGGCATCCGCATCTACGGCAACCGGCGCAGCCTTTCCGCTGTTGACCGGACCGAGAACGAACGACGGATCGTAGATGACGAACGCTGTCGCCAAAATCTGCAGCAGGATCAGTGGTGGACCTGAACCCTCAGACCGAACTTCGGTGCTCGCGCCAGACAGGTATTCGATGGCATCGATCGAGCCAACGGCATTCGGTGACAACATTTCGTTTCCTCGCTTCCACGAACGTCAGGACAATGCCGGTGTGGATTGCTGGATCTCTTCAATCAGACGATCCAATTGGCCTTCCCGCACCTCCCATTCGTTGTCTAATTTTGCGACAAACTGCACCATCAGACGAATGGAAAAGGCATCAGCCACCGCGGGGTCGCCAGTACGATGCAACAGCAGAGCATGGGCCAGTCTTGCCGGCGAGTCACCTTCATAGCCCCATTCGAAGTCATCGTTCGACGTCTCGTCGAGCGCGAGCAGCTTCGTCAGAGGAGCCCCTTTGTACATGACCACCAGACCGTCGATGGTGCGCTCTCCGCTGTAGATACCCGCAGATGGCTGCTCCTGTGCGATTTTGATCATTTGTTACCCTCGTCTTTTTTCTGCACCGCCGACATGGACCAAAGGCCGAGCATCAGAAATACAACCAATACAATGAGATAGGGAATGTTGCGCTCCATACCCATCGCTACTTCGATCCAATAGCCCAGTACTCCTGCGCATAAAAGCAGCACGGAGAACATAACTTTCTTACCCACAGGCATCGCTCATCTCCTAGAATTCTCAGAGTTTGTTAAACATTGACGCCTCACCGGAAATCAGGCTTGGTGTCGATCGGTGTTTCGACCGGCGTCTTGCGGGTTTTGCGAAGGCCCTTCTTCACATACTTGGTGCTGTAACCATTAAACAAATGTCCGAACAGGCCACGATCCAGGTCGGAAGTGCCGTAGACCCAGTCCCAAAACGGAAATACAATGCTCATGTTGTATTCCATCATCACGGAAGATTCGTGGTGTGCGGTGTGATGCCGCCTAGCGGTGTTCACGATGGGGCAGTGGCGCAGAAACCAATTATCGTCCACATGGCACAGGAAATGCAGTAGCTCATAGAACACATAGCTTCCAATGGCGGTTGCAAGGATGAGCCAGCCAACATTCACAGAAATGATTATCCCAGCCAGAAAGGCAAATGGTATTGTGGTCAGCGTGAAAAACACGAGGGTGAACGGCGGAAATATCGTGACACGCCAGTCCTTATGGCTGGCGAATCGTGGCTCCTCCGCCGTAAAGAACTGGTGATGCATCAGGGTGTGACGCACATAGGTCAGGCGCCAGAACGGGGATTTCGAAGGCCGATGTGCTAAGAAGCGATGAAACAGGTACTCCACCCACTGGGCAAATAAAAACACCGCTGGCACAAAAAGCCATTCCCACCACAACACATTGCTGATGTGACGCGTCGCAAAATAGATCTCGTACAGACCCACCCCGAGAATCAGGAAGGCGTGGTAATAGCCGTTGTAGAAGCCGCTCAGGCGCGAGCGGTAGATTTCCCGGTATTTACGCTGGCGTAGCCCCATTGGACTGTGAACAAGTTCCATGGTCATCTCCTGAATGTCTACATGATTGCATGCATTTACATAAAATATATGTGTAGTATGCGACATATATAAATGATGCATACATAGGGAAAACCCGTAATTTGGTTGCTAAGACCAGGTCATGCTCACCGCATACAAAGGGTTGCCGGAACAGCAAGAAAACGAAGCAGGAAAAGGCGTACCGCTGGTCAACGACCCTGATGGCCACCCAAACTCCCCCACTTATGGCCACCTCAAACTCCCCCACCTGAACTGATCGGGGATAGGGTTTCAACGCCGGCGCCGTCGGCACCTGTTGGCAGGACATGGATCCGGTCTTCCCCGAGGGAAGGCCAAGGAGTGAATGTCTTGAAGTCCAACCAACGCGCCACCATAGAGACACTGCTGGAGCGCAACACACCGCAACGCGAGATCGCCCGCATCACGGGCATTGACCGCAAGACGATCAGGAGCTACCGCCAGCGCTGGCTGGAGCAACTGCAGTCAAATTCCCCCGGGGTGGCCACCGGCTCGGCAGAGCAAACTCCCCCACCCTGGCCACCGGCTCCTGGGCCGGTGGCCACCTCCCTGTGCGAACCCTGGCGCGGGTTCATCGAAACTCAATTGCGTCTGAAGCGCAACGCCACGGCCATCTACCAGGACCTGGTCGACCAGCACGGCTTTGCTGGCCAGTACAACTCGGTCAAACGCTTCTGCGCAAAGCTGCGCCACAAGGAGCCGGAGCAGTTCGATCGCCTGTCCTTCCTGCCCGGCGAGGAGATGCAGGTGGACTACGGCGAGGGCGCGCCCACACGCGTGCCCGGCAGCGAGCGGTACCGCAAACCCCGCTTGTTCGTGGCCACCTTGCGGTACTCCCGTGCCAGTTTCCGGTTCGTGGTGTGGAAGTCCAGTCACCAGATATGGGCCGAGCTGCATGAGAGGGCCTTTCGCTACTTCGGTGGCTGCCCGCAATACGTGGTGCTGGACAATTTGAAGGAAGGCGTCATCAAGCCCGACCTGTACGAGCCCGAGCTCAACCGGATCTACGCCGCCACCCTGACTCACTACGGCGTGGTGGCCGACCCGGCGCGGGTGCGAGACTCCAACCGCAAGGGCGCGGTGGAGCACGCCATCGGCCACACCCAGGCCACGGCCTTGAAGGGCCGGCGCTTTGAGTCCATCGAGGCCCAGAACGAGTTCCTGGCGCACTGGGAGAAGAACTGGGCGGCCAAGCGCATCCACGGCACCGAGAGGCGTCAGGTACAGGCCATGTTTGAGCAAGAGCGGTCTCACCTCAAACCCTTGCCGCTGCTGGGCATGCAGTATTTCGACGAGGCTGAGCGAACCGTCTGCGACGACAGCTGCGTGCGGGTGGATCACAGCAGCTACGCCGCGCGACCGGCGGGCATCGGCTCCAAGGTGCTGGTGCGCATCTACGCCCAGCGCATCGAGATCCGGAATCTGGCCTCAGGCGCCTTGCTGCGCACCCACGCCAAGGCCCAGCGCCCTGGCACGGTGGTGCTGCCCATGGACGAGCGGGTGTTCAATCCTTCTCGGGAGACCCGCCTGATCCTGCGTCAGGCCGGCGAGATCGGGGAACACGCCAGCCGGCTGTGCGAGTTGCTCTTTGCCATCGAGGGCCGGGTGGGCCAGCGCAAGCTCTGGGGCATCGTCGGTCTGGCCCGGCGCTACCCGGCGCACTGCGTCGATGCCGCCTGCGCACAGGCCCTGGAGCACGGGATCTACAGCTACAAGCGCGTTCTGGCTCTGACTGAAGCCATCTTTGCCCAGGCGATGGCAGCCATCGAGACCGCGTCAAGCGGTGCGCCGGCAAATGGCTCCCACACGCTGACCCAGCATCATGAGCTCATCCGCGACGCCGATGAGTACGGCGATCTCTTCGCGCACGCCGCCGCCACCGCCGCCACCGCCGCCACCAACACCGCACCCGGAGTTCAGCCATGAACATGATCGAGATCGAACGCGCGCTGGCCAAGCCGCCGCGATCGATGCGGCCACCGCGATCTTGAAAACGCGTGGCGACCAGCCACGGCAGAAGCAAAACCGCCTGATCTTCCTGGCACCTGACGCCGACTCGATGTCCCGCTTGAAGGACCAAGTCACATCGGTTCTCGCTTGGAAGTCCATAGTCGACGACGTTAAGGAAGGCCGCCTCAACCTCGACGTCCACCAGAGCAAGCTCGCGGGTCACAGCCACGACCAGGCCTCCGAAGCCTTGGGACGCATGATGCGCGAGACCTACAAGTGGCTGTTGGCCCCGCTGCAGGAGGCCAAGCCGGGCAAGGGCATTGGTGATCTGCAATGGGACCATTTCCAGATCAATCCGGCAGCGGTCAACCGCACGGAAGAGATCGAGAAGGTGTTGCGCGAGCACGAGCTGCTCATCACCGAATGGGCCCCTATCCACTTGGCGAAGATGCTGCAAGCGTGGTTTTGGAAGGAGGGTCAGCCTGCAGTGTCTGCGGTGGAGGCGTGGCAGAAGACGTGTTGCTACCTCTATCTGCCGAGGCTGAAAGACGACAACGTACTTCGCTCCACCATCGGAGCTGGCGTCTCCTCGCGTGACTTCTTCGGCATCTCCTACGGCGATGAGGATGGCCGCTATCAAGGCTTCCACTTCGGAGAGCAGACGACGGTGATCTTCGACGACGCTCTCCTGCTCGTCGAGCCGTCCGCTGCCTCCCAGTTTGCAGACCTGCTGGCCAAAGAGAAAGCTGAGCGAGATGCAAAGGCCAAAGGCGATGCTGGCGGCCAAGGCGGCGGAGCGGGCGCCGGAGGTGGGGCTGGATCGGGCGCTGATGCAGGCGAAGCAGGTGGTGGTACAGGCGGCGGCGCTGGTGGCAATGGGGGTGGAGGCGGCGAAACTCCGCCCAAGACCCCGGCCATGAAGAAGACAGTGTTCTTTGGCCAGGTCGAACTCGACCCGGTCAAGGCCAAGCTTCAGTTTTCAGATGTCGCCGAGGAGGTACTCATGCTCTTCACCTCCAAGCCTGGCGTCAAGGTCAAGGTCAGCTTGGAAATACAAGCCGAGGCTTCTTCGGGCTTCGACGAGTCAACGCAGAGAGCGGCCCGCGAGAACTGCAACCAACTCAAGTTCAAGAACCACGGTTTTGAGGAATAAGGGCTTTTTGTAGCGAGCACTTCAATCGGTACGGCTCAAAAACCCCTGCTTTCTCAATAACCCCCTCCTGCCGTACCGAGGACAAAAAGTCAGGAGGTTCTGAGACGAAACGGGGTTTGAGACGGATTTCGGGGGTGGGCAACCACGGGGTCAGTCAGGAGCCCATAGCAAAAAGCCCCGCGTGGTGCGGGGCTCTGAGCGCCTGACAACCCGAGTGAGCGAGTTAGCAGGACTTGTTCTGGCGGGCCGCGGGAGATTCGAACTGTTGATACCGCTAGCCACAAAAACTGTAGATGAGGTGATGTGGGTGATCCGCTGCGCCATGCTAAATACTAGATGCGAATCACAGAGATCCTAAAACCACCTACGCCAGAACAAGCACGCATCAAGGCGCTTAGCGCCAACAAAGATCGCGCAGCCCACGCGCTTAAAACTGAGCGAGAACGTCAAAAACGTGCCAAAGCCCTCAAAGCGCTGCAAAGCACCGCACCATAGTGCTGGCAAGCGTTGCTGACTATTTCTGTATAGCCCGTCACGGGTTTGCTAACAGTTCGTAAACTACTCGCTCAACCGGGGCTAAGTATGCGGCTTTGACCCGAAAGGTCACGTTTAAAAAAAACGCGAGACGTACCCCTTGGCCTGTGCCTCCTCTGCTGCGATGCGCTCCCGGTGCGCAGCCAGCGCTTGAGCCTCATCTATGCTGACTCGCTCCCAGCGCTGGAGTTGTGATGCAGTCAAACGCCAATATGGATTACCTGATGACTGCTGCATCGCGTGTTCAATGATCTCCTTTCTATCCGAACCCAGGCGGTCTCTGAAAAACACAGCGTCGTGAACACAGGCAATGGGCACTCGCCCCAACTCCATAGCCGTTTGTTTGAGAACCTGCATGATCTTGGTTTCTTCGTGCTGATACAGGTAGGCCACTACTTTTGATCGGCTGACCCTACCAGCTTGCGTCTGCAAAATAGGCTTTTTAAGAAGGTCGGGCTTAAGGGCCTGCACTTGGCTTAGCAGATGGGCATCCAGCGTTTGCTGCTCACGAATGAACTGAACAACTGTGGCGTCCGCCAAAAACCG
>Ga0115564_10000843_pt1 | contig 29746 bp, 25 predicted proteins | sample COGITO_mtgs_1105_7_FD_88680 | JGI IMG/M metagenome (GOLD analysis project Ga0115564, IMG submission 88680) | Pelagic marine microbial communities from North Sea - COGITO_mtgs_110523 | ecosystem: Environmental > Aquatic > Marine > Epipelagic | place: Germany:Helgoland, sampling site Kabeltonne...
GAGTCTGGGTTTTCGGCGATGCGGAGACAGGGGTAGGCAACGCCAGGCGAGTAGGCCAGAGAAAGGTCTCGCTGTGTGGCCAGAGGCTTGGTAGCAGTAACTTCGAGTTTGCCGGGTCGTCCGCTGGAATGGAGCAGGAGGGCTTCTCGTTCCGTAATGCGGTTTACGTCCTGGCTCATGTTGAAAACCCCTTCTTACCCAACTTCGGGAATTTGGTTAGCGGTACTACCTGATAATGCGAGAAACAAATGACCAAGTCGTAGCAGAGTCAACCTCCGCTGAGCGAAGGGCAGAGGCTTCGCCGATGATGATCCAGTATCTGGACATCAAGGATGCGCATCCTGACAGCCTGCTGTTTTACCGGATGGGCGACTTCTACGAGCTGTTTTTTGAAGACGCTGAACGGGCCGCAGCGGCGCTGGACATCGTGCTGACCAAGCGCGGCACACACGGAAATGAACCCATCCCGATGGCGGGAGTGCCCCATCACGCGGCGGAAAATTACCTTTCACGGCTGATTCGTGCCGGATTTAAGGTTGCCATCGCTGAGCAAACCGAAGATCCCGCTGAAGCCAAAAAACGGGGCGCGAAGTCCGTGGTTCAGCGCGAGGTCGTCCGCATTGTCACGCCGGGAACGCTGACCGAGGATTCGGTACTCCAAGCCGGCTCGCACAACTACCTTGCAGCTGTTGCAAAGGTGGCGGGGGGGCTGTCGCTGGCCTGGTTGGACATGTCTACCGGCGAATTTCGCGTGCAACTGGCAAAAAGCGAAACCGCTCTGGCGCAGGCGCTCGACATTATCGCGCCGGCTGAAATCGTTTTCCCGGAGTCGGCCTACGATGAACCGAGTTTCTTCCAGGCCCTGACCGGCACCGACGCGGCTCAGACGCCTTTGCCCAAAGTCCGCTTTGACAGCACCAACGCCAACGAGCGCCTGTGCAAGGCCTTCGGGGTCGCCAATCTAGACGCCTTTGGTGATTTCAGCCGGGCGGAGATTTCAGCCGCCGGAGCGGTCGCGGATTATGTCTATCTGACACAAAAAGGTGCCATGCCGCGCCTGCGTCCGTTGCAGCAGGTTCAGACCGGTTGGTCGCTGGACATCGACCCAGCCTCACGCCGCAATCTGGAGCTTTTCGCCACCCAGAGCGGTCAGGCCAAAGGCAGTCTGTTCTCCTTGATTAACCGTACGCTGACTTCGGCGGGGTCACGGCGACTTCGCGATTGGTTGGCGCTGCCCTTTGCGCAGATTGGGCCCATTGAAGACCGGTTGAGCGCGGTTGACGCGCTGGTTGCAGACGCGGGCCTGCGGGCGGATCTGCGCGAGGCCTTGCGGCAGGTTCCGGACATGGAGCGCGCCTTGACCCGTTTGTCACTGGGGCGCGGTGGCCCGCGGGACGTGCAGGCGATCCTGACCGGCCTGATCGGTACGCAGCACGTTGCTGACCGCATGGTGCAGAGCCTGAGTCAGCGCTTGCTGCCCCCCTTGCTCGATGAGTGCCTGGCCGATGTTGGCCAGCCGGACGCGCTGTTCCCCGATCTGCACGCGGCGCTGGTGGAAGAACCGCCCACGTTGGCGCGCGATGGCGGCTTTATCGCACTGGGCTACGAGCCTGAACTCGACCGCCTGCGCCGCCTGCGTGATGACGCGCGCGGATTGATTGCGGGCTTGCAGGCGAAGTACGTCGAGCAAACCGGTATCCAGACGCTGAAAATCAAGCACAACAACGTGCTGGGTTACTTCATTGATGTGTCGGCCGTGAATGCTGACAAAATGCCGAGTGGGCCGGACAGCGGCTTCATCCATCGCCAGACACTGGCCAACGCCATGCGGTTCACAACGGTTGAGCTGAATGAACTGGAAGGCGAAATCCGCTCGGCGGCGGACAAAGCGCTGGGGCTGGAGTTGGACCTTTATACCCAGATGGTCGCGGACATCCTTGCCCAGAGCGCTGATCTGGATCGGCTGACCGCCGCGATGGGGAGTCTCGACGCGCTTACGGCTCTGGCGGAACTGGCGGCCCAGCACGGTTGGACTCGCCCTCGCTTTGTCGAAGGGGCCGCCACCTTGCGGGTTGAGAGCGGGCGGCACCCGGTGGTGGAGCGGGCCCTGCGCGCGGCTGACGGCGAGCCCTTCATCGCCAACGACTGCGCCTTGCATGCCGACGACCTGCTGTGGCTGCTCACGGGCCCGAATATGGCGGGTAAATCCACATTCCTGCGGCAGAACGCGCTGCTGGTCGTGTTGGCGCAGATGGGGTCGTTCGTGCCCGCGCAGGCGCTGGAACTCAGCCCTGTGGACCGGCTGTTCTGCCGGGTGGGGGCTTCGGATGATCTGGCGCGCGGGCGGTCCACGTTCATGGTGGAGATGATCGAAACCGCTGCCATCCTTAATCAGGGCACGCAGCACTCCTTTGTTATCCTCGACGAAATCGGGCGCGGTACGTCGACCTTTGACGGGCTGTCTATTGCCTGGGCCACGGTGGAGCATCTGGTCACGCGTCTGGGCTGTCGCTGCTTGTTTGCCACGCACTATCACGAGCTGACCGCCCTGGCCGATCAGATCACGTCCGTGACCTGCCACCGTATGGCAATCAAGGAGTGGGAGGACAGCATCGTGTTTCTCCACCAGGTTGTCGCCGGCGCCTCTGACCGATCCTACGGGATCCAGGTCGCCAAGCTGGCCGGTCTGCCCCACAGCGTTGTGGAGCGTGCCTTTGCTGTGTTGCAGGCGCTGGAGGAAACCGATGTGAAGGGCGTGCGGGCAGAGGCATTGGGTCTGGATCTGCCGCTATTTGCTACCCTGACCCAGCCGCCACCGCCAACGGCCGCCGCTGTGTCCGATGCCCCACCCAGAGGATGGGCGGAGGTGCTGGAGGTTGTTTCGGCGCTGGACCCTGACGACATGAGCCCAAAAGAAGCCTTGGATGCGCTCTATGCCTTGCGCGACCTGCACCGGTCTAAGGTAGACTAGGCCCATGATACTCGCTGACATGAATCCTCCCTGCCTGCCTGAATTGGGCGACGGCGACCTGTTTGCCACCGATCGGCCGCGGCTGATCGAACGCATCCGTGCGGAGCGTGCGCGCGTTCTGACGAAGCTGGGGGAAAGCCTGGCCGCGGGAGATGACACGGGTTCGACCGCTGCTGTACGCCTGGCGCACTGGAGCGACGTGCTGATCACTGCTGTTTTCGAGCAAATCCAGAACGCCAAGCCGGAGAGCCACCGGACGCCGATGGCATTGGTGGGTCTGGGCGGCTATGGGCGCGGCCAGTTGGCGCCACATTCAGATATCGACCTGCTGTTCTTGACGCAAAACCCGATCAGTGACGATTCCGCCGGGGCGGTCGAAGCGTTGCTGTACGTGCTCTGGGATGCCGGGTTCAAGGTCGGACAGGCCGTGCGCTCTATGAACCAGTGCATGACCGAAGCCAACGAAGACGTGCGCACCCTGACGTCGATGATCGAAAACCGCCTGATCACCGGGGATGTCGGCCTGTCGACCCGGCTGAACGACAAAATCATCCGCTTGCTGCGCGGCGGTGGGCGTAGCCGGCGGTTCACGGATGAAAAGATGGCGGAACGGCGCAACCGCTATATGCAGCCCGGAAACAGCCGCTACGCGCTGGAACCGCATGTCAAAGAGGGCATTGGCGGCTTACGTGACCTGCACACGCTGTACTGGATCACCTTAGCCCGCTTCGCCGATAGCGGCCCAACCCTGCTGCATGAACAGGGCTTGCTGACCGCCGGACAAGCGGAGCGGATGCGGACGGCGGAAACCTTCTTCTGGACGGTCCGATTTCACCTGCACCTGCTGACAGGACGGGGCGAAGACCGGCTGACCTTTGACCTGCAGCTCGATGTCGCCAAGGCCCTGGGGTACGCCCCCCGCGGTGGCCAGCAGGCGGTCGAGCGGTTCATGACGCGCTACTATAAAATGACCCGCGACGTCGGGGCGCTGTCTTATTTCGTGCTGGCCAGCGTGCTGGATGACGTCAAGGCCGAGGGCAGCCTGAGCCTACCTAACTTCTTGATACCGCGCTCGGAAATCGACGGGTTTCAGGTGCAGGACAACCGCCTGCGCGTCTCGAGGGCCAGGCAGTTCGACGAGGCCCCCATCGACCTGATCCGGATTTTCCGCGTGTCGTTGGATGAGGGCTTGGAGATTCATCCCAAGACCCTGCAAACGATCATGCAGAAGGCAAGGATGGTTTCTGCCAATGGCTTGCATGACGACAGGGAAGCCAACTCGGTGTTCTTGGACATCCTCACCCACCGGCATAACCCGCTCGAAATCCTGCGGCTGATGAATGATACCTCCGTGCTGGGTTATCTGCTGCCCGAGTTTGGCGCCGTGGTCGGTATGATGCAGTTCAACCGCTATCACCACTATACCGTGGACGAGCACACGCTGCGGGCGGTTGGGGTCATGCACCGCGTTGCTGCCGACCAAGGCGACGACGGCATGGGACGGGCTTCAGCGGTGTTTGGAGACATCGTGCAGACCCGCGCGCTCTATGTCGCCATGCTGCTGCACGACCTGATGAAGGGTCGCGACGAACCCCATGAGATCCTGGGCGCGGAAATGGCCAAGCAGATGGGGCCTCGCATGGGGCTGACCGAAAGTGAAACGTCCTTTGTCGCCTGGTTGATCCGTGAGCATCTGAACATGTCAGCGGTGGCATTCCAGCGGGACATCGACGATCCTGAAGTCATCAAGGACTTTGCCGCGCAGGCGGGTTCGCTGGAACGGCTACGGGCGCTGTTTGTGCTCACGGTGGCCGATATCCGGGCGGTCGGACCGGATGTGTGGAACGGGTGGAAGGCCTCGCTGCTGGGTCAACTTTATGTCGGAGCCGCTGACGTGTTGACGCTCGGGACCGACTCGCCGCGCGAAGCCGACCGGGCGCGGGAGTGTCAGGACACCGTCGAGGCGGCCAACGGTCCCGATCGTTCGGACCAGCTCGAAACCCTGCGCCAGGTCGCGCCTCGGTCTTACTGGCTGGCCTATGACCCTGATACCATTGTTTGTCACCTTGACCTGATGGCGGAAACCGAAGCCCGGGATGCCAAAATAGGCGTGTCTTTTCGCCAGTACGATAACGAAGGCTGGACCGAGGTCTTTGTCTACGTCCTCGATCACGCAGGCATGTTTGCCGGCATCGCCGGCGCGGTTGGTGTGTGCGGTTTTGATATCGACGGAGCCAAGGCGCACACGCTGGGCAATTCCATGGTGCTGGACACCTTCGCCGTCTCGACCCACCAGGGCGACGCGCTCGACAACAGCCAGCGGGATCGACTGCGCGAGACCATTTTCCGCGTGGTGACCGGCGAAATGCGCCTGGGCCCGGAAATCGAAAAGCGCCTCAAGCGGCGCTCCCAGCGCATTCAGGTGCTCGACCCCGATCATGCCATCGTCGTGAACAACCGCGCTTCGGACAAATTCACCCTGCTCGAAGTCAGCGGCCCGAACCGCCCCGGCGAGCTCTATCGCATCACCCGCGCTTTGGGCGCGGACGGGTTGGCCATCCATAGCGCCAAAATCAGCTCCTACGGCCAGCGCTACGTCGATGTGTTCTATTTGCTCGATGGACTGGGCGGGAAAATTGAGAGCACGGATCGGCTCGCTCGGATCAGAACGCGGGTGATGGAAAGCCTCTCGGATGGCTGAGTCGCCCCAAGTTGATGCCGCGCAGGACGAACTGGCCAGGTCCGTCGGTACGGTCGGCGGGCTGACACTTATCAGCCGTTTGCTGGGCTACGTCCGCGACATCTTCATGGCGACGATCATCGGCGCAGGACCAATAGGCGACGCCTTCACATTTGCGCTCACCCTGCCCAACTCGTTCCGCCAGATTTTTGCTGAAGGTGCCTTCAACGCAGCATTTGTGCCGACCTATACCGAGACGCAGACCCGCGAGGGTAAGGCGAAGGCAGCACGCTTTGCAGGGCAAGTGATGGCCCTGCTGCTGCTTATATTGGTGCCGTTGAGCGCGCTGGTCCTGTGGCAGATGCCAGCGGTGGTGGGGTTCTTATCCCAGGGGTACGAGCCCGGCGGCGAGCGGTTCGTGCTGGCCGTGCTGTTCAGCCGGATCATGTTTGGCTACCTGACGCTGGTTTCTCTGATGGCGCTGTGCGTGGGCATGCTCAACGCCAACCGCCGTTTCGCGCCCGGCCCGGCGGTGCAAATTGGCTACAACGTGATCTTGATAGCTGCTCTGGTGGGTCTGGTGCCGATGCTGGGTTATCCCGCACACGTGCTGAGTGTCGGGGTGCTCTCCGCTGGCGCGTTCCAGTTTGCCGTGGCGTGGGTGTTGGTGAGCCTGCTGATTGGCATCACGGTGATCCCTCGCCTGCCGCGCTTTGACGCTCGGCTGCGGTCCATGTTGCTGCTTATGGGGCCGGGGATCGTGTCGGCTTCGGGGTTGCAGATTGCCTCGCTGGTCAACCGTGCGCTGGCATCAGAAGCTGTGGGGGCCCAGGCGCAGTTGTATTACGCTGAACGGCTGTATTTCCTGCCGCTGGCCATCATTGGTATTGCCTTTGGCGTGGTGATCCTGCCCACGCTCAGCCGCGCGCTGGCCCAAAACGACTCCCAGCAGGCGGAAGCGACCATTCAGGACGGTTTGAGTCTTGCCGTGTTCATTGCGCTGCCTGCTTCGGTGGCGATGGCGGTGATGCCGCGGGAGATCCTTTCGGCGCTGTTCCAATATGGTGCCTTTGACATCCTCGCGACCGAGCAGGCGGGCTGGATCCTGCTGGCACTGGCGCTGGGTCTGGTGCCAGTCATCGTCCAGCGCATCCTCTACCCGACATTTTATGCGCGTAAAGACACGCTCACGCCCATGCTGCTGACTCTCTTCGGTGTGGCTGTGCAAGTGGCCGTTGCGGCGAGTTTGTTTCCGCGACTGGGTGTGCTGGGTTTGGGATTGTCCGTGGCGCTGGCAGCGTGGGTGCAAGTGTTTGTTGCAGGATGGGTGACACAGCGGCGCGGGTTTTGGCGGCTTCAAACTGGTCTGGTTTGGTTGGTGCTGCGGTGCGCCATGGCGGCGGGGTTGATGGGTCTGGCACTGGCATTGCTCAAAGCGCCCCTGACCTCGATGTTCCAGGCGTCCACACTCTGGCCCAAAGTGCCGATTCTGGGTTTGCTGGTGATTTTAGGCGCAGCAATCTATATATTAACATGTATTGGTTTAAAGGCGGTGCCGCCTTCTGCCATGGCAGCGTTGCGAAGGTTCCGCAAGCGCTCGGGTTGACCCCATCGGTCTAAGGGCGTCATAGGGACCATGACTTTTTAGGCCGCCTCAAATTCAGGGAGCAGCGCCATGACCGATCAGGGTCCAACCACAAAACGCATTTTCTCCGGTGTCCAGCCGACCGGTGGTCTTCACTTGGGTAACTATCTGGGTGCGGTGCGGAACTTCGTTGATCTGCAAGACGAATACGAGTGTGTCTACTGTGTTGTTGATCTGCACGCGATTACCGTGTGGCAGGATCCGACCAAGCTCGCCGAACAGACACGGGAAATTACAGCTGCTTTCCTTGCGGCCGGAATCGACCCCAAAACGTCGATCATCTTCAATCAGTCCCAAGTCCGTGCCCATGCTGAGCTGGGCTGGATGTTCAACTGTGTGGCGCGGGTTGGCTGGCTGAACCGTATGACGCAGTTTAAAGACAAGGCTGGCAAGAACCGCGAAGCCGCCTCGGTAGGCCTCTACGGCTATCCCGTGCTCCAGGCTGCGGACATCCTCGCCTATCTGGCGACCCACGTGCCGGTGGGCGAAGACCAGAAACAGCACCTGGAGCTGACCCGCGACATCGCCGGAAAGTTCAACAACGACTTTGGGGTGGATTTCTTCCCCTTGATCGAACCGCTGATCATGGGCGCTGCGGCGAGGATTATGTCCTTGCGGGACGGCTCCAAGAAAATGTCCAAATCCGAAGCCTCTGACATGTCGCGCATCAATCTGCACGACGATGCTGACGCCATCGCCAACAAGATCCGCCGCGCCAAAACCGACCCCCAGGCCTTGCCCGGGGTTGAAGTGCTGGATGAGCACGGCGCGATCACCGACGCCTTTTCCAAGGAACGCCCAGAAGCGGCCAACCTGGTCACGATCTACGCGGCCTTGGGCCGGCAGTCTCTGAGCCATGTTCTTGACGAGCTGGCTGGTAAGTCATTCAGCGACTTCAAGGGCATGCTGACCGAGCGTGCTGTTGACCAGATGGCCCCTATCGGCTCGGAAATGCAGCGCCTGATGAATGATCCGGCGCACATTGACGGGGTGCTCAGAGAGGGTGCCGAGCGGGCGCGAGCCATCGCGGATCCAGTCATCGACCAAGTTTACGACATCGTCGGGCTCCTCCGCGCGTAAGTTTTCCAAGAGTAAGGTACCAGAGAATGCAGCATCGGAAGGGAACATCAGCACAATGAGCATGTATCTTCCGATTGCCGAGATGGCGACCAACCCCTTTGTGATTGTCTTTTTTGGCGCGCTGGTTGGTGCCATGAGTGGGTTGTTTGGCGTCGGTGGCGGGTTCTTGATGGCGCCGATCCTGTTTTTCCTCGGTATTCCCCCTTCAGTGGCTGTTTCCACCGAGGCGACACAGATTTGTGCAGCGTCGGTTTCCGGCTCACTGGCGCACTTCCGGCGCGGCAATCTCGATGTGAAGATGGGCGCGCTGCTGGTTGCCGGGGGCTTGGTGGGCTCGACCCTGGGGGTGTTCACGTTCAAATGGCTGATCACGCTGGGATCGATCGATTTGGTGATTCAGCTGTTCTACGTGGTGTTCCTGGGCGGCGTCGGGGGCCTGATGTTCCTCGAAAGCCTGCAGGCCATGATGCGCCGCCGCGCGGGCAAGACTGCGACCCACAAGCGCCGCCACGGCTTTATGCACGGCCTGCCCTTCCGCACCAAATTCCCCCGCTCCAAGCTCTACATTTCCGCCATTTTGCCAGTAGCGGTCGGCCTCGGTGTCGGTTTTCTAAGCGCGATCATGGGGGTCGGCGGTGGTTTCATCATGGTTCCCGCGATGATTTACCTGCTCGGCATGCCGACAATGGTGGTCGTTGGGACGTCGCTTTTCACCATCATCTTTGTAACGGGCAACAACACACTGCAGCACGCCTGGTTCAACGGCACCGTCGATCTGGTGTTGGCGGGGCTGCTGCTGGTCGGTGGGGTTATCGGGGCGCAGATTGGCGTGCGGCTTTCGGGCCGCTTCAATGCCGAACAGCTTCGAATCCTGTTGGCGCTGATCGTCTTGGCGGTCTGCTTCAAAATTCTCTCTGACCTGCTGGTGGGCGGACCGCCGATCCAATTCTCGTTTAGGGAGGTCGCGGGTCATGGTTAAGGGGTTGGCGCAGCGCATCACGGTTCGGCTGATTGGTGGCATGGTGCTTGTCCTCGCCGTCGTCCTGGCCGGATTAACCCTGAGCCCCGTCAGCGGTGCCCAGGGCCCAGACGTGGCAGCGGTGGAGAGCAAAGTTTCTGTGGGCTTGTTCAGCGGCAAGACCGTTGTGCGCGTGTTTGGCTCTACCGCGACCCCGGATGTGCCAATCCGGCTTGAGCTTACTGGCCCTGACCGTGAAGTGAAGTTTACGCGCGACGTCCGACGCTTCGGCATCAAGGTCGCCCAGACCATAGAAGACGCCCCGCAGGTCATCCCGGCCATCCGTGCGGAATTGTCCTCCGGAGATATTCCGCTGCGCCGAGAAGGCGATGCATTGGAAGACGCATTGATCCGCGAAGGCGTGGTGATCATCCGACCCAACGCCATCAAGATGGAGCCTTCGGGTCTGTTTTTCGCTGAAATCCCACTACCGCCGAGCGCGCCCGTGGGTGACTACAAGATAGAGATTTTCCAGGAGGGCGCGCTGCGCACCGTTGCGAAAATCAAGCTCGCAGAAGAGTCTTTTTCCATTCAGCAGCAGGGTTTTGTGGCTCTGGTGTCGCGTGGAGCGAAGGATTATGCTTTATTTTATGGTCTGATATGCGTATTAGTCGCCGTCGCGGCTGGTTGGATTACAGAACGGGTGTTCCGCAACCGACGCTGATGAAGGCGATTTCAATGCTGATGGAGACTCTATGACGGACGCAACTCTTGCGCCTCACACGAACGACTTGCCCTTGTTGCTGGTGGTGATCGATGACTCGGAAGAGTCGACGGTCGCGCTGAATTATGCCTGCGCGCGGGCCAAGGCGACATCGTGCCGTGTGGCTTTGCTGCGGGTTATTGAGCCGGACAACTTCATGCATTGGGCCAGCCTGCGCGAAATGGCGGAGCAGGAAGCGCGGGAGGAAGCCAACCACCTGCTCGCACGGAATTCAGCCGACGTGGTGCGTCTGTCTGGGCGAGAGCCGGTCAACTTCGTACGCTTTGGCAATCGAGCGGATGCCATCCTCGAGCTGATTAGCGAGCGGCATGAAATCGTGGTTTTCATTCTGGCCGCCGCCAAGGGCGAGAACCCTGGTCCGTTGGTCAGCTCCCTGGCGCGGAACCTGATCAACCAGTCACGCGTGCCGATTACCGTTGTGCCGCCAAACCTGACGCAGCAGGAAATCGACCGGCAGTTTCTGGTTAACACTCAGAGCGAATAGAGTCCTGCGAGGGTCAGACTGCCTGCGGCACCCAGGGTCAGAACGACCCGCATGCGCGGGTACCACGAGGGAAAATCCCCCGCCTGGCCCCGGATCAGGTCAAAAATCAGCAGAATGACAAAACCCAGCGCCAGCGCGATGATGAGCAGGCCAACCTCTGCCGGATTGATCAGTGAAAGCCCCCAGATCAGCCAACCATAAAGCGCCGGCAGTACCGAGACGCCGTAGGGCCAGGCTCGATCGGGTTCACGCTCCAGCGCCGTACCCCAATGAATGGCGCCCATAAATGACAGGATAACTGCACCGTAGGACAGCATGATGCGAGGCCCATCGGGTGCAAGGCCATCCACCACCGACGAGGACCAGTCTCCGTTAAGCGTGGTGACCAGCCCGAAGGCAAAGGGAGCGAGGCCAGAAAGCCCAAGGAACCAGGCAAAACGCATGCGTAACGGTCTCCAGATCAGGGGTTCAGGTGGCTGCCCCGGACGGGCCCTCGGCCACGGGTACTCTGGTGGGCATTAGCCCACGGGTATTCTGGTGGGCATCGGCCCACGGGTATTCTGGTGGGCATTAGCCCACGGACAGCCGCTCCGCAAGGATCTCGATCCGGCTGAGCAGGCGCGCATCAAGATCACTCAACCCGCCCGTATCGTGGGTCGTCAGGCGGATTTCGACGGTTCGATAGACGTTTGACCACTCGGGGTGATGGTTGAGCTTTTCCGCTTCGATTGCAACGGCGGACATAAAGGCAAAGGCGTGGACAAAGTCACGGCCCTGGAACTGCCGTGAGACAGCGTCTCCCACCTCGCTGAGGCTCCATTTGGGGTGATCAGCCAGCAATTGCTGACGCTGTTCGTCTGATAGAGGGGTGGCGTGCGGCATGGGAAACCCTGTTTTTCTAGGCATGGGACCCGGGAAGCGCTAGGAACCCGGCTCAACTACTTGTTTGGTACAGACTGGTTAATCATAGAGATATGGCGCGACGCAAACGGGGCCAGCCCATTCATGGCTGGATTATCATCGATAAGTCACAAGGGCTGCAATCAACCGAGACCGCCAACCGGGTTCGGCGGTTGTTTGATGCGCAGAAGGCGGGGCATGGGGGCACACTGGACCCGCTGGCCACCGGCGTTCTGGCCGTGGCGCTGGGCGAGGCGACCAAAACCGTTCCCTATGTGATGGATGGCCCAAAGACCTATACCTTTACCGTCGCCTTTGGCGCTCGGACGGCGTCGGATGACGCGGAGGGCGCTGTGCTGGAGACCAGTGATGTTCGCCCTAGCGAGGCCGATGTTCGCGCTGCGATGGAGGATTTCAACGGCGAGATCATGCAGGTTCCGCCTAAAGTCTCAGCGATCAAGGTCGATGGCGAACGCGCCTATGACCTCGCCCGCGACGGCGAAGATTTTGAACTCGCCGCCCGGCCGATGACGGTGTATCGACTCGAATTGCTGTCTTATGCGCCTGAGGCGGCAGAATTTGAGGTCGAAGCAACCAAGGGTTTCTACGTTCGCGCACTGGCCCGAGACATCGCTTTAGCCTGTGGAACGCTGGGGCATGTGACGAGCCTCCGCCGTCTTGCAACCGGGCCATTCGATTTAGAGCAGGCGGTTTCACTGGAAAAACTCGAAGACTTAGGGCAAGAGAGCGTCCTGTTTGAATACCTCGCAGATCCAATTCATGCGCTGGCCGGCATCCCGGCTGTGGACTTGGATCCGACGGAGGCGGTTCGCATGCGTAACGGCAATCCGGTTTCACTGGTGCGCCGGTCCCAAATCGGCAGACTCGGGGACATTGGTCCTGATGATGAGGTTGTCGTGACGGTGCAGGGGCGACTTCTCGCGCTTGCTCGGTTTGACGCGGGACAATTGCAGCCCATCCGTGTGTTCAATCTTTAAATGAAGATGCTGCCGACAAGGAAATACTCATGTCTATTACGGTAGAACGTAAAGCCGAACTCGTTGAAGAATTTGGCCTCAAGCCGGGCGACACCGGTTCCCCAGAAGTTCAGGTCGCAATCCTTACTGAGCGCATCAAAAACCTCACCGAGCACATGAAAGAGCACAAGCACGACTTCCACTCGCGCCGTGGTCTGCTGATCATGGTGGGTCAGCGTCGTCGCCTGCTCGACTTCGTCAAGCGCAAGGAAGACGCGCGCTACCAGTCGCTGATCCAGCGTCTGGGACTGCGCCGCTAAAGCAGCACAGGGGCTATGAAGCCCCGATTGAGCGGCTGGACGGCCGCTTAAGACGGAAACGGAACCCTGAGGTGCTCTGACATCTCAGGGTTTTTTGTTTCCGGGCGCGGCAAAGTGTGCGACTTCCTCCCCTGCACTGGAACAGCCCAAGCCGGGCGCCATCTCATAGGGGTGGCGTCGGACTTACGCTCCAATCGCTGGTGCAGGGGAAAGGGCTGCTCTCTTTCTGCTGCACCAGGCCGTTGCTCCTTGGGTTCGGTGTTCCAGAGCAGATGAATTGAAACGCAAGAAAAAGACGGCCTTGGGTCGGCTGCTTTTCCGCATGGGGCGGTAAAGTGAACCCGGGGCTATAGGACAAACGATGTTTGAAATTACTCGTAAATCAATCGAGTGGGGCGGCCGGACGCTGTCCCTTGAGTCGGGCCGCGCGGCACGACAGGCTGATGGTGCTGTGTTGGCACGTTACGGCGATACCGTCGTACTGGCGACCGCAGTCGGTGCCAGAACCCCCAAGGAGGGAATCGACTTCTTCCCCCTGACTGTAAATTACCAGGAAAAGTACTCCGCAGCTGGCCGCATTCCTGGCGGCTTCTTTAAGCGTGAGGGCCGTCCGACGGAGAAAGAGACGCTCACCAGTCGTCTCATTGACCGCCCGATTCGCCCGCTGTTCGTGGATGGTTACAAGAACGAAACTCAGGTGATCCTGACCGTGCTCAGCCACGATCTGGAAAACGATGGCGACGTGCTCGCTATGGTGGCTGCCTCTGCGGCGCTCACCATTTCTGGCCTGCCTTTCCTCGGCCCAATCGGGGCTGCGAAAATCGGCTACAAGGACGGCGAATACATCCTCAACCCAACGCTTTCACAAATGGCTGAAACCGACCTGGACTTGATGGTCGCAGGCACGGCTGAAGGCGTGATGATGGTCGAAAGCCAGGCCGAAGAGCTGTCCGAGGAAGTCATGCTTGGCGCGGTGAAGTTTGGTCATGAGAATTACCGACCGATCATCGACATGATCATCGACTTCGCTGAAGACTGCGCTAAGGACCCGATCGACATGGCCGAGCCAGCCCCCGAGCTGGCGGACTGTGCCGGTGCGGTCGCTGCACAGGCCTCTGACGGCCTGCGCGCGGCTTACACCAAGACGGTCAAGCAGGAACGCGTGGAAGCGGTCAATGCCGTTAAGTCTGCGGCCAAGGAAGCGCTTGCTGAGCAGTTTGACTCCGCCCTGATCGGCGGTGCGCTCAAAAACCTGGAAAAGGACATCGTTCGCGGTGGTATCCTTGATACCGGTGTGCGCATCGACGGTCGCGATACCAAGACCGTGCGCCCGATCGTCGCGGAAACCACGATCCTGCCGCGTACGCACGGCTCGAGCCTGTTCACCCGCGGTGAGACCCAGGCGCTGGTTACAACCACGCTGGGCACAGCGCAGGACGAGCAGATCATCGATAACATCGAAGGCGACTACCGCTCGCACTTCATGCTGCACTACAACTTCCCGCCCTACTCCGTAGGTGAGACCGGTCGCATGGGTGGCGCGGGTCGTCGGGAAATTGGTCATGGCAAGCTTGCGTGGCGGGCTATGCGGCCGCTGCTGCCAGAAAAGGACGACTTTCCTTACACCATCCGAGTGCTCTCGGAAGTGACGGAATCCAACGGCTCGTCGTCGATGGCGACTGTTTGTGGTGCGTCCCTTTCGATGATGGACGCCGGTGTGCCGCTCAAGCGGCCTTGTGCGGGTATCGCCATGGGTTTGATCAAAGAAGGTGAACGCTTCGCGGTTCTATCGGACATTCTCGGTGACGAAGATCATCTGGGTGATATGGACTTCAAAGTGGCTGGAACGTCTGAGGGCGTGACCTCGCTGCAGATGGATATCAAGATCACCTCGATCACGCCGGAAATCATGGAGATTGCCCTAGATCAGGCCAAGGACGGCCGTATGCACATCCTCGGCGAGATGGCCAAGGCGTTGGATACGGCACGCGAGGAGCTTTCCCCGCACGCGCCACAGATGGAAACCATCAAGATCAACAAGGACAAGATCCGCGAAGTCATCGGTACCGGCGGCAAGGTTATCCGGGAAATCACCCAGGAAACCGGCGCTTCTGTCGATATCGAAGAAGACGGCACGATCAAGGTCTCAGCCACCAGCCAGGAATCCATCGCTGCGGCGATCGACTGGATCAAGGGCATCGCCGCTGACCCTGAGGTCGGCACGATCTACCGCGGTAAAGTGGTCAAGTGCGTGGACTTCGGGGCGTTCGTGAACTTCCTCGGCTCCCGCGATGGTCTGGTGCACATTTCCAACCTGACCGAAGGCCGCGTGAACAAGACCACCGACGTCATCAATGAAGGCGATGAGGTCTTCGTCAAGTGCATCGGTTTTGACGATCGGGGCAAGGTCAAGCTGTCCATGAAGGAAGTGGATCAGGAGACCGGCGAAGAGACAGCCGAAGACTAAAGCGCGCTTTGAGTGCCATGTCGGCCCGCTGCGCGGACCGGCGCTTTTCCAAAGGCCACGGAATCTTCCGTGGCCTTTCTTTTTTGGCGGCAGACGGTGACGAGAGCACATAGCGTTTGGGGTGGCGCTTGACTGGCTCGGCTTCGCCTCGCCAGCCAATCGCGCAGCGCTGGCATCAGCAGCCGTCTTAAACACGAGACATCGGGACAGGCATGTCGCTGTGATGTTTTGACTTCCTGCGCGCAAGGTGCAGGTTGAGGGGGTAACGAGGAAACCTGTTTGTGACCACCCCCGCCGCTTCCCCCCCTGCTTCGGCTTCCGCCTCCGCCGATGCGACCCGCGACTCGCTTGAATTCACCGGACCCACCCTGAGGCAGGCCATCGCGCTGATCATGATCATGGCGGCTGGCGGTGCTGTTGGATACACCGTCTGGGCCTCGCTGATCACCAATTTTGCCATTGAAATTGCCAGTTTTGACGGCTTTCAAATGGGTGCGCTGCATTCGATCCGGGAGATCCCGGGCTTCCTGGCCTTTACCGCCGTGTTTTTCGTCGCAGTGATCCGGGAGCAGAAGCTCGCGATTTTCTTTTTGGCTATGCTGGGCTTGGGCACGGCGCTGACCGGCTTTTTCCCGACCTTCTGGGGCATCGCCATCACCATGTCGATCATGTCGGTTGGCTTTCACTATTACGAGACCTACGCGCAAAGCCTGCAACTGCAATGGTTCCCTAAGGACCGGGCGCCGGTCCTGCTGGGATGGGTGGTCACGACCACGTCTATTGCCGCCATCCTGACCATCGGCGGGTCGTGGTTGGCGTTCAAGATCTTTGATCTCAGCTATCTGGTCGTGTTCCTGGTCGGTGGGATTATCTGCGTGGTCTCGGCCATGATCGGATTTGGTGGGTTTGAGACCCTGCCGCGTGGGGCCGTGCAACGGACGGGCATTGTGCTGCGGGGGCGTTACTGGCTGTATTACGCCCTGACCTTTATCGCGGGTGCGCGGCGACAGATCTTTACTGTGTTCGCGGGCGTGCTGCTGGTCGAGAAGTTTAACATCCACATCGAAGACATGGTTGCTTTGTTGCTGCTCAACGAAGTGTTGAACATGGCCTTTGCACCGCTGGTTGGGCGCTTCATCAAGCGGTTTGGTGAAGGCCGGACGTTGGTGATCGAGTACGCTGGGCTGATACCGATTTTCATCCTCTACGGGCTGGTAACAACACCCTGGCTCGCCATCGCGCTGTTTATCCTCGACCATCTGTTTTTCAAGCTGGCCTTTGCCATGCGCACGTATTTTCAGAAGATCGCAGACCCCGAAGACATTGCCAGCACGGCGGCCGTTGCGTTCACCATTAACCACATTGCGGCGGTTGCAGTGCCGTTTGTCTTTGGGCTGGTGTGGCTGATCTCGCCGGCGCTTGTGTTCTTTGCCGGGGCGGGCATGGCGGTGGGGTCGCTTGTGTTATCGATGCTGATCCCACGGATGCCGGCGGTGGGCAATGAGACCCGCCTTCGGGCGTGGGCCGGGTCCAAAGACAACAAGAACCCGGCGGCCTGATCAGCCTGCGTCTCGGTCTGCTCGCAGCAAAGCTGCTACAGCAGAGCCTTGGAGAAAATCAGCGACGCGTTGGTGCCGCCGAAGCCAAAGGAATTCGACAGCGCGGTGTGCACTTCGAGATCACGGTGGCCGGTGAGGATGTCAACGCCTGCGGTCGCTTCATCGAGTTCGTCGATATTCGGGGACTGCGCCAGGAAGCCGCCGTCCATCATCAGCAGTGAATAGATGCTCTCGTTCGATCCCGCAGCCCCCAGCGCGTGACCGGTGAGCGACTTGGTCGAGCCGACGGCCGGGGTCGTGCCTTCGCCGAAGACGGCTTTGACCGCGCCCAGTTCGGCCACGTCACCCACTGGCGTCGAGGTGCCGTGGGCGTTGATGTATTGCACCTCAGAAGCTGCCACCGCGCGACCGTCGAAGCCGGCCAGTGCCTGGTGCATGCAGCGGATCGCGCCTTCGCCCGATGGTGCCACCATGTCGTGTCCGTCTGAGGTTGCGCCGTAGCCAACGATTTCAGCGTAAATCTTGGCCCCGCGTGCTTTCGCCCGTTCGTATTCTTCGAGCACCAGCACGGAGCCACCAGCGGAAATCACGAAGCCGTCGCGGTCCTTGTCAAAGGCGCGGGACGCACGTTCGGGCGTGTCATTATACTTGGAGCTCATCGCTCCCATAGCGTCGAAACTCATCGACAAGGACCAGTGTTCTTCCTCGCCGCCGCCGGCGAACACCACGTCCTGCTTGCCGAACTGGATCAGCTCAGCCGCGTGTCCGATGCAATGCGCAGAGGTCGAGCAGGCGGAGGTAATGGAGTAGTTGTGGCCATGGATTTTGAACAGCGTGGACAGGACGGCAGAACAGGTCGAGGACATGACCTTTGGCACGTTGAACGGCCCGATCCGCTTCACGCCCTTTTCCGCCGCTGTTTCCATGGCGTAGGTCTGCCACTTCATCGACGGCCCGCCCGAGCCGATGATCAGTCCGACCCGATCATTTTCAGCGTAGTCGGCTTCTTCCATTCCGGAATCCGCCAATGCTTCTTGCATAGCTATGTAGGCGTAACCCGCAGGTGGCCCCATGAAGCGCAGCGCGCGGCGGTCGATGTGGTCTTCCAGCTCGGTCTTGATGGTCCCTGCGACTTGAGAACGAAAGCCGCGTTCGACGTAGTCCGGCTGCAATACGATGCCCGAGGTGGCATTGCGCAGGGATTGACGGACAGCGTCCTTCCCCACTCCGATGCTTGAGACGATTCCGAGACCGGTAACAACGACGCGACGCATGGCCATAAGCTGGGCTTCCTACGCAGGAGGTGGGTTTAGAACTGAGACAGGGAGGTAAACAACCCGACGCGCAGGTCTTCACAGGTGTAGATTTCACGGCCATCGACTTCGAGCTTGGCGTTGGCAATGCCAAGGTTGATGCCGCGACGGATCACCTTTTTCATCTGGATGGTGTAGGTCACCAGTTCTACGTCTTTGGTCACCTGGCCCGTGAATTTGACCATGCCCGAGCCCAGTGCGCGGCCCTTGCCCTCGCCACCGGTCCAGCCAAGGTAGAACCCGACCAGCTGCCACATGGCATCCAAACCCAGACAGCCTGGCATCACCGGGTCGCCGATAAAGTGGCAGTCGAAGAACCAAAGATCGTCCTTGATATCCAGCTCGGCGATGATCTCGCCCTTGCCAAACTCGCCGCCTTCGTTGGAGATTTTGGTGATGCGGTCGAACATGAGCATCGGCGGGGCAGGCAGCTGAGCGTTGGTGGGGCCGAAAAGCTCACCACGGGAGGACGCGAGCAATTGCTCGTAGCTAAAAGATTCGGTTTTGGGTTCCACGGACAGGGGCTCCAGAAAGCGAGAAATGTTGCCCGGCACCTTAGCAGGATCAACTCGGTGTCATAGCCATGAAAGATCGACTCAGAGGAGCGTGGTTAACAGAGCGGCAAACAGCGTCAGCGCTATCAGAACCAGAGGCGGCAGGCGCAGTACCCACAGGAAGAACAGCCCCAGCAGCGCTGCAGCGACGTAGGCGGTGGTGTCGCTGGCCTGTTGGATCAGCAGTCCCGGCTCCCAAAGCTGGAAAAACAGGCCAAAGGCGGTTGCGCCCAGCAGGCCGACGACGGCGGCATTGACCCCCGCGAGCGCGGCTTTGTAGGCGCGAACTTGAGAAAACGCGGCCGACAGCGGCACGACAGCCATCACCAGCAGCACGCCGGGCAGGAAAATCGCGATGGTGCCGAGCAAGCCTAACACCAACCCGCTCAACCCGCCAAACTGCCCGCCCAGGAAGGCTGCAACGGCGAAAACTGGGCCGGGAATGGCCTGCGCGAAGCCGTAACCGGTGCGAAACGCGCTTTCGGGGACCAGATCGGGTTCTACCAGCACATCGTTGAGCAGAGGCAGAACCACGTGTCCGCCGCCAAACACCAGCGAACCGGCTTCATAGAAGCCAGCGATCAGTTGGACGGGAACCGGACCAAGCTTGAAGAGAATCACCGCCATCGACAGGCCCAGCAGCGCGAAAAAGACGATCAGGCAGGGCAAAACGAGCCCGCGCTGCTGAGAACTTCTCGTGTGAGACGGGGCCTCCTGATTGCCGTTGTGGGTCTCACTGGCTGTGTCCGCCTCACTGTCGGCTGTGATCGATGCACTGACGGCTTCGTCGTTGCGCAGGAACAGCAAGCCCATCAAGGCGCCTAGGACAATCGGGGTTAGCTGCACGAAAATCTGGAGCGGCCCTAAATCCAGATCCGGCAAGCTATCCAGGCCGGCCAGCAGCAGCACGATCAAGAACGCCAGAATGGTGGTCAGGCGTCGCACACGACCAACGGACAAGGTTTTGAACATGCCGATGGTCGCAAACGAGATCACCGCGACCACCAGCGGCGTCATCCAGTCCGCGAGATGCGCCATAAAAGTCTGCACAAAGCCCTGGCCCATGCCGCCACCAGCAGCGGCGACAAAGAACAGGCCCAGCGCGAGTAGAATCACCATGGATGGGATCAGGAATAGGCTCAGACAGAGGAAGGCCGTGCCCAGCGAGCTGGACATCTTCCAAGCGCAGGCAAAGGCCATCTGGCTGCTGGTTGGTCCCGGCAGTGCCTGACAAAGAGCCAAGCGTTCGGCAAAGGCTTCGTCGTCCATCCATCCGGTCTTGGTGATAAAGGCATCGCGGTAGTAGCCGATGTGGGCTACGGGTCCGCCAAAGGAGGTGAAGCCCAGCCGCGCATAGGTCTGAATCAAGTCCGCGGAGGAGGGTGAAGAAGTGACGTTTTCGGACATGACCTCGGCCTACAAAAAGTGGTATTCCAGCCCTTAGCAAATGATCTAAGGCCCGGCTATGAGTGATATTGTTCCAGATGGATTTGAAGTCTCCTTTACCGAAATGAAGCACGGTACACGGGAGGATTATCTCGCGCTGCACGCACTGGAGCAGCCCTTCGTCAACGAAACTGGGGAGCGCGTGTTGCGTGAGCTGGCACGGCAGGGGAATGAGACGCTGGCCGGGTACAAGATCAGTCGGCTGGAGCACGGCTTGCAGTCGGCGACCCGCGCGCTCGAGGATGGGGCGGATATCGACTGGATCGTTGCGGCGTTGCTGCACGACATCGGTGACGGTCTAGCCCCGCAGAACCACGACAAGATGGCCGCTGAGATTGTCCGGCCCTTTGTGCGGGACGAGGTGGCCTGGACGGTGGAGCACCATGGGATTTTCCAGATGGTCTACTACGCCGAGCACTACGGCTGGGATCCGGAGAAGCGGCGGGAGTTCAAAGATAGCCCTTACTATCAGTCCTGCGTCGATTTTTGCGAGCGCTGGGATCAGTCGAGTTTTGACCCGGACTATCCCATGAAGGACCTCGATTTCTTTGCGCCCATGGTTCGTGAAGTTTTTGCCCGCAAAGCCTACGACCAAGCGCATATTCAGCCCGGCGTGGTTGTTGGGGTGCCAACCCAGAGCGATTGATGCGGCTGGGCTCGCTATGCGCGCCGGAACACCGGGTAGAGCCCGCCCTTGAGCGTCACCCGCACGTCTGCGCCTGCGCTGGGGGCCGTCATAACGGGCGAGTGCCAGTGCAGTTGCTGGCCGTCATCCAAGCTGACCATGAGATCAACAAACGAACCCATGTAGCGGTGGCTCAGCACGCGAACGTGGGTACCTTCGTCGCCTTGCATCGCCAGTGACAGGTCTTCGGGACGGATCAGGATGTCGATTTCTTCCTGACCGCTGGGTGGGGCCTGGACCCAGCGCGGCATGACGTCGCCAAAGGGGGTTTGCACGGTCATCTGACCGGGAGCGAAGCAGGCGCGTAGAAAGGAGCCTTCGCCGATAAACCGGGCAACTTCCCGCGATGCGGGGGTGGCGTACAGGCTTTCCGGCGCGCCTGATTGTTCGACCTTGCCGTTGCCGATCACGGCAACTTCATCGGCAAAAGCAAAGGCCTCGCCCTGATCATGGGTGACGAGCAAAGCGGTCATCTGTTCGGCGTCGAGGATCTCGGTGACCGATTGCAGCAAGCGCAGACGGGTCTCCAGATCGAGGCTGGAAAACGGCTCATCGAGCAGTAGAACCCCGGGTTTGGGTGCCAGCGCCCGCGCCAGCGCGACCCGTTGCTGCTGACCACCCGACAGGGCATCAGGACGCGCGCGGCGGAATTCAGTCAGGCCGGTCAGCTCCAGCAGGGCATCGACTCGGTGGTGTGCTTCGCGCCCGGAGATGCCTCTGAGGCCATAGCGAATGTTGCGCTCGACGGTCATGTGCGGGAACAGCGCCAGATCCTGAAACACCAGACCTACGCCGCGCCGTTCGGGGTCGATGGTCAGCCCGGGCGCGCTGACCTCGCGATCGCCCACACGGATGCTGCCGTCCATCAGATCCATGAACCCGGCCACGGCCCGAAACAGCGTCGTCTTCCCGCTGCCACTGGCCCCCACAAGCGCCAGCCGCCCGCCGTCGTCCACGCTCAACGACAGGTCGTTAAGAACGGGATGGCTGGAGCTGTAACCGGTGGAAATGCGGGAGACGTCGAGGCGGGGCATATCGCTAGTTTAAATGGGTTAGAAGACTGGTTTGGTCCAGATAAGGTCAGTTTGCCACGATCTGCAAGACATGCGTCTGCATTTAAGCCGTGCTAAGGGTGGAAGTGAGTACGGATTGAGGAAGGTTTTGCCTTGGAATTTGACTATGTCATTGTTGGCGCGGGGTCGGCGGGTTGTGTGCTGGCCAACCGCCTGTCAGCCGATCCGGATGTTACTGTGTGCTTGATAGAAGCCGGTGCCCGAGACCGTAATCCCGCAATCCATTTGCCTTTTGGCCTTGCTGTGCTGGGTAAGTTTGACGCCCTGTCCTGGGGCTATACCGTCGAGCCCCAGACCCACATGAAGGGCCGCCAGCCTTTCTGGCCGCGTGGTAAGGTTTTGGGTGGGTCGTCGTCCGTCAACGCGATGATTTATGCGCGTGGCATGCGTGCCGATTACGATGGTTGGGCCGCAATGGGGGCGACAGGCTGGGATTACGATTCGGTGCTGCCCTACTTCCTGAAGGCTGAAGACAATGCACGCGGCGCGGATGAGCTGCACGGTGTCGACGGCCCGCTGAGCGTCTCCGATCCGGCGGACCCTAATCCCCTGAGCCTGGCGTTTGTTGAAGCCGGACAGCAGACGCAGCTGCCGCTGACGAACGATTTCAATCGGGGCGAGGACACGGAAGGGGTCGGGCTGTATCAGACGACCACGCGCCGGGGTCTGCGCGCATCGGCCGCACGGTCATATCTCTCCGATGCGGTTCAGGCCCGGCCCAACCTGCACATTATGACCCAGCAGCACGTCCGGCGCATCACCGTTGAGGGCCAGCGTGCCACCGGCGTCGAGCTGGGCAGCACAGGTGACGAGCCGTCCCAAAGAATCGGCGCCAGACGGGAAGTGCTGCTCAGTGCCGGGGCGATCAACAGTCCGCAGGTTCTCATGCTCTCCGGCATAGGTCCGGCGAACCACTTGCAGGCCCTTGGTATCCCTGTGGTGCTGGATGCGCCGGGTGTGGGGCAGGGGCTTGCGGATCATTTGGATGTTATTATCGAGCACCACGCCACCACGGGCGTCGGCCTGGGTTTCGAATGGAACATAGGCTTTAGAATGGCGCGCTGGGGGGCGAAGTGGTTGCGTCAGCGCGAGGGGGCGCTGGCGTCAAACGTGGCCGAGGCAGGTGGTTTCGCCAAATCGTCTCCTGATCTGGATATCCCCGACATCCAGTTCCACTTCCTACCCGCCCGGATCAAAGATCACGGCCGCAAATGGGTCTGGGGCTACGGCTTCTGCGTGCACTGCTGCAACCTCTACCCCAAGTCCACTGGCGAAATCCGGCTGGCTTCACCCGACTCCACCGCAAAGCCGCTGATCGACCCTCAATACCTTTCCGACCCGGACGATCACGACCTCGACGTGCTGATGTCTGCGACTCGCTGGGGGCGGGCCCTGATGGGCGCGCCGGCGTTTGACGCGTATCGCGGCGAGGAAATCAGCCCGGGCGCGGCGGTGCAGACCCGTGAACAGGTCCGAGAATGGATACTTGAAACCGCCGATACGGTGTATCACCCGACCAGCACCGTCGCCATGGGCGCGGCGGATAATCTCAATGCCCCACTGATGCCTGACTTACGGGTCAAAGGGATTGCGGGTTTGCGGGTTATCGATGCGTCGGTCATGCCGCGTCTGGTCGGTGGCAACACCAACGCGCCCACGATAATGATCGCCGAGAAGGCAGCGGATTTGATCCGTCAGGAGGCATAGGAAACCAAAGATGACAACAATCAAGACCTACGACATTACCACCGCCGAGGGCGCGCGGTTCTCTCCTCATGCTTGGCGCACCACCATGGCCTTGGCTCACAAAGGCCTGGACCACGAGTGTGAGAAAATCGGCTTCACCGATATTCCTGGCATCTGCGACGGCGCGCGCAAGATTGTACCGACGGTTGAAATCGACGAAGCCGTGTTGTCTGACAGCTGGGCCATTGCCCTGCATCTGGAGGAATCCTTTTCCGAAGGACCGAGTCTGTTTGGCGGTGAAAAAGGCAAGGCACACGCCCTGTTCATCAACAACTGGGCAAGCTTCTCCCTCAATCCCCAAGTGATCCGCGTGATCCTGCTGGATATCTACCACCAGCTTCAGGACAAGGACCGCGACTACTTCCGCGCATCCCGGGAAAAGCGATTTGGTATGGGTCTGGAGGACTTTGTGGCCGGTGCGGCTGAACCTGCCAAAGACCAGCTCAAAGGCGTGCTCATGCCCATGGTTAAGACCCTTGAGACCCAGCAATGGCTTGGCGGCCGGGTGCCGTCCTACGCTGATTACATCGCCTTTGGCACCTTCCAGTGGGTGCGTACCGTCTCAACCTTTGATCTCGCGTCCTATGGCGGAGAGCCGGTTCAGGCTTGGCTGGACGCGACCTTGGACCTGTTTGATGGTCTCGGTCGCAAGGAACGCGCTGCCTCGTGAAGACAGGAGCGCGGCAAAGGCTCGATTATTGCCGCGCTTGCGCAGTATAGTCGCATATTGCAAAAAGGCGCTCTGCCGTCTTCATCACCACAAGGGTCTCACCGTCACCATGGTTAAACATTGGTTCGCCATTCTCGCTCTGTGTCTGCTGAGCGTGGTTGGGCTGTCGTCCGCAGGGGCACAGCAGTCTTCGGTGCGGGTTTTGGCCGTGGTCAACGACGACATCATCACGGATGTGGATCTGGCCTATCGCATCAACATGGCGATTATGGTCGCCGAAGTGCCAAACACCACAGAGCGCCGTCTCGCACTGGCGCCGCAGGTGCTGGACAAGTTGGTATCGGACAAGATTCGGCTGCAGGAAGTCAAACGGCTTGAGATCGACATTCGCGATGCCTTCGTCATGGATGCATTCGACAGCATCGCCAAGCAGAACAAACTCGACCGTGACGGCTTCGAGGCCCTGATCCGCAAATCGGGGGTTCCGGCTAAGACCATGCAGGAACAAATTCGTGCGCAGATCGCGTTGAATGCCATTAGCCAGCGCCAGGTCATGCCGGACGTTGAAATCTCCGACAGCGAGTTGATGGCGGAAATCAACCGCATCAATGCTTTGCGCGGTCGGTCCGAGCGGCAGTTGGTAGAAATCTTTCTGCCTTTTAACGGTCAGTCCTCTGAACGCGAGGTCCGCCAGCAGGCTTTGCAGATCATCGAGCAGCTTCAGCAGGGTTCAGACTTCGGCAAATTAGCGCAGCAATATTCCTACGCCGCGACTTCAGGTCTGGGCGGCGCCCGCGGGTGGGTGCCTGAAGGATCGCTGGAGGCGGATCTTGAGGCCGGGCTCGCCACCATTCGTCCGGGGCAGATTACCGAAGTTCCCATCCGCACTGACGATGGCTATTTCATCATGGGCATCCTCAACCGTCGTCCCATCGGGGCTGCGTCTTCGCGCACCATTGCGGCGCTGCGGCATCTGTTCCTGAATCTGCCTGAGGACCTCAGCAACCCCATAGCGCAGCAGCGCCTGGCTCTGCTGACCTCGATTTCGGAGCAGGTTCGGGGTTGTCGTCAGTTTGATCAGGTCATCGCCGACTATGGCGAGCCGGGCTCAGGCAATCTGGGCGAAACCGACCTCTCGACCCTGCCGCCGATCATCTCGGTGACGCTGTCTGCGCTGGAGGTGGGAGAAGTTAGCCCACCGCTGCCTGGGGACGGCGGGGGATCGGTGTACATGGTCTGCGGCAAGCGGGTCGAGGTGGATCCCCTGACTGCTGATGCTGTGCGCGAACGCCTGACCAATGAGCGAATCAAAAAGCTCACCCGTCGCTATGATGCTGATCTGCGGCGGAATGCGTACATTGATTACCGGTTCTGAGTTGCTAACCCGGTGAATATAGACGACCTGCCAGCGCTGCGTTCCGTGCTCGACACCCACAACCTCGCGCCGACCAAAGCGCTGGGGCAGAACTTCCTGCTCGACCTCAACCTGACAGCGCGCATTGCCCGGTCTGCGGACCCTTTGGACGGCTGCAATCTGATCGAAGTTGGCCCCGGTCCTGGCGGCCTGACGCGGGCCTTGCTGCAAACCCAGGCCCAGAGTGTGCTGGTGATCGAAAAGGACCGCCGCACGGCGCCCATTCTCGAACAGCTGGCCCAGACCCGGGAAGGGTTGGAAAAGGGGCTTGAGGTGCGGTTCGAGGACGCCTTGGCGGTGGATCTGCTGCACGAGGTCAGCGCCCCCCGCGCCATCGTGGCCAACCTGCCTTACAACGTCGCCACGCCCCTGCTGGTCGCGTGGTTACGGGATTTGTGGCGGGAAGCCGGAGCTTATCGGTCGCTCACGCTGATGTTTCAGCGTGAAGTGGTGGACCGGATTACGGCCCAGCCCGGCGATAAGGCTTATGGTCGGCTGGGGGTTCTTACCGCGCTCACCGTGGCGGCTGCGGAGCGGCAGTTTGACGTGCCGGCGCAGGCCTTTACCCCGCCGCCCAAGGTGACGTCCGCCATTGTTCGACTGGACGCGCGTGCAGACGTGCCCGGGCCTCTGGCGCTGTTCGCGCAAATTGAGCGTGTGACGGCTGCTGCTTTCGGTCAGCGGCGGAAAATGCTGCGGCAGTCGCTGAAATCCATCGTTCCCCAGGCTGAGGCGTTCCTCGAAGCCCTTGAGATCCCGCCCACAGCCCGGGCTGAAGAGCGCCCGCCCGAAGACTTCCGCCGGATCGCCGAAGCGATTTAGTTCTCGATGGAGCGAATGTCCGAGACGATCTGATCCAAACCCTTCCACCGTTCCCGCCTCAGTCTCTCGGCGGCAAGAATGGCGCGGACCTGCTCGACGCTTTCGTCGATGGTGCTGTTCACGATGATGAAATCGTACTCCGCCCAATGGGAAACCTCGCCGGGGGCTTTGGACAGGCGATAAGCGACCTGGTCATCGGTTTCGTCAGTCATCGTCTGGCGCGACTTCAGCCGGGATTCCAGCGCAGCCAGAGACGGTGGCAGGACAAACACGCTCACCAGATCCTGCGGCATCTTTTGACGCAGCTGCTGCGTCCCTTGCCAGTCGATGTCGAACAGCACGTCCCGACCTTCGTCTAACGCGGTTTCGATCGTGGCGCGAGGTGTGCCGTAGGAATTCTTGAACACCGTGGCCCATTCGAGCAGGCCGTCGCTGTCCACCAGTTCCTGAAACTCGGGCTCGCTGGTGAAATGGTAGTGAACGCCGTCCACTTCGCCTTCGCGCGGGGGGCGGGTTGTAGCGGATACTGATAGCGCGAGATTATCGTCGCCTTGGAGCAAGGCACGCGAAATCGTGGTTTTGCCCGCGCCAGAGGGCGAGGAGAGAACGAGCATCAACCCGCGACGGGACAGCGGTTTATTCGACATTGGCCACCTGCTCCTTAAACTGATCAACCACGGATTTCAGCGCCAGACCGATGTTGGTCAGCGCCATCGAACCGGCCTTGGAACACAGGGTATTGGCTTCCCGCATGAATTCTTGCGCCAGGAAATCCAGCTTGCGTCCCGCAGGTTCGCCTGAGGTCAGCAGTTCCCGCGCGCTTTGGATATGCACGCGCAAGCGATCGAGTTCTTCTCGCACGTCGGCTTTGGTAGCGAGAATGGCGGCTTCCTGGGCCAGACGGTCTTCGGGGATTGCCGTGCTGGCCTTCAGCGCCAGATCTGCGGCCAACGACGATAGCCGTTCGGCCATGGCGACGGTCACGGCGTCGGCCAGCGGCCCAGCCTCCCCGGTGTGGTGTTCGATCTGATCGACCAGACCGGAGAGCACATGATAGAGCTGAGCGCCTTCGGTCAGCCGGGCCAGCCGCAAAGCCTTAGCAGCCAGCGCGAAACTGTCGATCACGGCCTCGTTCAAAGCGGTCTGTTCGTCTTCGCTGAGTGAGGTGCTTCGGGTTTCCAAGATGCCGGGCAGAGACAGCAGCGCCGCTGTATCCGGTTCCCGGCCATCCCGCCGCCGTGCCACTTGGGCCAGCCGGTCCAGCGCAGCGTGGTTCACCTGCACTTCATGGCGCGCGCCCGGCAGGTCGAGTTGCAGGCTGGCAGACACCGACCCGCGCGTCACTTGGCCCTGCAGCAGCCTTTTCAGCGTCGCTTCGATACCGTCCATCCGTCCCGGCATGCGCCAGCGCACGTCCAGGGACTTTCCATTCACCGATTTCAGCGACCAGTTCCAGGTCGTTTCACCGAGGCTGCCATCAACCGCTGCGAAGCCGGTCATGGATTGCAAGGGGGGGGATTGCATAGGGGAGAGGTCTGAAGTCATGTCGCGTCTATACCCTTGCTGGACAGCAAAGAGTAGGCCTTAGAGGTCAATAAATTGGGATCGTAGCCATGAAAAACCCTTCCGTCATTGTTATTACGGGCGCATCCAGCGGCCTCGGCGAAGGCCTTGCCGAAGCCTACGCGGCGCCGGGACGCACGCTGTTGCTCACGGGCCGTAATCAAGCGCGCCTGCAGGGGGTTGTCAGTGCGTGCGAGGCCAAAGGGGCTCGGGTGATCCCCGCGCTGGTCGACGTTGCCGACCGCGACGCCATGGATCGCATGCTGACCGACTTCGATCGGGAAAATCCCATCGACCTGCTGATCGCCAACGCGGGTGTTGGGTACGGGACGGGCCGGTACTTGATGGAACGGCCTGAACACACCCACGAGCTATCGATGATCAATATGATCGGGGTCTCGAATACCGTGATGCCGATCATCAATCGGATGGCCGCTCGCGGACAGGGTCAAATTGCGCTGATGGCCTCGGTGGCCGGTTTCGCTGCAATTACGCAGTCTCCGTCCTATGCCGCGACCAAGGCCTACGTGAAGCACTGGGGCGAAGGGCTCTATGGGCGGCTGAAGCCCTTTGGCGTGACGGTGACGACGATTTGCCCCGGCTTTGTCAAAAGCGCTATGACCGACGCCAACCGCTTCTCCATGCCTTTCCTGATGGACCGAGACCGGGCTACGGATATCATGGTGCGCGGCATGGCAGCCGGACGGGCACGGGTGTCCTTTCCCTGGCCGGTGACTTGGGTTGCCGGCGTGCTGGGCGCACTGCCGAGTTTCATCGCTACCCGCTTAAACCCCCTCCACACAAAGCCTAAGCTGCCGCCTATTGACTGACAGAGTTCGTGCCTTCGGCGAGAACCCGATGCGCGGGGATTTCGTCCGTAGGGCGCGCCTTTGGGGGGTTGGGCATGAAGCGGCGGAATTCACAGGCGCGCCAATCGCGTACGCGCTGCTGGTGCTCGGCGTAGGTCTTTGTGAAGGCGGTGGCGCCATCGCAGCCTGCAACGAAAAAGATGTAGTCAGTCTGGGCCGGGGTCAGCGCTGCGAGAATGGCGTCGATTCCGGGGTTGGCGATCGGGCCAGGCGGTAGGCCGCTGTGCTTGTAGGTGTTGTAAGGGTTGCTCTCGTCCAGCAATTCAGACCGCTTCAACCCCCGCCCCAGGCGACCGGTTCCCTCAGAGAGGTAATAGACCAGCGTCGGGTCGGCCTGCAGCCGCATCCCCTGCCGCAAGCGGTTGGTATAGACACTCGCCACCAAGGCCCGCTCTGCTGCAATCGCCGTTTCCTTCTCAACGATGGAGGCTAGGGTCAGGGCTTCGAGTTTTGTGTTGACCATTGTGTCGGACGCGCGCTCTTCCCATGCGGCATCCAGCGCTGCGCCCATCGCCGCCTGCATGCGTTCGATCACCCGCTGGCGAGGTTCGTTGAGCGCGTAGGAGTAGGTGTTGGGCAGCAGGGTGCCTTCCGCCGGGATGGTGGTGACCTCGCCGGTCAGCCCATCCGCCGAATTCAGGCGCGCAATGACGTTCTTGACCGTCACGCCTTCAGGAACCGTGACAAAGCGGTTCACCGCCTTGCCGTCGATTAGGATGTCGAGGATTTCGTTGGGGTTGGCCTTGGCAGGGATGACAAACTCGCC
>Ga0115564_10000845_pt1 | contig 29669 bp, 22 predicted proteins | sample COGITO_mtgs_1105_7_FD_88680 | JGI IMG/M metagenome (GOLD analysis project Ga0115564, IMG submission 88680) | Pelagic marine microbial communities from North Sea - COGITO_mtgs_110523 | ecosystem: Environmental > Aquatic > Marine > Epipelagic | place: Germany:Helgoland, sampling site Kabeltonne...
ATAATTGTAGCCCGTAGGGGAATCGAACCCCTCTTACATGGATGAAAACCATGCGTCCTAGCCGATAGACGAACGGGCCATTTTTTATAACCAAAAACACAATGTTGATGAATCTAGTTTTATTTCAAATAGCGTACATTATTTCTAATGCGGTTGCAAAAATACAACTATTTTTAAATGTTACAACTTCTTACTAACTTTTTTTAAAAAAAGTTAAAGTTAATATGCTTTGGCAAATAAAACCCGCTGTTTGGAAGGCTTCCCAGAAAACACACAAGACCCATCTTCTAACTCCGAATCTATTGGAATACAACGGATTGTCGCTTTTGTGAGTTCTTTTATTTTATCTTCTGTTTCCGCACTTCCGTCCCAATGCGCTGAAATAAATCCTGCTTTTTCTTCTAAAACAGTTTTAAACGCTTCAAATGTATCCACTTTTGTGATGTGATCGGCTCTAAAATCCAGTGCTTTTTGAAATAGACCCGTTTGAATTTCTGTAATTAACGTTTTTATCGTGTCTGTTAAGCTTTCTAAAGCGACCACTTGTTTGGTCAAAGTATCTCTTCGAGCCAATTCTACTGTGCCACTCTCCAAGTCTTTTGGCCCTATCGCCAATCTTAAAGGCACGCCTTGCAATTCGTGTTGTGCAAATTTAGCGCCCGGTCGTTGAGTGGTTCTGTGGTCATATTTTACAGATATATACTCCGCTCTCAAAGCACTCATAATCGCCTCAGCTTGTGTTGTTATTTCTGCTAGTTGCTCTTCACTCTTGTATATAGGAACAATTACCACTTGATAAGGAGCTAAGTTTGGAGGCAATACCAATCCTTTATCGTCACTATGTGTCATTATTAAAGCACCCATCAAACGGGTAGAAACGCCCCATGAGGTTGCCCAAACGTAATCTTGTTTTCCTTCACTGTTTGCAAATTTAACGTCAAATGCTTTTGCGAAATTTTGTCCTAAAAAGTGAGAAGTTCCAGCTTGCAATGCTTTCCCGTCTTGCATTAAGGCTTCGATACAGTAAGTTTCTTCTGCACCTGCAAAACGTTCGCTTTCCGTTTTGACACCCTGAATTACAGGGATCGCCATGAAATTTTCAGCGAAATTTGCATAAATATTATTCATAAGCTTGGCTTCTGTGAGAGCTTCACTTTTGGTGGCATGGGCTGTATGGCCTTCTTGCCATAAAAATTCGGCAGTTCTTAAAAACAAACGCGTTCGCATTTCCCACCGCACCACATTGGCCCATTGGTTAATTAAAAGCGGTAAATCTCTATAGGATTGAATCCATCCTTTAAAAGTGCTCCATATAATCGCCTCACTTGTTGGCCTTACCACCAACTCTTCTTCGAGTTTTGCATTGGGATCCACACGAAGTTTGCCGGGATTATCAGGATCATTTTGTAATCGATAATGCGTCACTACCGCACATTCTTTAGCAAACCCTTCCGCATTTTTTTCTTCTGCTTCAAAAAGACTTTTTGGCACAAACAAAGGAAAATAAGCATTTTGATGGCCTGTTTCCTTAAACATACGATCTAGCTCTGCTTGCATTTTTTCCCAAATAGCGTAGCCGTATGGCTTTATAACCATACAACCTCTAACAGCTGAATTTTCAGCCAAATCGGCTTTAACTACAAGTTCATTGTACCATTTCGAATAATCTTCAGATCTTGATGTAAGATTTTTACTCATATTTTCGTAATTTGGCACAACTATTGTTAGTTATGCTTTATGTATATTTAGTTTGACAAAACTAAGTATTTTTGTGACGTTCAACAATTTAATTTAAACACTTATGAAATTTATTACTTTCTTAAAGAAACAATTGGCACTCGTCTTTGTAGTTGGAGTTCTTTTAAGTTTTACTTCTTGTGGATCTTTCCAATATTCTGGAATCTATGATGATGGGATTTACTCTGAACCTAAACCTGCAGAACAAGTTCATGAAACTGTTGACAACACCTCCAATTCATCGGATTATTATAAAAATTATTTTAAAGAAAAATCACTTCAGTTTGAAGACGATAATACTGTTTTCACCGATATTGATTCTTACGAAGGAACGTATGAAGACGACTCTGAAAACTCAAACAATTATGCTGGCTGGGGAGAAAATAACAGCAGCGAAATAATTATCAACGTTTACGACAACGGCCCTTATTATGGAAATGGATGGGGCAACAATTATCGCAACAATTGGGGATGGAATATCGGCTGGAACAATTGGGGCTACGGCTTTTGGCAGCCTAACTATTACAATCCATGGTACAATCCTTATGGTTACTACGGATATAACAATTATGGTTATAACAACTATGGGTACAATAATTTCGGTTATAATAGAGGACGTTCTTATTCATATATTAACGGACAAAGAGGGGGGAGATATAGAAACTCCAGTTTAAGCAGTCGAAGTATTCTAAGTGCTACAAATCGAAACGGCGTTAACACTCGCTCGAATACACGGTACACCCCGCGAAGCAGAGCGACTTCTCGTCCAAATACAAGATCCACGACTCGAAGTAGAGCGACCACGCGTCCCAATACGAGATCGACTACAAGAAGTAATTCAACATCAAGACCAACAACAAGAACGCGGTCTTCAAATAGTACAAGACGCCCTAATACAACCACGAGATCAAATCGATCTTCGACACGCTCGAGCACACCTACTACAACAAGGTCAAGATCAACCACACGAAGTAGTAGCGGCGGAAGCTCTACACGAAGAAGAAATAATTAGGCATAAATAAATACATTCACATGAAAAATTTAATTTTAACTCTAATGGGGGTTGTCTCCATGATAAGTTCTTATGGCCAAGACCTAACGGATGCTTTAAGATATTCAACAGGAGAAACACAAGGAACCGCACGGTTTAAATCTATGAGTGGTGCTTTTGGAGCCCTTGGTGGCGACATGTCTGCCGTGAGTATTAACCCTGCAGGATCCGCGATTTTTAACTCGAGTCATGGCGCTATGACAGTTTCAACTCAAAGTATTTCAAATAATGTGTTTTACGGTTCAAATACACAACGTTTAAAAGACAGCTCTTTTGACATGAATCAAATTGGAGCGGCGTTTGTTTTTAACAATAGAGACTCTGAATCGTTATGGAATAAGTTTGTAGTGAGTCTTTTTTATGAACAACTCCAAAACTATGACAATCAATTTTTGGCGGCAGGTAACACACAGAACAGCATTGGAAGTTATTTTACTGATTATGCGAACGGACTTAGACTTGATGAAATTTCAGCATTTGTTGGTGAAAATGATTCCGAAGCTTATTCTGAAATCGGGCAGAGTTATGGTTTTGGTAACCAACAAGCTTTTTTGGGTTATTATAGTAATATTATAATAGAAGATCAAGACACCAATGAAAATACCGCATACACATCGAATATAGCTGCTGGTGATTTTTATCAAAAATACAGTTATGCTTCTACGGGTTACAATGGTAAGCTTTCTGCAAACCTTGGATTTCAATATGATAAAAACATCTATTTTGGAATCAACCTCAACTCTCATTTTGTTAACTACGAAAGAACTACTTTGTTCTATGAAGACAACACCAATGTTGGTTCTACAATAAATCAAGTGAATTTTGACAATACCCTTTTAACAACAGGTGAAGGTTTTTCTTTACAACTTGGGAGTATTGTGAAAGTAAATGATTTTATAAGACTGGGACTGACTTATGACAGCCCTACTTGGTTGCGATTAAGAGAAGAAACTACACAGTATGTCTATACATTTGAAGATGCCACAAATAGTGCCGCTGAAGTTGATCCGGCTGTTATTAATGTATTTCCAGAATACAACTTACGAACGCCTGCCAAAATTACGGGAAGTGCTGCTTTTATTATTGGGGATACCGGACTGATTAGTGTGGATTACTCTAGAAAAGATTATAGCGCAACTAAATTTAGATCGAATACTGGGGGTGATTTTTCACAGCAAAATGCTCTTATTGGCAACACTTTAAAAGTGGCGAATACCCTACGTATTGGTGGTGAATTAAGACACAAGGAATTTAGCTACCGCGGTGGTTATAAAATGGAGCAAAGCCCTTATGAAGATACCACAGCTTATGGCGATCTTAAAGGATTTTCTCTTGGAGTGGGATATAGTTTTGGGAATTCTCGACTGGATTTGGCTTATGAAAATTCCAAACGTGAAATGGACCATCGATTATTTAATTCAGGTAGTTTAGGAACGGCTAAACTAAATACAACGAATTCTAATGTGTCACTTACATTAAGCATGAGCTTATAAGAAACCAGCTATTGTAAACAAGGAAGCCCGTAACTGAGTTATGAGCTTCCTTGTTTATGTTTAAAATATGTGGGTTATCTTTTCAGTGAAAAATGCGCATTTAACAATGTAGACTCTCCTGTGACAAGTTCGTTATAACTCAATACAAACCAATAATCACTGGATGGAAGTAAGGCTCCATTATAAGTGCCATCCCAACCATCTCCACTGGACGGACTAATTTCTTTTAACAGCTTACCATACCTATCAAATATTTGAATTTTCGCATTTAATTGATCTGAAACACCAACAATGTTCCATGTGTCGTGGTATCCATCTCCGTTTGGAGTGAAATATTTTGGATAGTCAATCACAAAGACAATTCCATATCCAACTCCACAGCCGTTTAAATCTCGTACATTCACAACGCGTTCTCCTGGATTTACCCCTACAAACGTGCCTGTATCTTGCCATGGTCCCTGATCGATATTGTATTCATAATCGCCTAGACCAGTCGCTGTTGCTTCAATAATATGTGTGTTTGCAAACGCTTGTGTGGCTACCACTGCAGTTACAGTTGGCGGAGAGCTTTCTATGACTGTAAAAATTTCGATGGGTGCAGCACATTGGGTCGCTAGTAGCGCATCAAAAACCTCTAAAGTATAAATACCTCCTTGTGTTGGCACATAGCTTGATGCGGTTTCAACAATAGTTCCAGCTGCATCTCTCCATATAAAGATATACTCTAAATCTGATAAGCCTGTCGCTATTTCTAAAGGTCCTAAAACCTCCGTACCATTTGTGTCTACACACAAGACATACTCATCATCTATATCAATAAATGGCAACGGATTCACCATTAATATTACAGGGGCCGTTTCGTAACATACAGAGCTATCAACCAGCGTTCCTGTCTGATCTATTATTTGAGTATTATTATCCACACGCGCAAAAATCACTTGTGGGTTTACCGCATTCTGATAGAAGTTTGGCAATTCAAATTGATCCAAATCAGCATCTATCTGACTCGCAAAATAACGGACTAAGTAATTTGTAGGGTCTTGACCATTCAATACCTCAGCATCTTGTGTGATTAAATCGAATATAACACTGTCATTTGTTGGGTCATTATCCGTCTCTACATTGTCATCACACAGTGCATAAGGTTCCGCAGGCGATGTCGCTTGCGCGGCTTCGAGAACTTCTATGTTAAATTCTATCGTTGTGTTTTGACAACCGGTGATAGTATTGGTTACATTCACATAAAGTGTCTGAGGATTGCTGGTGTTCATATAAGGACTCGCCAAGGAATTAATCCTAGAGGTAGCATCCAATGACGTTTCATGATAGGTAACTAAATAGATCGATGCACTCTGAGTCCCTCGAATCAAATCGCTTTGAACCTCTAAATCAAACTCGTATATTTCGTCTGTGTTGAGTTCGCAAGCAATTAAGGTGGGAACGGGAGTTACCTCTGGTAATGGATTTACAATCACATCAAAATTTACAATGGCAAAACAGCCCGTTGTATCACTTGTCACACGGACATATAGTGTCTGAAGAGGAATATCGGAATTCGTATAGTTGGCTGGATATGCAATCGCATTGATGCCGTCCTCTGCATCTGTCAGTATTTCGTGATATGTTGGTGTAACTCCTAACTGACCGTTGAGAATGAATGTTTCATTAGTGGTTAAATCAAAAATCTCTTGACCATTGCCACTTGCATTGTCATCACATGCTTCTAAATCCGCTGGAGTATTCGGTATTGGAATTGGCAACACTTCAAGGTTTAAGGTTGTAAAATCATAACAGCCCGTGGCTGGATTTGACACCCGCACAAAAACTGTTTGAGGATTGCTAATATTTACATAAGGACTCACAAGAGAACCTGTGTTAGCTTCCGCATCTAACTGAGTCAAATAGTAGCTTACATCCAGTCCGGTTTGTCCATTAAGAATCTGATTTTCACTGTCTTCTAATGTAAAGGCTTCCTGTTCATTTCCGGGTGCATTATCATCACATAATAGTAACGGATTGGGAGCCACTAGTGCTGGAAGTGGATTAACAATCAGTTCTAAACTTGTGATTTTTTCACAGCCTGTCGCGTTGTAAGCTACCCGAATCCAAACTGTTTGAGGATTGGCTAAATTTGTATAGTCATATGGCAACACTATCGCTAATGTCTCATTTTGAGCATCGACTTGCGTTTCATAATAACTAATATTTACCTCTGCTGGTGGAACGCCATTTAGAAATTCGTTCGCCTTGCTTGTTAAATTAAACTGTGTGAATTCATCTGTATCATCATCACAAACTTCTAAAGGGGTTGGAGCAACTAATTGAGGGGTTGGGTTTACGACCAATACCAATTCTACAATGGTGGCACAAAGTGTGGATATTGTTGGATTTTCTACACGTGCAAAAACCGTTTGTGTGTTGATGTCTATATTAACATAAGGACTTGCTAAAGGATTGACTTCATTTTCAGCATCTGATAACGTCTCGTGATAACTGATTGTTACGCCTGCAACGCCGCCTGAAATATCAAGGTTTCTATCTGTTAACATAAAGACGCCAAAACCATCACTCTCGGGATCACAATTGGTCAACGCTGGTGGCGTGTTTGCCACTGGTGATGGCGCGACATTCAAGTCCAAAGCGACTGTAGTATAGCAACCTGTATTTACATCCTGTCCTCGTACAATCACCGTTTGAGGGTTTCTAATGTTTGTATATGGAATTGCCAACGGATTGGTTTCTGAATCTGCATCCAACTGTGTTAAATAGTAAGTGATTGCATAATTTACATTTCCGCCTTGAATTTCTCCATCTTTTTCTGTTAAATCTATCTGTGTTAATCCATCAGGGGTTCCATCATCACAAATTTCTAGTTCTGTTGGAACGATCAATTGAGGCAATGGATTCACAACAAGCATAAAACTCCCTGTGGTTCGACAGCCTGTAGTTAGATCTGTGAGTGCTACATAAAGTGTTTCTGGGTTTGAAGTATTCTGATAAGGAGTCGTCAAAATATTTTGGTCATTGGTGGCGTCAGACTGTGTTTCGTAGTAACTTACACTTACATTTTGACCATTGATGATTTCTGTATCCTTACTACTTAAATCAAATAATTCTTGTAAATCGCCCGCATTCGTGTCATCACACAATTCATAATCTATAATGGCAGGAATGACTGGTAAAGGATCCACTAATAACTGTAAAGTGGTGGTGTCATAACAGCCTGTAGCGGTATTTTCTAAACGTATGTAGAGTGTTTGCGCATCTGCTATAATACTTGTATAAGGACTTGTTACGGGAGGTGTATTTGTATCTGCATCCGATTGAGTCTCGTGATAACTTACAACCATTCCGAGTTGAGAACCAATAACGGTCAAATCGATGCCTGTAAAATCAAAACTTGCTAAGCCATCATAGTCGTCATCACAAACAGTTTGCGTTCCTACTGAATTCGCAATTGGTAGTGGATCCACGCGCAATTTCAAGGGCATTGTACTAAAACAATTTGTTGTTGTATTTTCTAAGCGTATAAAAATCGTTTGGGAATCTGCTGTTGTATTTGTAAAAGGACTCGCTAATGGAGATTCATTTAATTCTGCTTTTGCTAAAGTTGCATGATAACTTACAGCCATTCCTGTTTGTCCTCCTAATGCCTCGGCATCCTTTGAAGTTAACATAAACGCTCCTATTCCATCTGTATCATCATCACAAGTGGGTAAAACAGACATTGCGATTGTGGATGGCAATGAGTTCACAATGATTTCAAATTGTGTTGTTTCATAACACGATTCTAAGCCAATCTCTTCAACTCGCGTATAAATTGTTTGTTGATTTGCGGTTGTATTTGCAAAAGGACTTGTTAATGCATAGCTATTTGAATCTGCATCGGATTGTGTTTTGTGATAGGTAATTCTAAAGCCTGAAGGTGTTTGAGACCCTAAAACGATGTCCGTTTGGGCTTCTAAATCAAAAGTCATAACGCCATCTAAATCGTCATCACAAGTTTGAAGGTTGGTAAGCGCAGAAGCGGTCGCTTTGTGGTTCACTACCAAATTGAATACTGGGTTTGGATCTACAATATAACAGCCTGCCCCTCCATTTGCTTCCACACGAACATAAATAGGTTCTGGTGAAGAATTATTAGTATATGGACTCGACAAATTACCGGTTCCTGCATCGGCATCCACAAAACTCGTGTAATAGGTGACTGTATAACTTCCAGCAGCTTGCGCTCCTAAAATGTCTAATGTTTTACTTGATAAATCAAACGATCCTGAACCATCATTGCTAATGTCATCACAAACTACAAAGTCAATTACCGAAGTAATTAAAGGTTGATCGAGAAGGTTCAGCGTAAACGAAACAGTCTCATAACAGCCAGACGTTTGGTATTCATAACGTACATAAATAATTTGACCATTTGCCCCTGAAAAAGCGACTGCTTCAGCAGCTGAAATTGGATTGGAGTCTGCATCCGCCTCTGCTTGAGTTCTGTGGTATGTTAAAACAAAATCAGCTGGATTTGTGGTTGGCGCATATATTATAGCATCATTTTCAGTTAAATCAAAAATACTGGATGTCGCTCCTGTGTTACACACAAATAGGTCAACGGGAGCAGCATAGATCAGTTCTGGTGAAACATCAATACAAACTTCTGTTGAAGATTGACATCCAAAGTCATCCGTGGCACGAAACGTATAACAGTACTGACCTTCTGATGGTGGCTGTACTGTAATTATATTCCCATCGGCGCTGGTTATTGTACTATCTGCGTCCCATTCTTCAGAAATAATGGTTGGTGTAAAAGAAAGATCTGAAGGTTGGATTGTAGGGTCAAAGTTTAAAACCCATGAAAATATGTAGCCATTATCTAGACCTGCATTGTCAGTAATTCGAATGGTCCAACTTCCGTTTAGGGAAGAACCAATAAGACCGTTTAAAGAATTTATCGATGAGTAAGTCCCGGCTGGCACAAATGAATCCATATACATCTCTGGGGTATCTCCAACCACAAACTCCCCACCTGATTGCACACCACCTGCTAAACTAGGGTAGGAATCATCTGGAACAAAACAATATTGGAAGCCTACGCCTGGAGTCAAATTATCACTTTGACCATCTGCAGTGTTTGTAGCCCAAGGAATTCCTAAGTTCGCAGAATCTCCTCCACGATTATGAAGCCGCACACTTTCACCTGTTGGTGAAATTATTTCTATAAATAAATCCCCTAAATAGGAGTGCTCCATGACTAAGCAAATTTCAATTAACTGGTTAATATCATCTAAATTTTGATCAGATTCAAAACAATCTACAATGATTGATGTTTCATAAACCTGCCCACTCCCATCTGGCAAAAAGGTTTCATCACTTTCTGGAGGTGTACAATCATTGAGAAATGGCACTGGCGTTGCAACGCCAGTAATAGTGGTAGATTCCTCAAAGCAGAGGGCTGAACGTGCTGCTGCATTTCCAGTTCCCGTAAAATCCGTAGGCAATGCCACTTGAATCACTTGATTTAATAAATTTGTATTTCTACAACCATCTGGATCAATACTTGTATTGGTATCTCTAATGTTTAGGTTTACTAAATATACGCCAGGAGTGTCATAAGAAAACACCGCCGTTTGACCAGCTTGAGTGGTGCCATCCCCAAGATCCCATTCGTAGGTTGCTCCAGCACCACTCGTACTAAACTGCCCACTCCCTGTTAAGGTAATATCTTCAAATTGACACACCCGTATGTAGCCATCCTCATTGGATGACGGACTGGCAGAATCTAGTACAGAAACAATGGTCTGACAGGGCTCATAACATGAAATATCTGCTACCCAGCCAATATCATTGACATCGCTACTTGAGGTAAACACAATGGTTAAACAACCTGAAGGATTATCAACCGTAGCAGAAACAAACTCAGGGCTACTTCCAGCTGTATCTCCCGAAAAATTTCCAAAAATAGTCGCCGGATCCGTTGCATTGTCTGCGTTATAAATAGTCATAACATCCGCACCCGATTGGGTTGCAAACGCTGAAAACTCTAACTGTACCAATTGACCTGCATTTTCTGGACAAATAGTATAAGTAAAAGATTCATTTGCAGAATACGAGCCCGGATTCCCTCCTGTATCCACAAAAGTTCCTGTACAGGATGAGATAGTGACTCCGTCTTCAATAACGTACACCTGTGCTGTTAATGAACATGAAAAGAATATACTGAGAATTAAAACTAATTTTTTCATCTCTTATCTCTTATTATGGTGTTGTGATTTAACTAAAATGAAATAATCCGTTCCATCGACTCGATACATCTGTTCTCCTCGACTGTAAAAGGAAAAAGTATACTTAAGGGGATTAAATTCTTGGGGGTTAAAAGCGGAATCTCTTTGAAGGGTTGAAACAAAAGCATCAAAAAGAGGAACTTCCGACAACAATGTGCATTTTTTTTGATCTTTTGGGTTTGGTCTGTTTTCAATTATAATTCGATTCCGAAGTAAATTCTTCATAGCAAGAACACGTTGTGGACGGCTTAAAATTTCTTTATCTAGAAAGGCTCCATAAACCTCCTTTAACTGCACTATTTCATCAACTGAAAAAGGAGCGCTTACATTGGTGTTGTAATGAACAACCTCAAGAGGTAAATAATGGCGGTTTGAGTTTTGAGAATTGCAATTGAAACTAAAAAAACCTATAAATAATATGTATATAAAGTGTGTGTTCATCCTGAGCATAAAAGAATTAATATCTAATTTTATAAAAAATCATTACCACTTCTTTTAAAAAGCAGGAACCGCAGGATTTATGTTTAAACTTTGAGTGTAAAAGATAAACACAAATTTACTTTATTTTTCAAAGTAATTAGTAAAAAAAAGGGATTATTAATCTAAAATTAAAAGCATCCAATAGTGAATTTCAGTATCTTTGTAATTACAAAACATTAAAAAAAAATATTACTATTATTAGAATGGGACTGAAAAATAATACTGAAAATATTGAAGCTCTTGGCGACAATCACATAGGCACTTCTTCTGAAACACCTATGCGATCTGATGCTTTTAAGCTAAGCGCCGATGAGAAAATTGACATCATTAAAGGTGACGTACAACACATTATGGAAACTCTTGGTTTAGACTTGAGTGACGACAGTTTAAAAGGCACACCTAATCGCGTTGCAAAAATGTTTGTCAATGAGATTTTTGGAGGGTTAGACCCCACAAAAAAACCAAAAGCTTCGACCTTTGACAACAAGTATCAATACGGCGAAATGTTAGTCGAAAAAAACATTACACTCTACTCTACTTGTGAGCACCATTTCCTTCCTATTGTAGGCAGAGCCCATGTTGCCTACATTTCAAACGGTACGGTTATAGGGCTTTCTAAAATGAATCGTATTGTGGATCATTTCGCAAAACGCCCACAGGTTCAAGAACGACTGACCATACAAATTGTTAAGGAACTTCAGAAAGCGTTAAACACAAAAGATGTTGCCTGCGTCATTGATGCAAAACATTTGTGTGTAAATTCTAGAGGGATAAGAGACATAGAAAGCAGTACCATTACAAGTGAATTTGGTGGGAAATTTAAAGAGAAAGACACCAAAAGAGAGTTTTTAGATTATATCCAATTAGACACTAAATTTTAACCCCTATTTCATGGGCAAACACAACACAAATACACTTTATATTTACAACTCGCTTTCTGGTAAAAAAGAGATTTTTAATCCTATCAATGAAGGCGCCGTTGGGATGTATGTTTGCGGCCCAACAGTGTATAGCAATGTCCATTTAGGAAATGTCCGAACATTCATGTCTTTTGATATGATTTTTAGATATTTTAAACATCTTGATTATAAAGTACGTTATGTTCGTAATATTACAGATGCAGGGCATTTAGAAAATGATGCCGATCAAGGGGAAGATCGCATTGCAAAAAAAGCGCGTCTTGAACAAATTGAACCCATGGAGGTGGTACAGCGTTACACGGTTGATTTTCACACCATCCTAAATACGTTTAATTTTTTACCCCCGAGTATTGAACCTACAGCAACGGGGCATATTGTTGAACAAATAGAAATTATCAAATCAATCTTAGAGAAAGGCTTTGCTTATGAAGCAAATGGCTCTATTTATTTTGATGTATTAAAATATAACGAATCCCATCATTACGGGATTTTAAGTGGTCGAAACATCGAAGACCTCATTCATAATACCAGAGTACTTGAAGGGCAATCTGATAAAAAAAATCCACAAGATTTTGCACTTTGGAAAAAGGCAGAACCGAAGCATATCATGCGTTGGCCCTCACCTTGGAGTGATGGTTTCCCCGGCTGGCACTTAGAATGTACTGCGATGAGTACAAAATATCTCGGCGAGCATTTTGATATTCATGGTGGCGGTATGGATTTAAAATTCCCGCACCACGAGTGTGAAATTGCACAAGCCAAAGCTTGGCACAGCCATACACCTGTCAATTACTGGATGCATGCAAATATGCTGACTCTAAACGGTCAAAAAATGGCGAAATCTACAGGTAATAATATTTTACCTGGCGAAATTTTAAGTGGAGACACCAATAAATTAACCAAAGGATTTTCTGCATCGGTCGTTCGATTTTTTATGATGCAAGCACACTACCGAAGCATTTTAGATTTTAGTAATGATGCTTTACTAGCTTCTGAAAAAGGATTCATGAAACTCATGGAAGCCGTCTCTACATTGGATAAACTTGAAGCAACTTCAGACGCCAATGAATTTGATGTTTCAGCATGGAAGTCCAATTGCTACACCGCAATGAATGATGATTTTAACACGCCAATTCTGATAGCAGAATTGTTCAGTGCTGTTAAATATATCAACCAAATTAAAGATGGAAAAGTTACGATTAACGCCTCCAACTTAGCATTGTTAAGAGAAGTGATGCATCAATTTATCTTTGATATTCTAGGGCTTAAAAATACTATATCTAACAATCAAGATCAAAAACTTGGAGATACAGTCGAACTTCTCATCAGGATGAGAAATGATGCGAGAGCAGAAAAAGATTTTGAGCTTTCGGATAAGATAAGAGATGAGTTACTGGCTATTGGAATACAACTGAAAGATGGCAAAGATGGCACCACATTTTTATTAGATTAAGCAGTATGAAGACTCTCTTGATTTCACCTTTTTTGTTTTTAATCAAGCTGTATCAAAATTTTATTTCGCCATTAACGCCTTCTAGTTGTCGGTTTCAACCAACCTGCTCCCATTATACAAAAGAGGCTTTACAATCTTACGGGTTATTTAAAGGAGGTTACCTCAGTGTGAAACGCATATTACGCTGTCACCCATGGGGCGACTCTGGACACGATCCTGTACCAAAAAAATAATACGTTCATTTATTAAAAACGTGTTAAGCATAAGTTTCGCTTCTATTATATATATTTACAATCAAAACAAATGACTATGTATTTTTTACAAATTTTATGGGACCCTGCCTCTGATGGCATCCCTCTTTTTGGAGATTTTAAAATTCACTATTACAGCCTTATGTGGATGGCTGCTTTTATAGCAGGATGGTATCTAATGAAAAAGATTTATAAAAACGAAGGGCAGTCCGAAGACAAACTAGACGGTTTGTTTATGTATTCAGTTTTAGGAATTATGATTGGAGCGCGTTTAGGTCACGTTATTTTTTATCAACCTGAATTATTTAAAGAAGATTTTTTTAGCATCTTTCTCCCCTTTCGTTTTAGTGGTGGATTTGAGTTTACAGGATTTAGAGGCTTGGCCAGTCATGGTGCCGCCATAGGAATGATTTTTTCTATGTGGCTCTACAATAAAAAAGTATTAAAAAAATCAGTACTTTGGATTCTGGATCGTGTGGTCATCGCCTCCGCATTAGGAGCTGTATTTATAAGAATTGGTAATTTTTTTAATTCTGAAATGATCGGAAAAGCGGCTGGAGAAAATTTCCCATTTGCTATAGTTTTTAAACAACTCGATAATACCCCTAGACACCCTGGACAGTTGTACGAAGCGTTTGGCTATATATTTGTATTTCTAATCTTATTCTTTTTATACTGGAAAACGAAAAAAAGCACACAAACAGGGTTTCTATTTGGCTTGTTTTTAGTCCTCTTAATGTCAGTGAGAGTTGTGGTAGAACAATTTAAAATTGCACAAATTGACAGTCGTGAGGATTGGATTTTCGGATTAAACACAGGTCAAGTACTGAGCGTTCCTTTTGTGCTTTGCGGTTTGTATTTTATGTTTATGTATAAGCCTAAAGGAGCTTAAGTACAGTTGTTTTTTGAGGAGAATTGAGCTGGTTTTTAGAACTAATTTTAAAAGACCTTTTTATCTGTTGTTTCATAACTCTTACTCTTTACTGTGGTATTTAACGCAGCTACCCGAACTCGATGCTATAATAATTTCAGGTGCATCTATCTTGTATCTAACCAGTATCTATTTGTATCCAATTAGAAATTAACATATTGAGAATTAAATCAAAAAAAAGCCGCTCAATGAGCGGCTTTTTTAAAATTTGATAATAAAGTTTATTACTCTCCTTTTTTATCTAAACGCTTTAATGTATCATACATGATTGGTGTTGCAATAAACAAAGATGAGTACGTCCCTACAAGAACCCCTACAATAAGCGCAAACAACAATCCTCTTAACGAGTCTGCTCCAAATGTAAACATAGCTAATAACACCACTAAAGTGGTTAACGAAGTGTTTAAGGTACGGCTTAAGGTACTACTCAATGCGCTATTAACTACTTTTTCAAATTTCCAACTTGTATGCTCATTTAAGTATTCTCTAATTCTATCAAATACAACCACGGTATCATTTAATGAATACCCAATCACCGTCAAAATCGCCGCAATAAATGCTTGATCAATTTCCATACTGAATGGTAAAAATCTCCAAAAAATTGAGAAAATCCCTAGCACTATTAAAACATCATGAAATACTGCTACCACGGCGCCTAATGAAAATTGCCATTTTTTGAATCGTATTAAGATATAAAGGAATACTACAATTAACGATCCTAAGACAGCCCACACTGATGATTTTTTGATATCATCCGCAATGGTTGGACTTACTTTTCCTGCATACATTTTACCGACATTGTTATCGGCATCTATAAACTGCTTATAGGTAGTTGCATCTGGTAAAAATGGAACCAAAGCTTCGTATAGTTTTTCCTGAACTTCTTGATCTACTTCCGCTGAGTTTTCATCAACCTTGTACTTCGTAGAAATTTTCAATTGGTTCGCACTACCGATTGTCTTCACCTCAGCACTGTTAAATACTTCATTCACTGCCGTTTTAACTTCTTCGGTATTCATGTCTTGTGCAAAACGAACCGTGTAAGTTCTTCCTCCAACAAAGTCAATTCCTTGATCTAATCCTGTTGTGAATAACGATCCTAGTCCTGCAATTATAATTGTTCCAGAAATTAAATACGCTATTTTACGTTTTTTAAGGAAGTTAATATTAATAGAGCGGAATAGACCTTTAGTCATTCGTGTTGAGAATTCCAATTTTCCACCACGGCTTAAATGCCAGTCGATCAATAATCTTGAGATAAAAATTGCAGTGAATAAAGAGGTTAAAATACCAATTAGAAGAGTTGTTGCGAATCCTTTGATCGGCCCTGATCCAAAGACATATAAAATTAAAGCTGTTAGCCCTGTTGTAATGTTTGCATCTAAGATGGACGATAAGGCATTATTGAATCCATCTTTGATCGATTCTTTTTGACTTTTCCCTTTAAACAATTCTTCTCGAATACGCTCGTAGATAAGAACATTTGCATCTACCGCAATACCGATGGTTAACACAATCCCTGCAATTCCAGGTAATGTCAATACAGCACCCAATCCTGAAAGAATTCCGAAGATTAAGATAATATTTAAGACCAATGCGATGTCAGAATAAATACCTGCTTTCCCGTAGTAAAACACCATCCATAAGAGCACCAATGCTAAAGCAATTAAGAAGGATTTCATTCCGCTGTCAATCGCTTCTTGACCTAAAGAAGGTCCTACTTCTTCTGCTTGTACAATGTCCGCAGAAGCTGGAAGTTTACCAGCACGCAATACGTTTGCTAAATCGACTGCTTCGTTTAAGGTAAATGATCCAGATATTTCAGAATTACCTCCAGAAATTGGTCCCGTAGTTACTCCTGGTGCTGAATACACAATCTCATCTAACACAATTGCTATCTGACCTGCAGTATTAAATGCATTACCAGTCATATCTTCCCATACCTTAGCCCCTTTCAGGTTCATTTGCATGGACACACTTGGGTTTCCGTTTTGTTGGTAGGCTTGACGTGCGTCTGTTATTACGGCCCCACTCAATGGAGGTTCGTTATCTCTATTTCCTTTTAATGCATATAATTCAACCAGTTCAATACTTTGAGAGTCTTCTCCTGTTGTTTGTTGAACTTGAGGAATTCCCCATACAAATTTTGCATAACGTTGTTCTGGTGATAATAACGCACGAACTTGTGGGTTGTTCAAGTAATCTGTAACCAGTTGCTTGTCATTTTGCTCAAAAGAAGCGATCACAGGCCCTCCATTATAGCCTGGCGCACGAATTAAGTCTATTAATGGATTTAATTCACCCGTATCTCCTGTTTCGGCATCTGTATCTCCAATGATATCAGAAATTGCATCGTCTGTAGATTCGCTGGCATTGGACTCAACCTCTGCTGTAGAAATTTCAACAATCTCTTTTAAAGTTTCATTAGCTTGAAAAATAAAGGCTCCAAACTCTTCTCCTTTAAAAGCATCCCAAAATTCTAACTGAGCGGTACTTTGTAACAATCCTTTGACACGTTCAATTTCTTTAGCGCCTGGCAATTCAACAAGAATACGTCCAGAATTTCCAATTCGTTGAATGTTTGGTTGGGTCACCCCAAATTTATCAATACGTTTACGAAGGACTTCAAAAGCAGATACAATCGATTCGTCTATTTTGAGTGACAATACAGGTTTGACCTCATCATCTATCATGTCAAATGTGATTTCTTCGCTTAACGTTCGGTTGGCAAAAATATCTGGAGACGCCAATTTGGTGTCGCCTTGAATTGCTTCAAACGCTACAAAAAAGTCTTCTAAATAGGTGTTTTGACTGTCCTTTTGAAGTTCTTCGGCATCACTCAATGCTTTTCTAAACACAGGGTCTTTACTTTCATTTGCCAATCCAACAAGAATATCTTTTACAGAAATTTGAAGAATGACACTGACACCACCTTTAAGGTCCAAACCAAGATTCATGGCTTTTTCCTTAACTTCATCAAAATTATACTGAGCGATTCCGATGTTATAAACTTCTTCGTTTTTCAACGAGTCTAAATACGTGCCCTGTACAAGCGCGCGTTTAGCATCATAATCTGTTTCAGTATCTGCTATTTTTTCAATAGCAAATTGCTTAGCATTATCTTCTATTTGATTTGCTTTAAAACTAAATGATAATTGGTAAATACTTACCAACCCAAATAGAAGTGCAAATAATTTTACGAGTCCTTTATTTTGCATTGTGAATTAATTTAAACTGCATTAATTTTTATAAACGAGCAAATATATGATTTACGATGTGAATTGACAATAGATTCTTTTGTTTTCAATAAAAAGAGTATTTTATAGACCCTTTATTCGATAAAAACACAAATCACACCACATATATAGTTACACGTCCAGTAATGAATTTGTTTTTTTAACACCTTCGGCGCTGGTGTGTAAATGTGCTTTTTCGCTATCGCTTAGTTTAATTTCAACGATTTTTTCAATACCATTCGCTCCTAAAACAACTGGCACACCAATACATAAATCAGACAAACCATACTCTCCATCTAATAATACCGAACATGGAAATATTTTTTTCTGATCACAAGCGATCGCTTGTACCAATCCACTCACGGCAGCACCAGGTGCATACCAAGCGGAAGTTCCTAAAAGTTTTGTCAAGGTTGCTCCGCCAACTTTGGTGTCTTCTTTAACTTGTTCTAAGCGTTCGTTTGAAATAAATTCTGAAACTTTGATACTGTTTCGAGTGGCGTGCGACGTCAAAGGCACCATTCCAACATCACTGTGACCCCCGATAACCATGCCGTCCACATCACTTATTGGAGCGTCTAAGGCTTCAGCCAATCTGTATTTAAAACGTGCAGAGTCTAAAGCTCCCCCCATTCCAATGATTTTATGCTTTGGCAAGCCTGTTACTTTGTGTGCGAGATAGCTCATGGTATCCATTGGATTGCTTACCACAATAAGTACCGTATTTGGAGAATGTGCTACCAAACTTGTAGAGACTGTTTTTACAATTCCTGCATTGATTCCAATTAATTCTTCACGAGTCATTCCTGGTTTTCTTGGAATTCCTGATGTGATGACACAAATATCACTGTTAGCGGTTTTACTGTAATCGTTGGTAGAACCGGTAATTTTTGTGTCAAAACCATTGAGTGATGCACATTGCATCAAGTCCATAGCTTTTCCTTCGGCATAGCCTTCTTTGATGTCTAATAAAACAACTTCGGAAGCAAAATTTTTAATGGCGATGTATTCTGCGCAACTTGCTCCAACTGCACCAGCACCTACTACTGTTATTTTCATTTTAATTTATTTATTTTATTACTATAATTATCTAAAACTAAATGCAACGCCAAAGGTTGCAGTGTTGTATTCTTGTAATGTGTAATCAGCAAAGATTTTGAAAAAGGCAAGATTTAAACGGGCGCCTATAGTGGCACGAGTTCCACTTGTTTTAAAAGCTAATTTAACGGGGTCTGTAATTGTTTCATCTAGGGTTGACAAGTTATTTTGACCAGAATCTTGAATGTCATAGGTTAATGAATAATCTCCTTTGATATCAAAACTTGACGTTCCGCCATTGAGTCCAACTCCTCCATAAAAGGTCACAATCTTAAAATCCAAAGAACCCAACGCTTGAACAGTCCACGTCTTTAATTTAAATTGAGCCAATCCATTTGATACGGTCACATTATTTATTAAAGCATCATTTCCAATCTCATATTCGACACTTGCTGAAGTGTAAGCTCCAAACAGCGATACTGAAAATGGAAGCTTACTAACAATTCCGAGGTATTGAGTTAAATCATGCTGAAGTCCAACTCCAATTAAATTGGCTTCAACCTCAGATGCAAAATTAGTTTTAGGTACATACCTTAATTTAATCGTTGTTTTAAAGGGTAAGCCAAGACCAACTTGCACAAATGGTGCTGGCGTGGCATTGGCTGGCAAATCTTTAGCGATTCCTCCAGGCATTTTAAATGAGCCGACTTTAAATTTATTTCCATCATAAGGGACTGATACGTTAATCTCAGTTTCTGTTTCATCTTTACTTAAAATGGTTGGAATCCTAGTTCCTCCGTCTGCAACTGAAATAAATTCATATTGATCTGCAACAAATTGAAACATCTGGTCTTTATCGGGAGTAAAAGCCGCACTAGCTCCAATCGTGATGTCAAATCCGAGTTTTTTATGCGTTTTTGCTGTGGAGTACCAACCGTTATTCATACTAGACATTAATCCTTTCATTACAGGATTGAGATAATTTTCAAGAAGGCGACTGGCATCATCAGATGCGAGTAAAATACTTTCAAGTTCTTGTGCATTTGTTGTATTCACACCAAGAAAGATGGTGCAAATGAAAAATAGATTTTTCATTATGATAGGTTTTAGGGGTTACTTTTTTAAGCATCGATATTGGCATAAATTGCGTTTTTCTCGATAAATTCTCTTCTTGGCGGCACATCGTCTCCCATCAACATTGAGAAGATTCGATCGGCTTCAGTTCCATTGTCAATTTGTATTTGACGTAAGGTTCTAAACTCAGGATTCATAGTGGTGTCCCAAAGTTGTATGGCGTTCATTTCTCCAAGACCTTTGTATCGTTGGATTTTTGCACCATCTCCATATTGTTTCATTAACGCCAAACGCTCTTCATCATTCCATGCATATTCTTTTTTGGTTCCTTTTTTCACTAAAAACAACGGAGGCGTGGCAATGTAAATATGACCGTTTTCGATCAATTCTTTCATATATCTAAAAAAGAACGTCAAAATAAGTGTTTCAATGTGACTACCATCAATATCGGCATCACACATAATCACAATTTTATGATATCTTAATTTTGAAAGGTTGAGGGCTCTCGGATCTTCTTCGGTTCCAATAGTCACCCCCAAAGCAGTAAATATATTTTTGATTTCTTCATTTTCAAAAACCTTGTGAGTCATGGCTTTTTCAACGTTTAGAATCTTCCCTCTTAATGGCAAAATCGCTTGAAAGGCTCTATCACGCCCCATTTTTGCTGTTCCTCCTGCCGAATCTCCCTCAACGAGATAAATTTCACATTTTGTAGGATCTTGTTCTGAGCAATCACTCAGTTTCCCTGGCAACCCTCCTATACTCATGACAGATTTACGCTGAACCATATCACGTGCCTTTTGAGCGGCATGACGGGCTTGCGCTGCAAGGATCACTTTTTGAACAATTATTTTAGCATCGTCCGGATTTTCCTCTAAATAATTGGTTAGCATTTCTGAAACTGCCTGACTCACCGAAGCGGATACTTCTCTGTTTCCTAATTTCGTTTTGGTTTGTCCTTCAAATTGAGGCTCTTGAACTTTTACAGATATAATAGCGGTCAATCCTTCACGGAAATCATCGCCTGCAATGTCAAACTTAAGCTTGTCTAACATCCCTGATTCGTCGGCATATTTCTTTAACGTATGTGTCAATCCACGGCGAAAACCAGATAAATGGGTACCTCCTTCATGGGTATTAATGTTGTTTACATATGAATGTAAATTCTCTGCATATGATGTATTATAAATCATCGCAACTTCTACAGGAACTCCATTTTTCTCACCTTCAAAAGCAATTACACTTTTCATGATCGGGTCACGATTGCTATCTAAGTATTTGATAAACTCTGAAAGCCCTTCAGTAGAATGAAACGTCTCCCCTACAAATTCACCTTTTTCGTCTTTTTCTCTTTGATCAACAAGAACAACTGTAATTCCTTTATTCAAGTACGCTAATTCTCTTAATCGGCTGGCTAGAGTTTCATAAACATATACCAAGGTCTGGGTAAATATTTGAGGATCGGGTCTAAAAGTAACTGTGGTTCCTCTCCTGTCCGTTTCCCCTACTTGCTTCACAGGATACATCGCTTTACCGCGTTCGTATTCTTGCTCATATATTTTTCCGTCTCTAAAAACTGTTGCTTTTAAATGCTCAGAAAGTGCATTCACACAACTCACACCAACTCCGTGTAATCCTCCAGATACTTTATAAGAATCTTTATCAAATTTACCACCAGCACCAATCTTAGTCATCACGACTTCCAAAGCAGAAACGCCTTCTTTTTTATGAATATCTACGGGGATACCACGACCATTATCTTCGGTTGTGATGGAATTATCTTCATTGATAATGACAGTAATTTTATCACAGTGACCTGCGAGGGCTTCATCAATCGAGTTGTCAATCACTTCATACACCAAGTGATGCAAACCTCTTAAGCCTACATCTCCAATATACATAGACGGACGCATGCGCACATGCTCCATACCTTCTAATGCCTGAATGCTATCCGCTGAGTAACTACTTTTATTAACTTCTTCGCTCATTGTATTGAATGTGTTATTTAGTTTATTTTAGGTGCCGCAAAAACCGCACTGATGTTAACAAAGATAATTAATCTCCCAATGAATTTAATGCGTTTTTAGGGAATTTAATTGGAATTATTAACAATCGGCTGTTTTTAAGAAACGTGCTTAAATCTACTCAAAACGCCCTTAAATCAAATTTAAGGGCGTTTTGATATTAGAATAAATTAAAAAAATATAAAAAGGGCTTCAGAAGCCTTTATTTGAGCTTTCAAAATTTTTAGTCGTATGCTTTGTCATGCACATTTAGAATTGCTCTTCCGGAGGGTTCGTTCATGTTTTTAAAGGCTTCATCCCATTCTAGAGCGATAGCAGTACTACAGGCGACACTTGCCTCTTGAGGCACACTTAAAGCAGCTGCATCACTTGGAAAATGTTCTTCGAAAATGGAACGGTAATAAAACTCTTCTTTGTTTTGTGGTGTTTGAATAGGGAACCTGAATTTAGCATTTGCCAATTGCTCATCAGAAATCTCTTTATCAACAACTTCCTTCAGTGTATCTATCCAACTATAGCCAACACCATCGCTAAATTGTTCTTTTTGTCTCCAAGCTACACTTTCTGGCAACATGTCTTCAAAAGCTTTTCTAATGACCCATTTTTCCATACGCTCACCATTGATCATTTTATCTTGTGGGTTGATGCGCATCGCGACATCAATAAATTCTTTATCTAAAAAAGGTACACGCCCTTCTATACCCCAAGCCGCCAAACTTTTGTTGGCTCTTAAGCAATCGTACATATGTAGCTTATCTAATTTACGAACTGTTTCTTCGTGAAACGCTTGTGCATTTGGTGCTTTATGAAAGTACAAATAACCTCCAAAAATCTCATCTGCGCCTTCTCCAGATAATACCATCTTAATCCCCATAGATTTAATAACTCTAGCCATTAAATACATTGGAGTTGAAGAACGAATGGTGGTGATATCATACGTTTCTATATTATAAATCACATCTTTAATAGCATCCAATCCTTCTTGAATGGTGAATTTAATTTCGTGATGTACGGTTCCAATATGGTCTGCAACCACTTGTGCCGCCGCTAAATCCGGAGAGCCTTCTAATCCTACCGCAAAGGAGTGTGTTTGCGGATACCAAGCATCTGTTTCATCACCAGATTCTACACGCTTTTGAGCATATTTTTTTGCTATCGCAGATACCACTGAAGAATCCAAACCTCCAGAAAGCAAAACACCATAAGGCACATCACTCATTAATTGTCTGTGCACCGCGGCTTCTAATGCTTCTTTAATTGTTGCAATACTTGTTTCGTTCTCTTTTACTGCCTCATATTCTCTCCAATCTCTTTTATACCATTGCACAAACTTCCCCTCTCTACTAGACATATAATGTCCTGGTGGGAATAATTCAATTTTAGAACAAGTTCCTTCTAAAGCTTTTAACTCTGAAGCCACATAAAAGGTACCGTTTTGATCCCACCCTATGTACAAAGGAATGATTCCCATGTGGTCACGAGCAATAAAGTATTCGTCTTTTTCAACATCGTATATCGCGAATCCAAAAATCCCATTCAGGTCGTCTACAAAATCGACGCCCTTGTCTTTATAAAGTGCCAAGATGACTTCGCAGTCACTTTGGGTTTGAAAAGCATATTTACCTTCGTATTGTTTTCGGATGTCTTGATGGTTATAAATCTCACCATTGGCAGCCAAAATAAGTTTTTTGTCCTCACTGAGCAACGGTTGTTTCCCAGATGCAGGATCCACAATCGCCAAACGCTCATGCGACATCACGGTTTTTTCATCGCTATAAATACCGCTCCAGTCTGGTCCACGGTGTCTTATTTTTTTGGACATCTCAAGCACTTGAGGTCTTAAAATTTCTGATTTTTGTTTTAAATCAAATGCACATACAATTCCACACATAATAGTTTATTGAATATTAAGCTGCAAATATGCATATATAGTTACACATTATAAACAAGAATATTTAAAATGATTTTAATTTACAACTAAATATGGTTAATAAATATTAATATGTAATCAAATACAATCGAAAAAACATAAAAAGCAAACTAAGTAAAGTAATTGGGCTAGAATTAGTCGGGACTGTTTTTATATAATTGCACTCCTTGTTTTGAACTTAGTCATTCTGTAGAAATTAAACATACTCATCCAGGCAAACCTACTCAAAATACTTTTACAGAATGCTTCAATGGAAGTTATCTAAGAGGCGTTTTGAATAAATATATTTTTGAAAACTTAGACCAGGTAAGAGAGCAAACATAAATTTGGATGGATGATTACAGCTATAAAAACCCATGATGCACTCGGAAAATTAGCTCCATTAAAATTAAAAACAATACATTTGATGATGGTAGAGTTTAAACAATCCTAATTAGGGGAAGTTGACAATTCCCTGGTAGCGCGATGATCTTTTGCTCGTGACAGCAAGCGTAAGAAAATGATGAATTGTTTTGAAATTGTGTAGCAGGGAATGCGTTTATATTTACTAGTTAACCATAACCTGAATGGAACGATATTTGATAACATTTTAAGAAATTGATATTATGAAAAAAATCACACTTCTATTATTCCTGATTTTTGGAATTAAAACAGCATTTGCTGATTGTTCAAGTACCGGAACACAGTTCTTTCCTTCACAAAAAGAGATTGGCCTGAATTCAATGTTTATTATTCAAGGATATGCTATGAGTCAAAAGACAATTGAAAGCTTTAATACTAGAATAATTTATTTAGAAAATGAAGAAGGAGAATTAATAGAGCTCAACTTAAAAGAAATATTAAAAGGACAAATGGGTTTAACACAAGCTATTTTTTGCCCAACAACCGAATTACAGCCAAATACTACTTATTACTTAAAATACTCTGACCAAACTGAACGTGAGACTATTGAAATGAAGCAATGGAATTCAGAAAAAAAGGAGAATGAAAAAGTTTATTGGAAAACTACTGATAATAAATCAGTAGCAAGTCTGAATTTAAATCTATCTCTTGAATTTGAAAAAACTGAAGTTATTCTTTATGGTTGTGGCCCGGCTGCAAACACAATCTTTAATATCAAAAATAAATCAAATTCTGAAATTTGGTACAAAACAGAACTTGTCGACTTAAAAACTTATAGCAAAACGACATTTTACATTAAAGAATGGAATGGACAATTACACGTTGGTCACGGAATGTGTTCTGGAGCATTTACTTACAACGATAAAGGTAAATATAAAGTTAGGTTTACGCCAATGAATACAGATGGAAAATCATTAAAAACAACCGATTGGAAAACTTTTGAAAGTCCATTTATGAATGAAAAAAAGTCCATTCGGAAATTAAAAACACCCTAAGGAATATTCAGATACTTATGCGTTTGAAGTGATACTTTCCATTTTGGATGTTTCATAACGTATTCTACGATAAAAGGTGTGACTTTGTTGCGCTTGCTCCATTCGGGCTGGAGGTACAGAATACAATCGGAATTTACTTTGGCGGCCTGTTCTTCTGCAAATTTTAAATCATCCAGATTATAAACAATCACTTTGAGTTCGTGTGCTTTTTGATATACTTCGTGTAAAGGACCTTTTAATTTTTTAGGCGATAAACAAATCCAATCCCAATCTCCGGTAAGCTTATAAGCACCAGACGTTTCGATATGCGTTTGCATACCCTTTGATTTTAATTCGGCTGTCAATGGATTCATATCCCACATCAAAGGCTCACCACCGGTAACCACAATGGTTTGGCTGTCTTTAGCCGCATCGTTAGCAATGTCCGAAATCGCAGTCGGCGGATGTAAATCGGCATTCCAACTTTCTTTGACATCGCACCAATGGCAACCCACATCACAGCCTCCTATTCTAATAAAATAAGCAGCAGTACCTTTGTGAAAGCCTTCCCCTTGGATGGTATAAAATGCCTCCATAAGAGGTAGCATTTTACCAGCGTTTACAAGTGATTTAATTTCAGTTTTTAACATAATGGGCAAAAATAGTTTACTGTTTTTGGTTTAAGTCATAAAACTTCATTTATTTTTACTCGATATTAAAAATTATTCAGCGCTTTATACAAATTCAAACATGAGAAACTATTTACTGATCGGATTACTTTTAGGCCTTTTTGTGGCTTGTGAAACAAAAACAGATCCTTTTGCCATCACCAACCACAGTGTTGGAATGCTCACCGACTCCATAAAAGTGAACGCCCTCAAAGTGGTGTTTGCAAATGACTCTATTAGTAAATACATTGGCGGCGATGAATTTACAGGCAGTACCAATACCATCAGTGTTTTCGAAAAAGGAACTGGCGTGTTGCTACTCGAATTAGACCCTAATTATTCTTTAGACTCCTTATCAACCATCCGAACGGTGCGCATCATGGACGAACGTTTCAAAAACAAAGACGGCCTAAACAGACTTAGCACCTTTGGTGATATTAATTCTAAATACACCATATCAAGCATTCAGAACACACTCAGAAGTCTTATTATTTCTGTGGATGAAATCAATGCGTATTTCACCCTTAATAAAACGGAATTGCCTGAAGAAATGCGATACGATATGAATCAAAAAATAGAAGCCATTTCCATTCCTGAAACGGCAAAAATAAAAGACTTTTACCTTCAATGGTATTAAACCTATGGCAGCTTATAAAATTCAAAAAACGCCGTTTATAGTCCCAACAACAGATGGCAAATTTATTGAAGAACATTTTGGGAAAGCAACGGATGGCAATTCTGCCCTGAGCATCGCTCATATGGTAGCACCTCCAGGCTGGAGTGAGCCTTTTCAAACACCAGAATTTGACGAATACACCTACATTATTAAAGGGAAAAAACAATTCATTATTGAAGGTGATACGATTATATTAGAACAAGGACAATCAATTAAAATTAAAAAAAATACACGGGTTCAATATTCAAACCCCTTTGATGCCCCTTGTGAATATCTAGCAATATGTACCCCCGCATTTTCAATGGAAAACGTACACAGAGAAGAATAACTATGAAAACAATTATCCCAAAATTTATCGGAGGAATTATAAATTGCATCGGGTTTATTAATACAGCATACGCCTCCAAACTTGCCTTAAAATTATTCTCAAAACCGAGAGATGGGCAACTAACTCCAAATGCAACTTTATTTTTAGAAACCGCCACCAAAACGATTTTACACTACAATGGCTTACCCATTCAAACTTACAACTGGAAAGGCGCAAAAGAAACCGTTTTGTTGGCACACGGCTGGGAAAGCAACAGCGGTCGATGGCGGCATGAAATTGAAAAATTACAAAAAGAAGACTACAACATAATCGCTTTAGACGGCCCTGCACATGGTGGATCTGGAAGTAACACTTTTAATGCAATACTCTATTCAGAATTCATCAATATCGTGAGTCAAAAGTATCAACCCACTCTATTTCTAGGGCATTCGGTCGGCGCGATGGCTCTAGTTATTTTTCTTCGAAATCACACCTACCTTAGCGCTAAGAAAATTATACTTCTTGGTGCACCCTCAGGATTCAAAGGGATCATGAAACGCTACAAGGAGATGATGGGTTATAGCCAAACAATTGATAAAGGCATTGACAACCTAATCGAGCATAAATTTGGACACCATCCCAATTATTTCTCAACTGCTGATTTTGTGCAAAACATTACTACTCAAGGCCTACTGATTCACGACAAAAAGGATCGTATCATCCCTTACCAAGATGCGCTCGACATAGATACACAATTTAAAAACGCCAAACTGATTTCAACAGAAGGTCTTGGCCATTCGCTAAAAGGGGATTTTGTTTCTGATGAACTAATTAAATTTTTGAGCCATTAAACTTTTGTAAATTTGCCACATGGAACCAACCACAACAAGACTGAATAAATATTTAAGCGAAGCAGGGTATTGCTCGCGGCGTGCCGCTGACAAACTGATCGAAGAAGGCCGCGTGACTATTAATGGGGTTGTTCCAGAAATGGGCACTAAAGTTTTAGAAGGCGACGAAGTAAAGGTCGATGGAAAAACCATTCTTAATGAAGCTAAAAAACGAACGTATATTGCTTTCAATAAACCTGTAGGAATCGTTTGCACGACCGATACGGGCGTTGAGAAAGACAATATCATTGATTACATCAATTACCCAAGTCGGATTTTTCCTATCGGACGCTTAGACAAAGACAGTGAAGGCTTGATATTGTTGACAGATGATGGCGATATCGTGAATAAAATTCTTCGGGCAAGCAACAATCACGAAAAAGAATACATCGTAACGGTAGACAAACCGATTTCTCAAACATTCGTACAACGCATGTCTGCAGGCATTCCATTAGAAGAACTCGGTAAAACCACCAAATCCTGTAATGTAGAAAAACTAAGTACTTATGAGTTTAAAATAGTGTTAACACAAGGTCTCAACCGTCAAATTCGCCGCATGTGCGAATACCTGAATTACGAGGTACAGTCCTTGAAACGCACGCGTATCATGAACATTCATCAAAAATGTGAAGTTGGTACTTACCGCGATTTAACGGAAGATGAATTGAATACTTTAAACGAAACGTTGAAACATTCTAAAAAAACACTTTAATGAATACTTTAGCTCCTTTTCATTTGGCCATTCCTGTTTGGAATTTAGAAGCCTGTCGCTTATTTTATAGAGATATTTTAGGTTGCAAAGAAGGTCGCCATAGCGATCATTGGGTGGATTTTAATTTTTTTGGACATCAACTCGTGATTCATTTCAAACCTAAAGAAGAACAAACAAATCTTCATACAAATAAGGTGGATGGGAAACAGGTGCCGGTTCCTCATTTTGGAGTGATTCTCCCTTGGGACAATTTTGAAACGTTTTCAGAACATTTGAAACGTCAAAAAATAGACTTCGTTATTGAGCCGTACATCCGTTTTGAAGGGCAGGTTGGCGAACAAGCAACTATGTTTTTTTATGATCCCGCAGGAAATGCTTTAGAGTTTAAAGCCTTTAAAGATACGTCTCAGATTTTCGCTAAATAGATAAATTCTCAGCATGACGTTCGCACGCGAGCAAGGTGTTTTTAAGTAACATCGCGATGGTCATTGGTCCTACTCCACCAGGAACTGGTGTGATATAACTTGCTTTTTCAGCGACACTTTCAAAGTGAACATCTCCCGCAATTCGATAACCTCTTTTCTTGGTTTGATCCGGAACTCTTGTGATTCCCACATCGATAATAACCGCGCCTGGCTTCACCATTTCGGCGGTTAAAAATTCTGGAATTCCCAAAGCAGCAACCACAATATCCGCCTCTAAAGTGAGTTCGGCTAAATTCGTTGTGCGACTGTGTGCAATGGTCACGGTGGCATCGCCCGCTGGACGTTTCTGACTCATTAAAATACTCATGGGACGGCCAACAATATGACTTCTTCCAATCACTACCACCTGCTTTCCAGAGGTTGGTACTTTATAGCGTTCTAAGAGCTCCATAATCCCGTAGGGAGTTGCGGGCAAAAACGTTGGTAAATCCAATGCCATGCGCCCTACATTCATGGGATGAAAGCCATCCACATCTTTATCAGGATTTACGGCCATCAATACTTTTTGTTCGTCGATATGTTTTGGCAACGGAAGTTGCACAATAAATCCATCTAATTCAGGATTTTCGTTTAGCGCATGTATTTGAGATAACAATTCAGACTCTGTTGTTTCTATAGGTAAATCAATAAGCGTTGAGCCGAAGCCCACAAGCTCACAA